>ULXP01027941.1_pt1 | contig 17525 bp, 11 predicted proteins | sample 1961351 | NCBI WGS metagenome assembly ULXP01 (sample SAMEA4835840, study PRJEB28245) | human gut metagenome | biome: gut microbiome; material: fecal sample | place: Denmark | collected 2008 | reverse complement strand
GATCTCCGAAAATGAAAATCACTTTCCAGAGATCCGTTTTCTTCTTATTTTTGTTTCCATTGAAGCAGCAATGCCGAATTGATGATAACGATTACGGAACCCGCATTATGTACCAGTGCACCTACGACCGGATTTAAAATACCGGTGATTGCAAGCTCCGACATCCGCTTTTTTCAGTGCCGGTGCATCATTGATGCCATCTCCGATCATGCAGGCACGCCCCTGCCGTGTATCATCTTTATCAAATTTTACTGTTCTTCATCCCGGATTTCTATCGGATGCGCATTGGTAACGAAGATCATTCCATCATACAACGCTTCCGGCGTCTTTGATATGCGGTAACTGCGCGGGATGAGGCTCATAAAAAACGGGCTGTATCCCTCTCCCAATGATCCCATAAAAATGGAATCTGAAATCTGCTCTTTTAGTTTCGAATTTTCCGGAACCTTTGAGAAATCCAGACAGCACATATCGTAACCGGCTTTCTTTGCAGCTTTTGCAAGCGGATCATAGGAATAAAATATGTGTGTGATACGATTTCCATTATTCTTTGGCAGATTGCAGTTTGTCTTATAAAAATCTGTTCCTATTGCCAAATATCCTTCTCCAAGTTCATCCGATAAAATATTTCCCATAACCCTGTTATCCGTTCCATAATTTCCGGACCGCTCTATATGTCCACTGTGCTGTTCTTCTGTATCCTCCAGTTTCTTCAGTTCTGTCACATCTATCCCCACCTTTTCACATGCCTCGATCAGATACTGCAGATTATAGGACCATCTTTGCATGTCAAATCCATAAAATCTTAAATCATCCCCATCTTTTGCAGTTTCATTGTATTTTCGCATATAGGAAATCAGATCTGCCATCTCATCCGTTCTGTAAATTGCAAATCCGATCGCAGCAGCCGCCTGCCGGGCCGTTCCTTCCCCACCATGAATGTAACGGTTCACATACTCACATCCGCCATAGTCTCCTTCCAGTGCGAATGCCCTTACCCCGTCATTCTCCACCAGATTTTGAAATAAGGAAAGTTTTAACTGCTGAAATTCCACATTTCCATGCGATGCTTCCCCTAATGCCACAATCTTTGTTTTCTCCGGTATTTTTATATTATCCACCTGGTCTGCGTATTGCATAAATTCCGTTTCATCAGCACATGGTCCGGTACCAAATCCTCCAAAATGAGAATATATAATGCCGACAGCAACTATACCTAACAGTATTATACCTGCGACAGCCCAGATTCGCGAATGTTTTTTCTTTTTCATAAATTTTACTCCCCAAAAATTATCTGCTTTACTTAATTCACGACTTTATCTTAACAAAAAAGGAAATGTACCGCCATTTTATTAGCTTACATTTCCCTGATAAATCTTACATTTTTGTAAGATTGGAAGAATCTTCAAATTTATATTGCAAGATAACTTTACTTCCCAAAAGTGTGATCGCCTTTTGTGGACAATTACATATACAGCGGTAACACATCGTACATTTGCTGCCTGGATGAGGTCTTCCATTCTCCATCGTGATATTTTTCATGGGGCAGATTTTTTCACACTTACCACATCCCACGCAATCCTGATTTATTTTTAGCTGGTCGGTATATCCTGCCGTTTTTTTATAAAACCAGAGCCTTTGTCCAAAAAGTCCTGCTATATGGGCGAAAATTGTCAGTCCCTCCGCAGGATAATCCCCCTGCCTGATCCGTTCTGCAGCTTCTTTCAATTTTTCATCCGCTTTTCTGATAATCTTTTCATTTTCTTCTACAGATTTTTTCAACATTTTACTGTCACATATAGAATCAGGCATTTTAATATGTACGCCGCCTAAGATCACTGCTCCGTATTTTTTCAGAAGCCTCGCTGCACATCCGGCGCCGTCCCCGCTAAATGCTCCCATGGTCGCGACACATATCATCTTTTTACCCTTCCATAAAGAAGCATGCGTTTTAATAAAATCTCTGACCATATATGGTGCATTCGAAAACTGCGTCGGATACCCAAGGATCACTGTTTCGTTTCTTTTTATTTTATCAATGATAAATTCATCCTCTAACGGAACCACATCGGCTGACGCATCGATTAATTTTACCAGCTTTGTAACGCAGTATTTCGTATTACCTGTACCACTCAAATAAATTCCTAACATACACTTACTCTCTCCCGATAGAATTTTATGCATTTCCTTTAAGTGCAACCTCAACCGCCTTCTTAATAACAATACTCGAATTCGTCGCACCTGAAACTGTATCGACGTCTATTCTCTGTTCATCAACGATCTCATTTGCAACAGCTTCTGCGGCTTTGCCACGTTCCTGTCTGTGTTCTAAAATACGAACATCTATAATCTTCCCACCACTCACATCTACTTCCACTTTTGCATATATAAAATTCACATCATATTCTCCGATATAAACTCCATCCGGAATATCCGAAATATTTACTTCTTCAATAGTCGTTTCCTTTACCGCCCGCTTATACTCTCCAACACGATCTATATAAGCAGTTCCAAAAATTAATGCTAAAAGAAGAAACAACATAATAAGAATCATCACTATCTTTTTTCTGTATATACTCATTTCAAACTCCTCATCTTTCTATTATTCTGGTATTTTCTCTATAGAATGGTACAACATGCCAAACCCATCCTCTAAAAATTCACTCTTCGATAAATCCATCGACATTTTGATATATTCTTCCTTATTCGCTGCAAGCTGTATCAGTCCTGCTAACATTCCCCAGAACTGAAAGATCGTAGGCATTATTTTTAAATCCTCTCGCAAATCACCATTTTGAATGCCTGCCACTAAAAATTCTTTCATTTTTTCATTGATTTCTTCCCCCACATGATAGGTAGCTTTCTCTTCTGGCAGGTAATCATGATCCTTAAAATCAACATTAATTTTGTCCAACACCATTTTAAAATAAAACGGAAATTCCTCCTGATACTGTATTAAACCTTTACAGATCATATCGTATCTAGCCCTTGTTGTCTTCTGCTCTTCTAACGCAGCAACTATATATCCATATAATTTTTGCATACTCTCTAAGACCAGCAGACCAACGATCTCCTTTTTGTTTTCAAAATATACATATAACGTAGCTTTGCTGTACCCGGCAGCCTTTGCTATATCACTCATGGAAGTTGCCTTAATTCCATTTTCCATAAACAGTACCGATGCCGCTGATGCAATATTTTCTCTATGTACTGCTCTCGGTTCTTTTTTTCTTCGTCCCATATGCCTCTCCTCTTTAATTAATTAAACTCTTGGTTTAATTATACTGATAAATATATGAATTGTCAATCTTTCCCCTTACACAACGTAAAAACCCGCACAAACCTTTCGGTTCATGCGGGTTTTCTCTCTATATATTACCTTCTCCCAAAAATAATATATCCCCTTTTTAAATTATGCAATACAAATATTTGTTTGCGATTGCAGCCCTGTGCATGCAGCACAGACTGCTTTTCAACTTATAACAAATTATTTATTTGCAATAGCAGCCTGTGCTGCAGCTAAACGAGCGATCGGCACACGGAATGGTGAACAGGATACATAATCCAAACCAATCTTGTGGCAGAACTCAACAGATGAAGGATCTCCACCGTGCTCACCACAGATACCAACATGGAGTTTCGGATTAACCGGTTTTCCAAGTTTAATAGCTGTCTCCATTAACTTACCAACACCTGTCTGGTCAAGTTTTGCAAATGGATCGTTCTCGAAGATCTTCTTATCATAGTAAGCATTTAAGAACTTACCAGCATCATCACGAGAGAATCCATAAGTCATCTGTGTTAAGTCGTTTGTACCGAAGCAGAAGAAGTCAGCCTCTTTAGCGATCTCATCAGCTGTAAGAGCAGCTCTTGGGATCTCAATCATAGTACCTACTTCATAATCAAGCTTGATACCTGCTGCTGCGATCTCAGCATCTGCTGTCTCAACAACAACATTCTTAACATATTTTAACTCTTTTACTTCACAAACCAATGGGATCATGATCTCAGGTTTTACAGTCCAGTCAGCATGTTTCTTCTGAACGTTGATTGCTGCACGGATAACAGCTTTTGTCTGCATCTTAGCAATTTCCGGATAGGTAACTGCAAGACGGCATCCTCTGTGTCCCATCATTGGGTTGAACTCATGTAAAGAAGCGATGATGTTCTTGATGGTCTCAACAGATTTACCCTGAGCTTTTGCAAGTTTCTCAATATCAGCTTCCTCAGTTGGAACGAACTCATGAAGAGGTGGATCCAGAAAACGGATAGTAACTGGGTTACCTTCCAGAGCTTCGTATAATGCTTCAAAGTCTCCCTGCTGATATGGAAGAATCTTCTCTAATGCTGCTTCTCTCTCTTCTACAGTATCGGAGCAGATCATCTCACGGAAAGCAGCGATTCTGTCTTCCTCGAAGAACATATGCTCTGTACGGCAGAGACCGATACCTTCTGCACCAAGCTCACGAGCTTTCTTAGCGTCTGCAGGAGTATCTGCGTTTGTACGAACTTTAAGAGTTCTGAACTGATCAGCCCAAGCCATAACACGTCCGAACTCACCAGCGATTGTAGCATCAACAGTCTTGATTGCTCCATCGTAGATGTTACCGGTTGTACCATCGATAGAGATGTAATCTCCCTCATGGAACTCTTTACCAGCTAATGTAAATTTCTTATTCTCTTCGTCCATAGCGATATCGCCACATCCGGATACACAGCAGGTACCCATACCACGTGCAACTACGGCTGCGTGAGATGTCATACCACCACGAACTGTTAAGATACCCTGGGAAGCTTTCATACCAGTGATATCCTCCGGAGATGTCTCAAGACGTACTAATACGACTTTCTCTCCTCTTGCATTCCACTCTTCAGCATCCTCTGCTGTAAATACGATCTTACCGCAAGCAGCACCTGGAGAAGCACCAAGACCTTTTCCGATTGGTGTAGCAGCTTTTAATGCAGCAGCATCGAACTGTGGATGAAGTAATGTATCAAGGTTACGAGGATCGATCATAGCAACTGCCTCTTCCGGAGTCTTATGTCCCTCGTCTACTAAATCGCAAGCGATCTTTAATGCAGCCGGAGCTGTTCTCTTACCGTTACGGCACTGAAGCATGTATAACTTCTTATTCTCAACAGTGAACTCCATATCCTGCATATCATGATAGTGATTCTCAAGAGTCTCACAAACTTTTAAGAAGTCTGCATATGCCTCTGGGAACTCTTTCTCCATCTGAGCGATTGGCATAGGTGTACGAACACCAGCAACAACGTCCTCACCCTGTGCATTGATTAAGAACTCACCCATCAGTTTGTTCTCACCAGTTGCAGGATCACGTGTAAATGCAACACCTGTACCAGACTCGTTATTTAAGTTACCGAATACCATAGGCATTACGTTAACTGCAGTACCCCAGGAATATGGGATATCGTTATCACGACGATATACGTTTGCACGTGGGTTGTCCCATGAACGGAATACAGCTTCGATAGCAAGTTTCAACTGCTCAACAGGATCTGAAGGGAAATCTGTTCCTAACTGATTCTTGTACTCAGCCTTGAACTGCTCTGCTAACTCTTTTAAGTCAGCTGCTGTAAGGTCGATATCAAATTTAACGCCTCTCTCTTCTTTCATCTTGTCGATGAGCTGCTCAAAGTATTTTTTACCAACTTCCATAACTACATCTGAGAACATCTGAATGAAACGTCTATATGAGTCATATACGAAACGCTCGAATGCAGGATCTGGATTACCTTTGATCATTGCAGCAACTACTTCGTCATTTAAGCCAAGGTTTAAGATGGTATCCATCATACCTGGCATAGAAGCTCTTGCTCCTGAACGAACAGATACTAATAACGGATTCTCAAGATCTCCGAATTTCTTTCCGTTGATCTCTTCCATTTTCTTAACGCCTTCCATAGCCTGAGCCATGATCTCGTCGTTGATCTTGCGACCATCTTCATAGTACTGTGTACAAGCCTCTGTTGTGATTGTGAATCCCTGTGGTACAGGAAGTCCGATGCTTGTCATCTCTGCAAGGTTGGCACCTTTACCGCCAAGCAGGTTACGCATGGTCATGTCGCCTTCGCTAAACATATACACCCATTTGTTTGCCATTTTGATAATTCCTCCTAAAATTAATTACTATGTAATTATGGACACCGTATTTGTTTCCATAATCAAGCCATGTTATGTGCCTTTCTAAAACGCACATATTCATTCTAACATACTTTGTCTAAATAGCAACATTTTTTTTACTGATTTTCCCTGTTTTTTTGTCATATTTCCTTGTTGCAATACTTTGTTTCATAATATGGAACTTTTAATTTTTTCTTTTTCCATTTTGCATAAAGTGTTATTTTCCCGGTACTGCCTTTTTTGATGGCAGTTATTTTTTTCCTGTATTTTTTATCACGGCACCATCCCTTAAACACATATCCCTTTCTCGATGGCTTTGCCAGTTTTATCGTATTTGAGGCAGTTGTATATGTTTTGGGATTCTTCTTACTATTTTTGCCTCCATTCAGGTTATATGTGATCTGATATTTTCCCGAACTCCACTGGGCATATAAAATTACAACCTCATCTGCATTTTCTGTCAGATTTTTTACACGGACATTTTCTTCATAAAAGTTTCCCTTTCCATCTGCCTGCGTATTCCAGCCTGCAAACGTACAGCCTTTCTTCTGATAGCTGTTATCAAGGCATTGCTCCTCATTTGCTGCACATAATCTGATATCCATACTTCCTTCGTCCGCACCATTGCCATCAAATTTTATTTTATAAAGGTATGGACACACGCAAACCGGAACGTTTCTCCTAAATGCTTCTGCATTGATCTTATCTTTTGAGAGACTGGTTATTACATAGATTTTGGCAGGTCCGGTAGTTTTTTTCCATGAAAATGCTTCTTTTCCAATCTCCATAACAGTGTCCGGCAGCCTTATCACCCCAAGCACGCCGCCGTCCTCATAAAATGCGCAGTATTCGATCGTATTTACCACGGTCTGGGAAAGGTCGAGTTCCCCTGTCAGACTTTTACAGGATGCAAAAGCATGGCTGCCAATCGCTGTTATAGTTTCCGGTAATTTTATCTTTTTAAAGAGGTACAATTCAAAAAAAGTCTGTTCCAGATCGCTGTCACATTTGTCTGCGACAAATCCGCTTCTTCTAACGATGTACAGTTTGCAAACACACCCATTCCACCATCTACTTTCCGCACATCAATATCTTCAAATCCGGCACACTTTGCCTGACGGATATTTTTATTTTTTACGGCAGCCAGGTCGAAATACCTGTCTCCTCTGACTGTTCTGTTTCTGCCTCTGGCTGTTCTTCTGACTCCGTCTCCTCTGACTGTTCTTCTGTCTCCGGCTGCTCTGTCTCCTCCGAATGTTCTTCCGTCTTTTGCTGCTCTGTCTTATTCAGCTGTTCTCGATTCTCTGATCTATCATGTATCAGCAGACTGCCTGTCTGGAAATACTTCAAAAATTTTTCACATAAAAACAGACGGATTATTCTCTCCCAACAGGAAAAATCCGTCTGTTTTACTCTTTTTATTCTCTGCTTTCAGAAAATCTTAGAAATCTACCTCAGTGTCATAATAGCAGCATTTCAGCAGCTTCTCCATCTCTTCCTGGCTCGGCTGGCGTGGGTTTGATCCGGTACATGCATCTAAGATTGCATTGGCTGCGATCTCCGGCAGTCTCTCTAAGAATACTTCTTCCGGTACAAAGCCCTGCTCGGTCGGATAACTGTCTGCACCATAATTCTTAATGCAGTGTGGGATCTTCAAATCATCATTCATACCGCGCAGGTATTTGATCAGAAGATCAACCTTCTCATCCAAAGAGTTTCCACCAAGTCCCATGAAATCTGCAATCTCTCCGTAACGTTTCTTTGCAGTCTCATCTTTTGCATTAAATGCAATAACTTTCGGCAGATACATCGCATTGGCTGCACCATGAATGATATGTGCGCCATAATCTGCAAATGCTGCACCTGTCTTATGTGCCATGGAGTGAACGATACCAAGCAGTGCATTGGAGAATGCCATACCTGCAAGACACTGTGCGTTATGCATGTTATCTCTCTTTTCCATATCTCCATTATAAGAGCCTACCAGATCTCTCTGGATCATCTTGATTGCATGCAGCGCAAGCGGATCTGTGAAATCACAGTTTGCAGTGGAAACATATGCCTCGATTGCATGTGTCATCGCATCCATTCCGGTATGTGCAACCAGCTTCTGCGGCATGGTCTCTGCAAGTTCCGGATCAACAATCGCAACATCCGGTGTGATCTCAAAATCAGCGATCGGGTATTTGATACCTTTCTCGTAGTCGGTAATAATAGAAAATGCTGTCACCTCGGTTGCTGTTCCGGATGTCGATGAGATTGCACAGAAATGTGCTTTTTTACGAAGTTTCGGAATACCGAACACCTTGCACATATCCTCAAATGTGATATCCGGATACTCGTACTTGATCCACATAGCTTTTGCCGCATCGATCGGTGAACCGCCTCCGATTGCAACAATCCAGTCCGGTCCAAATTCCTCCATCGCCTTTGCGCCTTTCATTACGGTCTCCACCGATGGATCCGGCTCGATTCCCTCGAAAAGCTGTACTTCCATACCTGCTTCTTCCAGATACTGTTTTGCACGGTCTAAGAAACCGAAACGCTTCATGGAACCACCGCCTACGCAGATAATTGCCTTCTTGCCTTCAAATGTCTTTAATGCTTCTAATGCCCCTTTTCCGTGATACAAATCGCGTGGTAATGTAAATCTTGCCATCTTTCCTCCAATCTGCTGCCATCCAAAGGCCGCCCCCTGACACAAATCTATTTTTATGTGTCATTTACTGTGTGCAACTTTTATGTAACCATCACATATTTTGTTAATTAAATAACAATATATATAGTGATATTATATCACATTTTTTAAAAACAAGAAGTATTTTTATGCATTTTTAATAATTTTTAATAATTCTTAATAATTCTTAAGCATTATTTTTAAATCCGCATTTTGGACAGACATTTCCTCCCTTATATACATAACCACAGCGGAAGCAACAGATCGTATCATGTTTTTCTTTTGCCAGATACGAGATATTTCTTGAATCCGGTTTTTCCTGTAAATAATGAATAAATTCATTCATTACCCCGGCATACGCCGTGAGTTCCTTGTGATCTACCGCATACGGAATTTTCGTCTTTTTGCCATTTTTCTCCGTCACATACACACCACGGTTTAAAAGTCCTGTGGATGCGGTAATCTCATCTATGGACGGCACATCGATCCGGTAGGACGTCATAAGTGTACTGTAATAAAGATGTTCCGGTGTCAGAATAATGCCCTCTTTTCCACTGTTATTCCGTGATGTATCCACCACAAAGATCGGGTATTCGAACAAACCATTTCCCGCCGCATAGGATGCCATGGCATAGTCAATGACCTCTGTTTCCTGCGGTGATGTCTGTTTTAACAGCACTTTTCTTGCCGGATAAAAATAATGTTTCTGGTTTTCTGTAACACCAGCTTCTTTCAGTTCATTTTTCAATTTATTTACCAGCTGTTCACATTCATCCGTTTTGATTTTGGAAAGACGTCTGCTTAAAAGTTCTAATGCATTATCCTTTAAATCCGGCAGATATGGTCCCTCTGCAATCTTTTGATATGCTTCCATTCCATCCTCAAAGGACATGTGCATCGGATCTCCGGTAATCTCTGCGATTTCATTTTCATCCATCTGGCGCACCTTATTTTCGATCTGTTCAAAATAAGGTAAAATTAACTCCGGCTCAAACTCTTTTTCTTTCAGCCGGTCCATCAGTTCTGTCAGATCTTCCCTGGTGATTTTTCTTGACTGGCGGATCATATTTTTGATTTCCTGCTGCTCGGCAAGATTTTTCTGTGATTCTAAACGTTCCTGATATGGTGTTAAATCTACCCCTTCGTATTCTTTTAATTTCTGCCGGAGTGCCTGGTAACGCGCCCGGTCCATATTCGGCGGCATTTTTTCGATCAGTTCTGCAACTTCCCGCTCTGCCTGCGCCTGCATTTTCTGTTTCAGATTTAACAGCAGATTCTGCTTTTTCTCCTGCGGCAGCTTTTCTTCTGCAATCTCATCATAGACACGGTGCATAACGGCATAGTTTTTATCCGCACAGCTTTCTGCTTTTTTATTTAACATGGCAAGTTTTCTGTCCTGCTCTTTTTCTTCAAGTGTATCAAGATACTGTCTGCGTTCCTCCGGCGGAATCCTCGTCTCATGTATGAGCTGGTGCTTTAATTCGGAAAGCTGCCGTTCGGACATACGGTCTGCAACACCAAATTTCGCCTGATAGGTCTCACGGACTTTCTGTGCCTCTGCATCATTTATCTGTGCATATTTTTCATCGGACGATTCCCCGCCAATCTGCCCGGCTTCGTGCGGCTGCCTGCTGTCACTCTCATACCGGGAACCTTTCACATGGTGCCTTTCGGTTTCATCCTGATGCGCATCTGCATACAGCCTTTCGTTCTCATTCCGGGAAGCATTTTCCTCTCGCCTTTCGTTTTCATCCTGGCGTGCATTTACATGCAGACTTTCCTTCTCATTCCGGGAAGCACCTGTCTGCTTTCCTTCCCACTCGTTCCGTTTCCGTCCACTTTCACCCGCACTTTCATTTCCATGCTGTTTTTCTGCGTGCCGGTTCTTGCTCTCATCCTGCTCTTCTTCATCATCTGTGACTTCGTCCTGATCTGATGCAGGCGTACTCTTTAACTTTTTGCGCCGCTTTTTTTCCTCCTGCAGGACAGACTCACACGCTGCGACACTGCTCTCCGGGAAAAATCCCTCTTCTATCTTATTTAATAATTCCTCAAAATCTGCATCCGAGTATTCCGGCAGATCCTCGCACAGTTCCTCAAGCGGCTGCTGCTCCTCCCTGGCTCCCGCCGGTTTTCTGCCGTCCTCATACTCATTATAACGGCTGTTTGCCTCATGCTCGCCGTTACGCCCCATCAGCTCAAGATAATCTTCGTATGCCTTTTTATCCTCCTCAAAATCCATCAGGTAAATATCGCCGTCTCCAAGAAGTTTCCATGGACGCGGTGTATAAAAACGATGGCAGGACGCACAGGTACACGCTTTTGCAAGAAGAACCGCTCCCTCCGGTGTCTCGATCCGAAATTCTTTTCCCTTCGGGTACATGATCATGTGAAGATTCTCTTTACATTTCGGACAGCGGTAACCTATCTTATAAAAGTTATTGCCGAGTCTGCCTTTTGCTCTATCTAACACCGAAAGTTCCATCCGCTCAAATACGGCATGTGCCATTTTCCACTCTACTTTGTGCCAGAGTCCCTGTTCCTCGTCGGTTTCTTCTTCCTTCTGCACCGCCTCTTCTGCCTCAAGTGCCGCCTGTATCACATCTTCATAAGTGATGCGTTTTCCAGCATGATAAAACCGGAAATATTGTGTGGTATATTCCGGCTCAATGTAAATTCCCGCAAGCACCTGTCCAAAAAGTGCATTCAACTGCTCTGTATTTTTTTCAACACGGAGTCCCTGAATCGTTCCCCATTTTCCAAATGCGTACAGGATCATATTGATCACATCCCGGACTGCAGCCTCGTCGGTGTCTTTGATCTCATCCTCTTTGATTGGCAGATCCACAATGTTTTCCGCCACTTTTCTGCTGTCAAAATGAAAAAACAGGGAGCGCACTTCCCCCTGTAAAATCAGATAATTATCAATTGCTACAAAAAGACCAGTCCAGTTTACGTTGGCATGCATGGTCTGGATCAGCCGTTCGAATGTCATTTTCAGTTCACTGTCTGCGCGTAGTACGATCACTGTGTGTCACCTCTTGCTTTTTTGCTGCTGTTTAAATCAACATCTCGATACCATTATACAACCTTGCATAATTCACGGGCAATAGTATCTTCTTATAAAGTTTATACTTTTTTAAGAAACTCTCTCTTTGCCCATTTTCAGGCATTTCCGCCCATTTTGTTAGCACTCATTTAAAAAGAGTGCTGATTTTCTATTGACTTTTAAAATTTACGGTTATAATATTAATTTCAGGCAGCAGCGAGGCGGATCTGCCCGCTGCATTTTATTACGATTATAAAGGAGTGTTTGAATATGGCAGAGAAACATGGAAATCTTTCAATTAACAGCGATAATCTGTTTCCGATTATCAAAAAATGGTTATATTCCGATCACGACATCTTCTTCCGTGAACTGATCAGTAACGGATGTGATGCGATCACAAAATTAAAGAAACTCGAAATGATGGGTGAATATACATTACCGGCTGATTATAAACCGGAGATCCACGTTGTTGTAAATCCGGAAGAAAAAACCTTGAAATTTATCGATAACGGTCTTGGTATGACTGCCGATGAGGTTGAGGAATATATCAATCAGATCGCATTCTCCGGCGCAACGGATTTCATTGAAAAATACAAAGACAAGGCAAACGACGATCAGATCATCGGACACTTCGGACTTGGTTTTTACTCCGCATTCATGGTAGCCGATCAGGTAACGATCGATACATTATCCTACAAAGACGGCGCAACAGCTGTTCACTGGTCCTGCGATGGCGGTACGGAATTTGATATGGCTGACGGCACCAAGGAAGGTGTTGGTACAGAGATCACTCTTTTCTTAAATGAGGATTCCGTTGAGTTTTCCAACGAGTACCGTGCAAGAGAAGTTATCGAGAAGTACTGCTCTTTCATGCCGACTCCGATCTTCCTTGAAAAGGCAAACGCTGAGACAGAATATGAGACAATCGACGTTGCTGACAAATTAGACACAGACACCGTTGTCGAGACAATCCATGAAGAAGCCAAAACAGAGGAGAAAGAAAACGAGAACGGTGAAAAAGAAGTCGTTGAAGTTTCCCCTGCAAAGGATAAATTAAAGATTGTAAAACGTCCGGTTCCATTAAATGATACTAACCCATTGTGGGCAAAGAGTCCAAACGAATGTACCGACGAAGAGTACAAGGCATTTTACCGCAAAGTATTTTTAGATTACAAAGAGCCGTTGTTCTGGATCCACTTAAATATGGACTACCCGTTCAATTTAAAAGGTATCCTGTACTTCCCGAAGATCAATACCGAATATGATTCCATCGAGGGAACCATCAAACTTTACAACAATCAGGTATTTATCGCCGACAATATCAAGGAGGTCATTCCTGAGTTCTTAATGCTCTTAAAAGGTGTGATCGACTGCCCGGATCTGCCGCTTAACGTATCAAGAAGTGCTTTGCAGAACGATGGTTTTGTAAAGAAGATTTCCGAGTACATTACCAAGAAAGTAGCTGACAAACTGATTGGTATGTGCAAGACGGATAAAGAAAATTACGAGAAATACTGGGATGACATCAGCCCGTTCATCAAATTCGGCTGCTTAAAAGACACCAAGTTCTGCGATAAGATGAACGATTACATCCTGTTTAAGAACTTAGATGACAAATATCTCACTCTTCCGGAACTCTTAGTCAAAGAGGAAGAAAAGAAAGACGAAAACAAAGACGAGGCTGAGGTATTAGATGCCGATGGCAATCCGATCAAAAAGGAAAACGATGCTGCCGCAAATGAAAATGCAGAGGAAAAAGATGAGCGCAAGGTGATCTACTATGTAACTGATAAGCTTCAGCAGGGTCAGTACATCAAGATGTTCAAAGAGCAGAATATGGATGCTGTCATCTTAGACCACAACATTGATACTTCCTTCATCTCACAGCTGGAGCAGCGCAACGAGCATTATAAGTTCATGCGAATTGATGCAGACGTCACAGAATCCTTAAAAGACGAGACTTCCGCTGAGGACTTAAAAGCTGAGACAGATACTTTAACTGACGTATTCAAAAAAGCTTTAAACAATAATAAACTGACTGTCAAAGTTGAAAAACTGAAAAACGCTGATATCGCATCTGTCATCACCCTTTCTGAGGAAGGCAGACGTATGCAGGATATGATGAAGATGTACGCGATGAATGGCATGGGCGGTATGGATCCGAACATGTTCGCAGCAGATCAGACTCTGACCTTAAATGCAAACAACGAACTTGTAAAATACATTTTCGAGCACAAGGATTCCGAGCACGTTCCAATGTTCTGTGAGCAGTTATACGATCTTGCAATGCTTTCCAATCAGCCGCTGTCTGTGGATGCCATGGCAAAATTTGTACAGCGCAGCAATCAGATCATGATGCTTCTTGCAAAATAAAATATACAAAATCATAGGCTATACATTTTTTGAGCAGGACCAAAAATACCAGCAGGGATATGAACTCTCTGCTGGTATTTTTATGTAACTCTTTATTTTCTGATTGGCAAATTTTATTAAAACCGTTTAATCTTCCTCGACGCAGTCTTTTCAAACTCGTTTTCTCTCACTTTCAGGTGGTAAACCCTTTTATATGCCGGTGCTCCTGTATTATACGCGTCGATCAGTGACTGCAGTTTTTCTTTTATATCCGTGATCTTTTCATTTGCGGCATATTCAGAATCCGGGAAAATTTCTGCCTCGATCACGCCCTCCGCTTCGCGGACTAAAATCTCTGCGACAAGCGGTGATGTGCCAAGTTTATTTTCAATCTCTTCCGGTGATACATTCTCGCCATTTTTCGTGATGATAAGATTTTTCTTTCTTCCGGTCAGGTATACATAGCCTTCCTCATCCACATAACCGAGATCCCCTGTTTTTAACCATCCATCTGACAATGCTTCTTTTGTCTCTTCCGGCATTTTATAGTAGCCCTGCATGACACTGCTGCCGCGCACATAAAGTTCTCCATCCACTGTTTTTGCCTCGCAGTTTGGCATCAACATTCCGACGGACTGTTTTTTTTGTTTTCCTGCCATTGTGGTGGAAATGACCGGGGAACATTCCGTCATGCCGTATCCCTGTAAAATGGAGATTCCAAAGCGTTCAAATAATGTGATATAGTCCGGGTTCAAATAAGCTCCGCCACTGAAAATTGTATGGAACTGCGCACCAAATACATTTTCTTTTACCAGTTCTGCGGGAAGGTCTTTTGCAGCCTGTAATTTTTTTGCCAGGCTCTCGATCATAAGCGGCACCATAAGCATGATATTGGGCTGAAACAGTTTTATATTTTTCGCCATATGAATCAAAGAATCATTGATACAGATCGTACTTCCCAGTGAAAATCCTTTTAAAATATCCATGCAAAGACAATATGCATGATGGATTGGAAGTACGGACAGCACAACACTCTTTTCCGGAATATTCATATCCAGACAGGTTGCATTTTCTGCCAGATTGCGGTGTGTCAGCATAACCCCCTTGCTTTTTCCGGTCGTTCCGGAGGTAAACATGATTGTACACAACGTCTCCGGGGTAATCTCTGCCGGATACCCACCCTGATATTCTTTTAATAGGTCTCTAAGTAAAATATAGTCTCCCTGATACATCTGCCCCCGTTGTACCTGATCCTGCGTTTCATTTTCCTGCCGCATCACGATCCTGTATTTAAGCCCCGGACATTCTGTTTTGACAGCATTAATAACATCCCTGCGGGCAGCATCTACAAACAAAGCCGTCACATCAGCGCGGTTGATCAGTTCACACAATTCTGCTGCCGGAAGTGATGCATCCAGCGGTACTGCCACACTGCCGCCATTTACGATCCCAAAATACGATATCAGCCATTCATAAGAAGATGCACCGATCAGCGCAATATGTTTCCCCTGTTCCCCGATTGCCGACAGCGCATTTGAAATACAGTCACTGTCCTCTCTTAGCTGTCCGTATGTTTTTGCTTTTACTTCATTCTTCCCTGTCTTATAGCGCACAGCAACACAGTCTTTATACTGTCTGTACGCGTGTTCTGTAATCTCACGGATCGTGTGATATGTATGATATCCCATAACCTTCTCCTTCCTGACTGACAATCATTCCTGTTCTCACAGTGTCCCCAGATAATCGACTGCTTCCTGTACCGTGCGGATATCTGCCGCCTTTTCCTGTTCGATCTCAACGTCAAACTCGTCCTCGATTTCTCCTAACATGCTCATAAAATCAAATGACGTGAATCCTAAATCTTCCATAAACCTTGATTGTGGCCGAACATTTTCCGGCTCCACTTCCACATAATTGCAAATAATCTGTACTAACTGATCAAACATCATTTCTCTCCTTTACATAAATCCACATTTCTGCTTACTTTTATACCAACTGTATAATCTCACCGATTGAAAGATCCGGGTTTTCTGCTCCCTTGAACATGATCCTGCACAGGTAATAATATAAATACTCCAACTCTTTTTTACTGACCGCCTTCACCTGATGCTCAAAATTAAAGTCCAGTCCGTTATCCTCCGGCCGGTGCATGACTGTCAAATACATCGCCTGCGTCGTCATCCCGTTCGGATACCATTTTGTCTTATACGAAATCCCGCCCAGGTCATCGAGTCCTTTCTCCCGCAGTGTCATCGGCTGATAAGTCAGAGACATCGGTTCGTAGGTCAGTCCCGCTTTCGGCTGTCTGTACACTTTTGAACGATAAGCAAAGTACTCGGTCGGATTGTAATTGGCATGACGGAACATCTCATTCTGCAGATCGCGGATGGCATAGACAGCATCGATAAATTTCATGTTTTTTGAAAAAATAGTTCGGAATGGGAAAGAATGAATCCTTGTTCCACCGCATTTCTTTTCTTTTAAAGTCGCGCGTCTTGCGATTGCATTGTTGATCGACACATCATCCTGTCCGTTTTCTTTCTGAAAATAAGTACGAAGCCCCATCAAAAGGAGACATGCAAGCGAGACATGATATTTTTCACAGAAGTCTAACAGTCTCTTTGTAGGTTCTTCCTCCAGATGAAAAATATCAAGTGCCGATGTCACATCCGCTGTGGCATTAAATGCGGTTCGAAGTTCCGGATTTTCAAACATTTTTCTTGCTGCCTCAAGTTTATCCGTTCCGTGAATCCCGTTATATACCGGTTCTGACTGGCGGATCAGATTTTCAAAAAACTCGCTGTCTCTCTGTTTTGCCTTGCTGCCCGCCTCATATGCCAGATCTTTTTTTAACTGCTCCACATAAGAACACATTTCCTTCGGATACGGGATTCCCTCATACTTTTTGTTGCAGTAAATTTCAATGATGTCTTTCAGAAAAGCGATCAATGCCTGTGCATCCACAACCATATGATGTCCTAAAAAGTAGACTCCGTTAAAACCATCCGGTGTACGGATCATCACGATTTTCGTCATTGGCGAATCTTCAAATGGGAACGGGACAGATGTCCACTTCCGCATGGTATTTTCCGCCTCTTCCATCGACTGTCCATAAAAATCAACAAAATCAATCTTTCTGCTTTTTCTGTCTTCCGCATCGTCCACGATATACTGATAATAAGTTCCATCCGCATCCTTCGTAAACCGGATCCGCATCGCTTCATTTCTCTCGTATGCCTTATTGATCGATCCGCGCAGCACTTCCCAGTCAACTTCTGTCTCGATCGTTAAACTTGTTCCGA
>ULXP01000131.1_pt1 | contig 17732 bp, 16 predicted proteins | sample 1961351 | NCBI WGS metagenome assembly ULXP01 (sample SAMEA4835840, study PRJEB28245) | human gut metagenome | biome: gut microbiome; material: fecal sample | place: Denmark | collected 2008 | reverse complement strand
CATCCAGGAAGAAAGATGAAGCATAAAGGCACCTCCGTTAAGCCATCAGGGAAAGAATCAGTCCGCCGGCAAGGACGGATGCGATCTGCCCGGAAACGTTGACGCTGATGGAGTACATCAGCAGGAAATTCTGGCTGTCCTCGGCCAGACCCATCTTGTTGACCACGCGTCCGCTCATGGGGAAGGCCGAAATGCCTGCCGCGCCGATCATGGGGTTCAGCTTTTTGCTCTCGGGCAGGAAGAGGTTCAGCAGCTTGGCGAACAACACGCCGCCAGCGGTATCAAAGATAAAGGCCACAAGACCCAGCGCCATGATGAGCAAAGTATCCGGTCGGACGAACTTGTCGGCGGTCATCTGCCCGGCAACGGTCAGACCCAGCAGCAGGGTGATGAGGTTTGCCAGTACGTTCTGGGCGGTCTCGCTCAGGGAGTTCAGCACCCCGCATTCCCGCAGCAGGTTGCCGAACATTAAAAAGCCTACCAGCGCCACGCTGGCCGGGGCTACCAGACCGGCGACCACCGTGACCACAACAGGGAACAGGATCTTGGTCAGCTGGGTGACGTTGCCTTTTTCGTAGGGCATACGGATGCGGCGCTCCTTCTGGGTGGTCAGCAGACGGATGACCGGCGGCTGCACGATGGGCACCAGCGCCATGTAGCTGTAAGCTGCCACCATAATGGCGCCCAGATACTGGGATTTCAGGGTGTTTGCCACAAAAATGGCGGTGGGGCCGTCCGCTGCGCCGATGACCGCAATGGACGCGGCGTCCTTCATATCAAAGAAGAACCCGGCAAGAAACAGGGTGAAAAAGATGCCGAACTGTGCCGCTGCGCCAAACAGCATGAGCCACGGCTTTTCCAGCAGCGGGCCAAAATCGATCATGGCACCGATGCCGATGAACAGCAGCAGCGGGAACAGCTCGTTGGACATACCTGCCTCGAACAGGGCAGAGATGGGGCCAACGGTGTCTCCCTGCGTGATGGCACCGGATGCGGGAAGATTGACCAGAATGGCACCGAACCCCATGGGCAGCAGCAGACTGGGCTCCATCTTTTTGACGATGGCAAGGTAAATAAGCAGGGCACCGATGCCCCACATGACCACCATCTGCCATGTCAGCGCTCCGAAGTTTGAAAAGAGCGCGGCGAATGTGTTCCAGAAATTCATATTGTTTTTCTGCCTCCTTTTGTTCTGATGCTGCGGCAAGAAAAAAAGACCCTTACCACAGCGTAAGATCTGTGACAAAAGTCTCAAGCGAACACATGACATCGGGCATTGCTGCCGTGATGACGCTGCCATGCAGCGGCCTGCCGGAAAAAAGCCTTGATCGGCGGGCTGCCCTTTACTCCCCTTTATCATTTTTATTGATACCAGAAACTGCCGCTTCTGTCAAGGGGGAAAATGCGGTTTTGCGCAAAAATCCAATAGACGGATGCCGTTTCCCTCTACGCCCCTCCCGTGAAAAGGCGAGCCGAAAAATCCGCAATTTTAGTTATAGATGCAGCTTTCCTTTGCGGCTCCTCTTGTGAAAAGGCCAACCGGGAAAATCCGCGGATTTTCCCGATTGGCAAACTATAAATGTTTTTTCGCTTTAAATCGTCAGTCCACAACCGGTACATCCAGCCCGAACTCCTGCGGGCGGAAGCGGGGACAGACATTCTCGGTGATGCAGATGACCGAAGCAGCAAGACGGCTGCCGATCTCGCAGGATTCTGCCAGCGTTTTGCCGTAGGTCAGGCCGATGACCGTGCCGGCAAAGAAGGCGTCCCCCGCACCGGTGGTGTCCATGACATCCACCTTTTTGGCGGGTACGATGCCGCAGTCGCCGTCCGCACAGGCGTATACCGCGCCCTGCCCGCCCATGGTCACCACCATGCTGGGAATGTTGGCGCTGCGCACGTTGCCCGTGAGCACCCGGCACATCTCGTCCGGGGAGAGGTGGTCGTAGTCGTCCGAGAACAGCAGCCCGGCCTCCTGCTGGTTGCATACAAAACAATCGATCTGCTGCAAAAAATCCCGCCGCTCCATGGCGATGCTCATGTTGGAGACTGCGGCAAACACCTTTTTGCCGTACTTTTTAGCGTAGCGCAGGGTCTGCTTCACCGTCTCCTTTTCAAGGTCCAGCTCCAGTGCAATGGAATCGCAGTCTGCAAAAATGGCGTCGCCCTGTTCTTGCAGAAGGCCGGTCAGCGGGGTGGTGTCCGGCCGCTTGGAGATGGCGGCGTGCACATCGCCGTCGTTGTCAAAAATGGCCAGCCATGTGCCCATGCCGTCCGGCACTTTCTGGATAAAGCGGGTGTTGACCTTGTGCCTTGCCAGCTTGTCGATGACGTCCTGTCCCATGCCGGTGTCGTCCACCAGACCCACAAAGGTGGGGCGCAGCTCTACGTTGGCGATATCCTCCACCACGTTGCGGCTCACGCCGCCGTGTACCTGCTCGATGCGTCCGGCGTTGCGCCCGCCGGGGATATAGGTGGAAAGGGGATAGCCCTTGATGTCCACAAAAACAGCTCCGATGACTACGATGCCCATAAACGATAAACCTTTCTGACTTCAGTTGATTTTACCTGTATTATACAGGAAGCAGACAAAAGATGCTATCCTTTTGCGGAAAAATATCTCTCGGTCACGCCCCCTTTCCGTGAAAAAGGGCTTCCGAAAAGTCCGCAGACTTTTCGGAAGCCCAAATAAAAAATAATTCTTTCTCTTACATCGCCGTGCGGGCGGTGCGCACCAGATACTCCATGGCCTGCACCGGGTACTGCCCGGCGGCGGTCTCGCCGGTGAGCATCAGGCTGGATGCGCCGTCCAGTACGGCGTTGTAGATGTCGCTCACCTCGGCGCGGGTGGGTACAGCCCGGGTGTGCATGCTGTCCAGCATCTGGGTCACCACCATAAAGGGTACTCCGGCTGCCCGGCAGGCGGCAGAGAGCTGCTTTTGGCAGCGGGGCAGTTCCCACAGGGGCATGGCGTTGCCAAGGTCGCCCCGGGCAATGACCACCTCGTCCACCAGCGGCAAAAACTCCGGCAGTGCCTGCACGCCCGCAAGGTTTTCAATTTTGGCAAGAATTTTCAGCTGCGGTGCACCGGCTTCTGCCAGCGCCTGCCGCAGGCTGCGGATATCCGCAGCGCCGCGCACAAAGGGCAGCATGACCCCGGTAACGCCGCAACCGGCGGCGATGGCAAGGTTCTCCTTGTCCTCGGTGGTCAGGGTGGGCATCTGGATATCCGCCCCCGGTGCTGCCAGACTTTTGCGGCTTTGCAGCACCCCGCCCCGCACTACGGTGCACACGAGCGCTTCCGGCTCCACAGCGTCCACCCGTGCCAGCAGCTTGCCGTCATCCAGCAGCAGCTCCTGCCCGGGCTGCACGCCCTGTACTAGTGCAGCAGGGCAGGGGATGCCCTGCGCGCCCAGACGCACGGTCTGTCCGGCGGTCAGGGACAGCGGCTGCGGCAGACGCCCGATGCGTAATTCCGGCCCCTGCAAATCAATGAGCAGCTTCTTGACCCCGGCTTTGCGCAGCAGCGCCAGCCAGTCCTTGTGCGCCGCCAGCGGGCCATGAGAAAGGTTCATGCGGATGCCGGTCATGCCGGCTTCCACCATCTGTTGCAAAAGCTTTACATCGGCACAGGCAGGGCCGATGGTTCCGTAAAAATCCATAATTCCTCCTGCAATTCGCGTTTTCTTTCTATTGTAGCATGACCGCGCAGCAAAAGATAGCCCGGCTGCGCATAAAAAAACACCGGAAGCTGATGCAAAGCCTCCGGTGCCTTTTTATGATGCCTTATGGGGTTTACTGTTACACTGTGCACCGCCTGCGTTCAGTACAAAGCTTACAGCTCCCTCTATTTTTAAAGGTTGTACTTAGTTTACAGCATTTCGGGCATTTCGTCAAGGGCTTTTGCAGGCAAAAAAAGGAATATCACAACATTATCACAACTGCAGCTGGTGGTAGCACACGCCCTCCATGGTCTTCCAGCAGGCGGTGCTTCCCTCCAAGGTCATGTAGCTGTGGGCGGTGCTTTCCTTGGGCAGGCTTACAGAGCCGGGGTTCAGGTAAAGGCACCCCTGCCCGAAGTCCGTCCATGCGGGCACATGGGTGTGGCCGTGGAGCAAAATGTCCCCCGGGGCAAGGGGCGGCAGATGGTTCAGGTTGAACACATGGCCGTGGGTGACGTAGACCAGCCGCTGCCCCACCGGCAGCACGGCGTAATCCGCCAGCACCGGGAAATTGAGCACCATCTGGTCTACCTCGGCGTCACAGTTGCCGCGCACACACAGCAGCTTGGGCGCAAGGCTGTTCAGCAGCGGAATCACCTTTTTGGGGGCGTAATCCCGGGGCAGGTCGTTGCGGGGGCCGTGATAGAGCAGGTCTCCCAGAAACAGCAGGCGGTCGGCCTGCTCCCGTTCAAAGGCCTGCTGCAGCTGCTGCGCATAATAATAGGAACCGTGCAGGTCTGATGCGATCATCCATTTCATATACAATGCCCTCCCTCAGAGCCGGTTTGCCTTATTGTAGCGCCTGCTGTAAAAATGGTCAAGTGATTACAAAAGTCATGCTTTTACACCAAAACCCCTTGACACGCCGCTGAGGATGTGGTATTCTGCTAGGGTTGCAGTGCGCAAGTGCGCAGGCTGCATATCGCGGACAGCTGCCGCGATCATAAAAACCGTGTGGATTTTTACAGCAACATTGCTACTTTTCGCCACACAATGACCTTCCAAGGGTCATTGTGTGGCTTTTTTGTGCGCCGGAAACCGGCTGCAGGCCGCTGCTGTGCCCGCCATATTTTTACTTTTTACGGATAGCAGGTGAATTTTTTTCAATGAACGAAACTTTTATGAAGGAGAAGCCGGTGCTGCCGCTGCTGCTTTCGATGGCGCTGCCCAACGTGATCTCCATGCTGGTGAATAGCCTCTACAACATTGTGGACAGCCTGTTTGTGGCACGCATCAGCGAGGACGCTATGACCGCGTTAAGTCTGGTGTTTCCCATCCAGAACTTTTCCAACGCCATTGCCATCGGCTTTGGCATCGGCATCAACGCCATGATCGCGCTGTATCTGGGCGCGGGCGACCGCGAAAAGGCCGAGACGGCCGCCACCCATGGCTTTGTGCTCAGCCTTGTGCACGGCGTGGTGATGATGGCGGTCAGCATTGCCATCATGCCCGGCTTTCTGCACCGCTTTACGCAGGACGAGGGGCTGATCGCCGCCGGCATCACCTACTCTACCATCGTGTTCCTGTTTTTGGTCGTGAACATGGTCTCGCTTGCCTTTGAAAAGATCTTTCAGGCGGTGGGCCGCATGAAGGTGTCCATGGTCGCGCTGATCACCGGCTGCGTGTGCAATATTCTGCTGGACCCGGTGCTCATCTTCGGGCTTGGGCCGGTGCCCGCCATGGGCATTGCAGGCGCGGCACTGGCTACCGGTATCGGTCAGATGCTCAGCGTGGTGGTCTATCTTGTGGTCTATCTGCGCACCGAGCTGCCGGTGCGGCTGCGCCGCAGCTGCCTGCGCCCAGACGCGGCGCTGGACGGCAGACTGTACGCCATCGGCATTCCGGCGATCCTGAATCTGGCACTGCCTTCACTGCTGGTCACCTTCCTTAACGGATTGCTGGCGGCTTTTTCTCAGAGCTATGTGGTGGTGCTGGGCATCTATTATAAATTGCAGACCTTTTTGTATCTGCCCGCCAACGGCTTCGTGCAGGGTATGCGCCCCCTTATTGGCTACAACTACGGTGCGCGGGAGCATGCCCGGGTGAAAAAGCTGTTCCAGCTGACCCTGCTCATGAGCGCTGCCATCATGGCGGCGGGCACGGTGATCTGTCAGGTTGCTTCCGGGCAGCTGATGGGACTGTTCACCCAGAACCCCGAAACCATCGCCGCCGGACAGACCGCGCTGCGCATCATCAGCATCGGCTTTGTCATCTCGGCAGTCTCCACCACCGCTTCCGGTGCGCTGGAGGGGCTGGGCAAGGGCGCAGAATCGCTGGTCATCGCCCTGTGCCGGTACGTCGTTTTCATCATGCCGCTGGCTGCACTGCTGTGTAACTGGCTGGGCGCAGACGGCGCATGGCACGCCTTCTGGATCACCGAAGTGCTGGCAGCGGTGGTCTCCGGCATCGTTTACCGCAGGGCGGTCACACATAAAAAATAAGAATTTCTGATGGGGACGTTTCATAACGTCCCTATTTTTCATTGACACTACGGGAAAAGTACGGTAAAATAATTTTCGTGTTTTGACAAAAACTGTCAGTGCGCAAGATATTACAGAGGATGTGGAAGTATATGATCGAGACCATTACCGCCGTCAATCAGGCGGTGAACAGCTTTATCTGGGGCATCCCCGCCATGGTGTGCATCATTGGCGTGGGGCTGCTGCTCAGTGTCCGCACGGGCTTTTTGCAGATCCGCAAGTTCCCCTACGCCATCCGCACCACCGTGGGACGGATGTTCCGCAAGCGGGATGCCTCGGACGGTGCCATGACCCCTTTTCAGGCGGTGTGCACCGCGCTGGCGGGCACGGTGGGCACCGGCAATATTGCCGGTGTGGCGGGCGCTATCGCCATCGGCGGCCCGGGTGCCGTGTTCTGGATGTGGTGCTCTGCGCTGCTGGGCATGTGCACCAAGTTTGCCGAGGTGACGCTGGCGGTGCATTTCCGGGAGCGCAGCGATACCGGCGAGTGGGTGGGAGGCCCGATGTACTATATTAAAAACGGCCTTGGCCGCCGCTGGCAGTTTCTGGCCGTGCTGTACGCACTGTTCGGCGTGCTGACCGTGTTCGGTACCGGCAACGCAACGCAGGTGAATACCATCGTGGCGGCGGTGGATACCGCCCTGCTGGAATACGGGCTGGTGGGCGGCAGCTTTCTGCCCACCCTCAACCTCATCGTGGGCATTCTTGTGGCGGTGCTGGTGGCGCTGGTGCTGCTGGGCGGCATCAAGCGCATTGGCAGCGTAAGCGAGAAGCTGGTGCCCTTTATGGCGCTGTTCTACATTGTGCTGTCGGTGGGCGTAGTGTTGCTCAACTTCTCCCGCCTGCCCTACGTGCTGGAATCCATCGTGGCGGGCGCATTCAACCCCGCTGCCTTTACCGGCGGCACCATCGGCAGTTTGTTCGTCAGTATGCAAAAGGGCGTTTCCCGCGGCATCTTTTCCAACGAGGCCGGTCTTGGCACCGGTTCTATCGCCCATGCCTGTGCCGACACCAAAAAGCCGGTCAAGCAGGGTATGTTCGGTATTTTTGAGGTGTTTGCCGATACCATCGTCATCTGCACCCTGACCGCGCTGGTCATCCTGTGCAGCGGCACCCAGGTCAGCTACGGCGCAGCTGCGGGTGCTGAGCTGACCATCTCCGGCTTTACCACCACCTACGGCGGCTGGGCGTCTATCTTTACTGCTGTGGCGCTGTGCTGCTTTGCCTTTTCCACCATCATCGGCTGGGGTCTGTACGGCTCCCGCTTTCTGGTGTTCCTGTGCAAGAGCAACAAGGTGGCGCGCCCCTTCTTTGTGGTGTATGCTCTGGTAGCCATTCTGGGCGCTACCATGGATCTTGGTCTGCTGTGGAGCATCGCCGACACCTTCAACGGCCTGATGAGCATCCCCAACCTCATTGCATTGCTGCTGCTTTCCGGCACGGTGGTACAGATGACCCGCGCCTTTTTTGAATCGGAAGGGTGAGCGGCAGCGCTGCCCATAGTGGACAGAAACGCCGGAACGCGGTATACTGAGAAAAAACAACGGTGGCTATGCACCACAGGAGGTTCTAACGTGGAAAACTTTAACGAATTGCTGCAAAAGTATGCAGATTTTATCGTCCGGGTGGGTGTGAACCCGCAGCCGGGACAGACCCTTATCATCAACTGCCCGCTGGAGGGTGCCCCGCTGGCACGGCTGTGCGTGCGCAGCGCCTACGAGGCCGGTGCGCGGGACGTGCAGGTGAACTGGCAGGATGACGCTGTTACACGCATCCGCATGGAGCTGGGCAGCGAGGACGCCCTGACCGACCACAAGGGCTGGCAGCTGCGCCGCTATCTGGACTACGCCGAGAGCGAGGGCAGTGTGTGCGTGCTGCACCTCATCGCGGACGACCCGGAACTGTTTGCCGGGCTGGACGGTGCCAAGATCAGCCGCGTGAACAGCGCGAACCGCAGCTTTATGCAGCCGTGGCGGGAGTACACCATGAACGACCGGGTGCAGTGGTCCATCGCCGCTCTGCCCGCAGAGCCGTGGGCAAAGAAGATGTTCCCGGAGCTGGACACTGCAGCCGCCATTGAGGCACAGTGGAAGCTGATCTTTGACACCTGCCGCGTGACCGGCGGCGACCCGGTAGGGGAGTGGCAGAAGCATCTGGACCGCCTGAACGAGCTGGGCGCAAAGATGAACGCCCTGGATCTGGAAAGCGTGCATTTTGAAAGCGCCAACGGCACCGACCTGACCGTGGGTCTGGCAGAACAGGCAGTGTGGGAGAGCGCCGGCAGCAAAAACGAGAAGGGCGTGCCCTTCCTGCCCAACATCCCCACCGAGGAGGTGTTCACCGCGCCCCATAAGGATAAGGTGGACGGCATCGTTTACGGCACAAAGCCCTACGTCTTTAACGGACAGCTGATCAAGAATTTCCACGTTACCTTCAAGGACGGCAAGGTGGTGGAGCACGGCGCCGACGAGGGCGCAGATCTGCTGGGTCAGCTGTTGGACACCGACGAGGGCGCACGCCACATCGGTGAGGTGGCACTGGTGCCCGCCTCCAGCCCCATCAACTGCAGCGGCAAGCTGTTCTACAACACCCTGTTTGACGAGAACGCCGCCTGCCACATCGCCTTTGGCGACAGCTACCCCGGCACCACCGTGGGCGGCACCGGCCTTTCCAAGGAAGAGCTGGCAGCCCGCGGCATGAACCACTCCTCCCTGCACGAGGACGTGATGATCGGTGCAGAGGACAGCCGCATCACCGGTAAATGCCGCGATGGCCGCACCGTGCCGCTGTTTGAAAACGGCGTCTGGGTGCTGTAAAAAGCCCAAAAGGGTGCGCAACGGCAAAAAAATTGCGAAAATGCTTGCATAAATCGCAAGAATATGCTATATTCTAGTAGTACGATATAGTTTAACCTGAAACGTGGGCCGCAAGGTCCGCGTTTCTTGTTTGTTTGGAGGTTTTTTATGGCGAAGCAGTCTGGCGGCAACACCGCGCAGAGAGTGGAAGCGCTTGTCCGTCCCACGGTGGAAGGCATGGGTCTGCGCCTGTGGGATGTGGTTTTTGAGAAGGAAGGGCCGGACTGGTATCTTCGCATCCTCATCGACCGGGACGGCACCATGGATACTGACACCTGTGCAGAGGTGTCCCACGCACTGGACCCCATTCTGGATGAGGCAGACCCCATCGACCAGAGCTATTATCTGGAAGTGGGCAGCCCCGGCCTTGGCCGCAAGCTGACCCGCCCGGAGCACTACGAGGCACTGAAGGGCCAGAAGGTGCGGGCAAAGCTCATCCGCCCCAACGCCGACGGCGTGCGGGAGCTGTCCGGCATCCTGACCGGCCGCGAGGGCAGCACCGTGACGCTGGAAACCGAGAACGGCCCCGTGACCTTTGAGGTGAATGCAGCCTCCGGCGTGCAGCTGTGCGACGACGAGGATCTGTTCAACTGAAAATAACCGTCTCTGAGAGAGAAAAGAGAACAAAATATATAGGAGGAACCCGAAAAATGACAGCAGAGAATAAGGACTTTTTTGAAGCGCTCTCCATGCTGGAGCATGAGCGCGGCATCACCGCAGAATACCTGATCGAAAAGATCAAGGCGGCTATCATCATTGCCGTCAAGAAGAACTACGAGGTCGAGGAGGATCACATCCGTGTGGATATCGACCCCGACACCGGCCGCTTTGATGTGGCACTGATTCAGGACATCGTGGCAGACGAGGACTGGTACGACGAGCACGCCGAGATCGGTGTGACCGAGGCACGCAAGATCCGCAGCAGCTACGAGGTGGGCGACCGCATCATCACCCCGCTCAAGACTCGCGATTTTGGCCGTATTGCCGCCCAGACCGCAAAGCACGTCATCCGTCAGGGCATCCGCGAGGCCGAGCGCAACCAGCAGCTCAGCGAGATCCAGTCCCGCGCACATGATATCGTGCAGGCCACCGTTACCCGCGTGGATACCGAGAAGGGCATCGTAGCGCTGGATCTGGGCAAGGGCGGCGAGGCTGTTCTGCCCCGCAACGAGCAGGTGCCCGGCGAGGTGTACACTGAGGGCGAGACTCTGCAGGTCTACATCGTGGACGTGGTCAGCACCGAGCGCGGCCCCCGCGTGATGATCAGCCGCACCCATCCCGGCCTTGTCAAGCGCCTGTTTGAGCTGGAAGTGCCCGAGATCTTTGACGGCACTGTGGAGGTAAAGGCCATCAGCCGCGAAGCCGGTGCCCGTACCAAGATGGCTGTCTGGTCCAAGGACCCCAACGTCAACCCTGTCTCTGCCTGCATCGGCGAGCACGGCGCCCGCGTGGCCGCTGTTGTGGAAAAGCTGGGCGGCGAGAAGATCGATATCGTCAAGTGGAGCGAGGATATCTCGGAGTTCATCTCCGCAGCCCTGAGCCCCGCCAAGGTGGTCAAGGTGGAGCTGCTGCCCGGCGAGACCCGCTCCTGCCGTGTCACCGTGCCCGACCAGCAGCTGAGCCTTGCCATTGGCAACAAGGGTCAGAACGCCCGCCTGTGCGCACGCCTGACCGGTTACAACATTGATATCCGTCCCGAGAGCGGCTACTACGGCGAGGACGAGGAGCCCAAGAAGGACGCAGCAGACGCTGAATAAGCCCGGCACCATCTGCCGAAGGAGGGAAACCGGATGGCACAAAAAAAGATCCCTGCCCGCCAGTGCATCGGCTGCATGACCAGCCGCCCCAAAAAGGAACTGGTGCGCGTGGTGCGCGCACCCAGCGGGGAGATCAGCATCGATCTGGTAGGCAAAAAGCCGGGGCGTGGCGCATATCTCTGCCCGGACCCGGACTGTCTGACCAAGGCAAAAAAGAAAAAGGCGCTGGAGCGCTGCTTTGAGCAGCCGGTTCCCGCCGAGGTATACGACGCGCTGGCTGTACAGCTGGCCGCAGCCGCAAAGGAGGCAGCAGCCGATGGCAAAAAAGAATAACGCCCCCGCAAAACCCAAGCTGCCCCCGGAGGAGGCACTATATCAGGCCGTGAGCCTGTGCCGCAAGGCCGGTGCGCTGACCATGGGTTTTGATGCCGTGGAGGAAGCCTGCGTCAAAAGCAAGGCATGGCTGGTGATGACCGCATCGGACATCAGCCCTAAGACTTTGCAGCGTTTGAACTACGCCGTAGGGGACTTGGTGGACGTGTTCACCATGCCGCTGACGCAGGATAAGCTGGCCGATATCAGCCACAAGCCCGTGGCTGTTTACGCGGTGACCGACCGCAACCTCGCAAAGCTCTGCTTCGACCGTCTGTCGGACTGCGGAGCAATCAAAAATGAGGAGGATATGAGCGAATGATCGTAAAATATAAAGTGAGTGACTTTGCAAAGGATCTGAACCTTTCTGCAAAGAAGGTGCTGGACGAGCTGGCCGCTATGGGCAGCACCGGCAAGAAGAACAGCTCCAATCTGGAGGAGAACGAGCTGAACTACCTGCTGGAAAAGTTCAGCAAGGATAACAGCGTGGCAAATTTGGACGAGTTTTTGAACAGCGCCAAGGCTCCCAAGGAGGAGCCCAAGGCCGAGAAGAAGGCTGAGCAGAAGGCCGAAAAGAAGGTTGAGAAGAAGCCCGAGGCCCCCAAGGCTGACAAAAAGCCCCAGCAGCCCGCCGCAAAGGCCGAGCAGCCCAAGGCAAACAATAATAACAATAACGGCAAGCACAGCGATAAGAAGCCCGAGCAGCATAAGAAGCGCGAGGAAAAGACCGTTTCCTTCAGCGAGCTGGCACGCGAGACCGGCGCAAAGGCCACCGCTGCCCCCGCACAGGCTGTTTCTGTCCGCCGTGAGGACAATCAGGTCACCGTGGATACCCGCACTGTGGATATGAACGTGGATCGCTTTGATGCCCGTTACGATGATCTGGCTTCTACCAAGAACACCGAGAACCGCCGCAAGCCCACCCCGCAGGGCAACAAACAGAAGTTCACCCAACGCGGTCAGCGCCAGCGCCAGCAGTTCCAGAAGGGCAAGCGCGAGACCGAGTTCGAGCGTCTGCAGCGCATCCAGCTGGAGAAGGCCCGCAACGCCCAGCTGAAGGTGATGATCCCTGACGAGATTACCGTGGGCGAGTTGGCTGCCCGCCTGAAGCAGCAGGCTGGCAAGGTCATCGCCAAGTTCATGCAGATGGGCGAGATGCACGCCATCAACGACGTGATCGATTTCGATACCGCAGCTCTGCTGGCAGAGGAGTTCCACGCAAAGGTCGAGCATGAGGTGCATGTGACCATCGAGGAGCGCCTGTTCACGCAGGAAGAGGATGCACAGGAGGATCTGGTGGAGCGTCCCCCGGTGGTCTGTGTCATGGGTCACGTTGACCACGGCAAGACCAGTATTCTGGATGCCATCCGCAAGACCAACGTCACCGCAGGCGAGGCCGGCGGCATCACGCAGGCCATCGGTGCATATCAGGTCAAGATCAACGACAGCCTCATCACCTTCCTGGATACCCCGGGCCACGAGGCGTTCACCTCCATGCGTGCCCGCGGTGCCAACATGACCGATATTGCAGTTCTGGTGGTTGCTGCCGACGACGGCATCATGCCCCAGACCATCGAGTCCATCAACCACGCCAAGGCTGCAAACGTCAAGATTATCGTGGCAATGAACAAGATGGATAAGCCCACCGCAAACCCCGAGCGCGTGATGGAAGGCCTGACCAAGTACGGCATCATCACCGAGGACTGGGGCGGCGATGTGGCCTGCATCCCGGTGTCTGCCCTGACCGGCATGGGCATCAACGACCTGCTGGAGCGCATTGCTCTGGAAGCTGAGGTCATGGAGCTGAAGGCCAACCCCAACCGCCGCGCCAAGGGTGCGGTCGTCGAGGCCCGTCTGGACAAGGGCCAGGGCCCCATTGCCACCATTCTGGTGCAGAACGGCACCCTGCACTCCGGCGACGTCATCATTGCCGGTACCGCTGTGGGCCGCGTGCGTACCATGCGCAACGACAAGGGTCAGCTGCTGACCGATGCCGGCCCCTCTACCCCTGTGGAGATCACCGGCCTGACCGCAGTGCCGGAAGCAGGCGACCTGTTCGAGGCTGTTGAGGACGAGCGTCTGGCCCGTGAGCTGGCCGAACAGCGCGTTGCTGCCGCCAAGGAAAAGCAGTTCTCCTCCTTCCAGAAGGTCACGCTGGATAACCTGTTCAGCCAGATGGCACAGAACGACATGAAGGAACTGGCCATCGTGGTCAAGGCCGATGTGCAGGGCTCTGCCGAGGCTGTGAAGCAGAGTTTGGAGAAGATCTCCAACGATGAGGTGCGCGTGCGCGTCATCCACGCCGGTGTCGGCGCCATCAGCAAGTCTGACGTCGATCTGGCCGATGCCTCCAACGCCATCATCATCGGCTTCAACGTCCGCCCGGACAACGTGGCCAAGGAAGAAGCCGCTGCCACCAAGGTGGAAATGCGTATGTACCGCGTCATCTACGATGCCATCAACGATGTCACCGACGCTATGAAGGGTATGCTGGCACCCAAGTTCCGTGAGGTCGCTCTGGGTGAGTTGCAGGTGCGTCAGGTGTACAAGATCTCCAACGTGGGCACCGTTGCAGGCTGCCGCGTGACCAGCGGCAAGATCACCCGCGACAGCAAGGTGCGCGTGGTGCGTGACGGCATCGTTATTGCCGAGGACGAGATCGCATCCCTGAAGCGCTTCAAGGATGACGCCAAGGAAGTGGCCGAGGGCTACGAGTGCGGCGTGACCCTGGAGAAGTTTGCGGACGTCAAGGAAGGCGACGTGTACGAGGCCTTCAAGATGGAAGAGTACCGCGACTAAGCAAAAACCGAATATATAACAGCTTCCCGGCAGAAAAGGCTTCCCCCGGACGGGGGAAGCTGTCGAACGAAGTGAGACTGATGAGGGCGTATCTTTCGCAGGTGTGGAGCGTGCGCCCTCATCCGTCGTTTTGGCAGACAAATGCCGCCTTGCCCCGGCCGGGGCAAGGCTTTGGGAGGCTGCCGGACAGAATTTGGAGAAAACTATGTCTCAGAAAAATATGGGCCGTCTTGCGCAGGATATGAAGCGCGAGGTCATTGCCATCATCGGCCGGCTGAAGGACCCGCGGCTGGAGGGCGGTCTGCTGACCGTCACCCGTCTGGACGTGACGCCGGATCTGGATGTGGCAAAAGTGTATGTAAGCGTGATGGGCCGCGCAGACGGCCCCAAGCCCGCTATTGAAGCGCTGAACCGTGCCGCAGGCCATGTGCGCACCGAGGTCAGCAAAAAAATGCACATCCGCAAGGCACCCCGCTTCATCTTTGTGGAGGATGACGGTGCCGCCTACGCCGCCCACATCAACGAGCTGCTGCGCAGCCTGAACGTGAACGGCGAGGAAGAAGCACAGCCTGCCGATACCGAACAGACCGAGGACTGACTGCCTTTGCGGAAAGGATGGATCATTGGATGACAGAACAACTGGATGTGCAGCAGATGGCGCAGCGCCTGCTGGCTGCGGACAACATTTTGATTCTGTGCCACAAAAACCCGGACGGTGACACCATCGGCTGCGGCAGCGCCCTGTACTATGCGCTCAAAGCGCTGGAAAAAACAACAGCGGTGCTCTGCTCCGATGCCATTCCGTCCCGCTACGCCTTTACGAATCCACGGCTGTTCAAGGGCGAGTTCGAGCCCCGCACCGTGATCGCGGTGGACGTGGCCGGTTTGCAGCTGTTTGGCGAAAATAACGGTGTGCCGCAGTTTGCACGCCATGTGGACCTGTGCATCGACCACCACGCGGGCAACAACGGCTATGCCGATTTTACCCTTCTGGATGCCAGCGCCGCTGCGGCAGCAGAGCTGCTGTATCAGGTCATCGTGGAGATGGGCGTGACTATCACCCCCCACATTGCAGACTGCCTGTACACCGGCATTGCCACCGACACCGGCTGCTTCAAGTTCTCCTCCACCACAGCCAACACCCACAAGGTGGCTGCAAAGCTCATTGAGGCCGGCTGTCATGTGGAGGAGCTGAACACCCTGCTCTTCGACACCAAGCCCCGTGCCCGCATGGAGGCCGAGCGCATCGCCCGCAACCATCTGGAGTACTATCTGGACGGTCGCTGCGCCCTGATCTACCTGACAAGGGACGAGATCCGGCAGAGCGGGGTAGACCCCGCAGATCTGGAGGAGCTGACCAGCCTACCCATCAGCATCGAGGGGGTCAAGGTGGGTCTGACCCTGCGCCAGCAGCCCGGCGGCAGCTACCGCATCAGCGTGCGCACCGCAAAGGGCGTGGATGCCTGCGCTATTGCCCGGCGTCTGGGCGGTGGCGGCCACACCCGCGCAGCGGGATGTGAGCTGCTGGGCGACCTTGAAAACGCCAAAAATGCGATCCTTGCAGAGGTGGAAGCCGAGCTGGACGCACCGCAGGAGGAAGCATGATGCAGGGCATCCTGATCGTAGACAAGCCCATGGACTGGACCAGCTTTGACGTGGTGGCAAAGCTGCGCGGCGTGCTGGGCACCCGCAAGCTGGGACACAGCGGTACGCTGGACCCCATGGCCACCGGTGTGCTGCCGGTGTTCTGCGGCGGTGCCAGCAAGGCGGTGGATCTGCAGCTGAACCACGACAAGACCTACCGCGCCACCCTGCGCCTGGGCGCACGCACCGATACCGGCGATAGCACCGGCACGGTGCTGGAGACTGCCCCTGTCACCGCCGGGGAAAAGGAACTGCTGGCTGTGCTGCCGCAGTTTGTCGGCCCGCAGATGCAGGTGCCGCCCATGTACTCGGCAGTCAAGATCAACGGCCAGCCGCTGTATAAGCTGGCGCGCGAGGGCATGACAGTGGAGCGCAAGGCGCGCCCTATTGAAATTTACGGCATCGAGTACGGCGGCAGCCCGGCGGAAAACGAGTATGTGCTGACGGTGCGCTGCTCCAAGGGCACCTACATCCGCACCCTGCTGGAGGAGATCGCCGCCGCCATGGGGCAGAAGGGCACCATGAGCGCTCTGCGCCGCACTGCTGCCGGTCTGTACACCGAAGCAGATGCCCACACGCTGGAAGAAATTCTTGCCGCAAAGGAGCAGGGGAGCGCTGCACTGGAAGCACTGATGCTGCCGGTGGAAAGCGTGTTCACCCCGCTGCCGCTGCTGATGGTGGAGCCGTGGGTGGAGCAGCACCTGTACAACGGCTGTCCCACCAGCCGCTACCCCGCAGCAGACGGACGCTACCGGGTGCGCAATGCCGCCGGGCAGTTCCTTGGCCTTGCTAACATCACTGGCGGGGTGCTTCGGGTGGAAAAACTGTTCGTGGAACGTAATTGAGCAATAAAGGAAACAAGACCCATGCAGATCATTTCTCAGTTTGCCCCGCTGCCGCTGGCACAGCCCGCAAAGGGTACCGCCGTGGCCATGGGCTACTTTGACGGCATCCATATCGGCCACCGGGCGGTGATCGAAGGGGCGGTACAATGGGCAAAGACCCATGATGCAGCTCCGGCGGTGTTCACCTTCCGCCTGCCGGTGGAAAATAAAATGAAGGGCAAGCGCCTGCTCTCCACCGAGGATAAGCACGCCCTGATCCACAGCCTTGGGGTGGAGTATTACCTCACCCCGGACTTTGAGGCGATCAAGGCACTGAGCCCGGAGGAGTTTGTGCGCGGCATCGTGGAAAACTGCCACGCCCGGGCGCTGTTCTGTGGCGAAAACTTCACCTTTGGTGCAAAGGCTGCCGGTACGCCGGAGCTGCTGCGCACCCTCTGCGCCCCTCTTGGGGTAGAGGTAGTGGTGGTGCCCATGGCACAGTTTGAGGAAAAGCCGGTGTCCTCCACCCGCATCCGCACCGCGCTGGAGGGCGGGGATATCCCGGCTGCCAATGCTATGCTGGGCATGCCCTACGCCATCCGCTTTGCGGTGCAGCACGGGGCAGGGCTGGGGCACACCCTCGGGGTGCCCACCATCAACCAGCTGTACCCGCAGGGCTTCCAGATGCCACGCAGCGGCATTTATATCACCCGCACCTGTATCAACGGGGTGTGGTATCCCTCGGCCACCGGTCTGGGCAGCCGCCCTACTGTGAACGATGATGCCACCAAGGTGACCTGCGAGACCTTTATCCCGGGCTTTTCCGGCAACCTGTACGGCACCGACCCGGTGGTGGAGTTCTACGCTTACCTGAGCCCCAGCAAAAAGTTTGATACGCTGGACCAGCTGCGGGACTGCATCAACGATGCCGCCCGCCGCGCACAGGAATATTTTGCATAACGCCTGAACAGCGGAAAAATTATTTTTATTTGGGGTCGAGAAACGCCTGTGGGCGTTTTTCGACCCCTTTTGTCGTGAAGGAAAACAGCATTTCCGGCGTCTGCGGGCAGAAAAAACCGCACTTCGGGCAAAATAGACACATTTCCGTGCAACAATGGCAAATGTTTGTTAAACAATTATCTATCTCATATCCTTGCAATGAACGCAGTTTTTGTTTATAATAGTAGCTGTACGGGGCAAAGCCCCGATTGTGAGCGAGACTCTGGTTCAGAATTATAATTTGAGAGGAGTTTTTACCATGGGTTTAGGTAAGAAGACG
>ULXP01011210.1_pt1 | contig 18170 bp, 10 predicted proteins | sample 1961351 | NCBI WGS metagenome assembly ULXP01 (sample SAMEA4835840, study PRJEB28245) | human gut metagenome | biome: gut microbiome; material: fecal sample | place: Denmark | collected 2008 | reverse complement strand
AAAAAATCCGGCATTTCTACCCAGCCGTGATTTGCAGCTGCGATGATCCGTGTCTTTCCAAGTTTGGAGCACTCCGGCGGGGCATGTCCGCACTCCGCGAGACAATTTGTAGGACTTTTGTGCAGCACTTACCTGTGCTCCCGAAAAAAACATAACCGCGCGAAGCCGATGTCTGAGCTGCTATCTGCCCTGATTTCAATAGCTGATAGCAGCGAGTTTCGGTTCGCGCGGTTTAATATTGTCTATGAGGGAGCACAGTTAGTGCTGCCAGAAAGTCCGCCCATTGTCTCCGGTGTGTCGGACATGTGCCCGCCAGTGTGTCCAAACGTGGAAGAGACACGGAATCAGCTGCAAAGCTCTGGCTGGAAGAAATACGCGCATTTTTTCCCGACGAATGCTCCAGCTGCTTTTCTCCAGGAATCTGGCATGCTGTGCTTCCTGCAATATTGTTTACCCCCGAAGAACCGTATATGCCTCCTGTGAAGACCACTATCTGCTTCCTATCTTCCAAACAGGATTTTTATGACATGCTCTTTTTCTGCATCCAGCTGTTTGATCCATTCCTTTTTGATCCGCACGGCATATGCTGCCCCCGCTTCCGGTTCCAGTTGCTTTTCATCGCAGAGGACACTTTTTATCCACTCTTTTTTACACTCGCACTTTTCCGGATTTGAGAACCGGATGTCGAATTTCTTTCCCGCAAAAATCAGCTTTACTTCTGCATTTCCCTGCGCATCAAACTGTTCCGGCATGAATGCCGGCGCAATTACCAGATCTCCCATGACCCCCTTTACGCCGAATACTTCCGTAACCATCGTAAGGAGATACCAGCTTGCCGCACCCGTCAGGTATGCATACATGCCTCTTCCTGACAGATCATAATATTCCGGCAGTCCCGGATACATCCTGCTGTTGTCAAAATTCATTGCCGCGTTAAGAAGAGCCTGCAGGGCTTTATTACCCTCCCGCGCAAATCCTCTCCGGTACAGTGCATTAGCGTACATGACAGCCATATGGGAAAATACTGCTCCGTTTTCCTTCTCCCCGTAAGCAAATCCAAACATTCTTCCCAGATCCATTTTTTCTTCACCAAAATCCGTATTCAGACGGTAGCCGCCCGCTTTCTCATCATACAGATATTTATCGGCACTCTGGCAGATTTTGCGGATCTGATCCGGTGTTGCCGTGCCGCTCATAATCGCAAAAACCTGACTCGTCAGCATCATCCGTACCTTTCCGTCTTTACAGCCCTCCACCGGATTCTTATGATCGTCATAATAGCCATTAAACCATCCGCGTGCCTCATCCTCAGCAATCCACTCCTGCATCCTTATATGCTCCATCAGCCAGTCTGCTTTTTCCTCCAGATTGCTACAGATCTGCTCTGCTTTTACGATCATGGTCTGACCACTGAGATTATGTGCACATTTCTCCAGATAGGCGTCCAGTATCCCTCGTTTCTTTTCCACATTCTCATACAGCTCCCTGCCACCTGCAAACAGCATTCCCATCTCTTCTGCAATCTCAAAACGCTTGCAGCTGGTCTCCTGCTCTAACAGCCGGATACAGTGCGCAATCTCTTTTAAATTTCCCGCATAAGCACTTGTAAATGCCACGCTTTCTCCATTTTCCCATGCCATATCCAGCGCGTCATTCCAGTCTGCCCCGTGCAGCCGCATCTCATTGTGCGCGCCGACATCGTAGAATGCACAGAGATTCTGAAGAAGCAGATGTTCCAGTACACTTCCGAAATAGACGACGCCACCCTCTGTGCGCTGGCATTTTCCATATGTCTCGTCCCATCCGGTATCGTGATCTGTGCCTCTTTTGGACTGCAGATCCTTAAAATACGGAACCTTCTCAAAAAGAATCTCGAGATCTCCTGTCTGGTCAATATAAAATTTTGTCGTCACAAACGGCCAGAACGCATGATCCATCCACACACGGGTAATATGATTCCGGTCCGCAATAAACTCCCCCTGCGCATTTCCGATAATTGTGGCATTGGTTCCGTCCACCCGGACACCGCCGTAATTGTCGATGATCATCTGCCGGACTGCGGAAGGGTCCATGAGAAGCAATGCCAGACAATCCTGCCACAGATCCCGCCAGCCACGTCCTCCTTTTCCGTAATCATGATACGGCAGGAACGAACAGCCGTAAATTCTCCGCAGAATTGGCTGGAACGTAATCCACTTAAGATAATTGTCTGCATCCGGATTACCCGTTTTAAATGTGATGTTTACTTTCTTTGTCCAGTACCGTTTTACTTCATCATAAGCTTCCTTTACCTGGCTTCTTTGTCTGAGAGATGCTGTAAGAGGTTCGATCTGTGATCTCTCGTCGGTCATTCCGCCCAGAGTCAGATAGCAGACTGTCTCATGTGGTTTTAATAAAATCTCCGCAAATTTAAGAGCTCCCACTGCTTCTTTTCCCTCTGCCTTACTTCCTGCCACAGCTCCCGGCTTTTCTGTCCGGACTGCCTCCGGTATGAGATAGGAACCTCCCTCCCCGATAAACTCCCCGACGGTCGGGTAAAAAGCTGCCGGTGCCTCTCCCTCTCCGGTGGAACCATATACAAAATACGTTGTATGATTCTTCTGATGCCCCCGCTCATCAAACGACATCGCAGGCGTCACCTCCACCCCATAATCCGTGGTACAGATCCGGTGCAGCAGGGAAGTCACATGGCGGTGATCCCTGATATTGTCCGCACTTCTTCCATAGACCGGCATCACTGCAATCGGTGTCATTTCAAGCGGTTCCTCTGTTATATTGGTAAGTTCCGTCATCATCACTTCCATCGCTCCGTCTACCGTAACAAAAGAAGTAATCTCTGCTTTTAGTCCATGGACTGCGGATGTCCGCGTCAGTTTCTGCCACATAAATCCGGCTTCCAGTACGCTTTTCTCCTGTTCTCCGGTAAACCGCAGAAATTCTGCCTCTGCCGACGAACCGCAGGCTGACCAGTATCCCCGGTTTTTGATACGGCACCAGAAATTTCTTGTATTTTTATTGTTATGGAGATTTTCAATACTGACCGGCTCCATCAGGAAATGGTTCTGATCCCTTTTGCTGTCGCCGCCGAGTGTCGGTGTAATGCAGGATTTTAACCCACCGTCTCCTGCAAGAGGAAAATACAATCCACTGTAGTCTTCCGGCTGATACACCCGGAAGCTTCCCTGCTGATCCAAAAATTCTATCTTTCCCACGAATCTTTCCTCCCATCTTATGACATATACAATACGATTTCTGTCTGCTTTTTCAATACTTCCTGCGGAATATAATCTCCCTGCATCCTGACTCCATTTACAAGTAGTCTGTCGCATCCCGACTGCACATGTCCCGGATTTTTCACAACAATATGTAACTGGCAGCCTCTGAAAACTTTATTTACTTCAAACTCCTCCCATTCATGCGGAATTGCAGGCGAAAGATGCAGTCCATAGAAATCCGGACGCATACCCAGAATTCCCTCCACACAGCCGACCATAACCGTGGAAGCAGTTCCCGTGAGCCAGTGCACATGTGACCTTCCGAAATTCGGACTTGCCTTTCCTTCCGTGAACTGTCCATAGCAATAAGGTTCAATCACGCGGATCTGTGCACGGTCATTCTGTGCAGCCGGTGCATTTTCCATAAAATAAGTAAATGCTCTGTCTCCATGTCCCCGCAATGCCTCCGCCAGGATAATCCATCCCTGCGACTGTGAGAAAATACCTGCATTTTCTTTTGCACCCGGATTATAGATGACAGCCAGTGCTCCGTCAAAGGCGTGCGCATGATACGGCGGGTCCATCAATATTGCACCATACGGCGTGTTTAATTTCTCATATACCCTCTCAAGTGCCATATCTGCCTGATCCGCTTTTGCCAGCCCGCTGATCACCGCCCAGCTCTGCGGGTTCAGCCACATATTTGCCTCCGGATCTGTGCGCTTTCCGATCACTTCGCCTGCTTCTGTAAATCCACGGATAAAACGGTCCTCATTCCAGCAAAGTTCCTGCAGCAATTTTCCCAGTTCCTCCTGCTTTTCATCAAGATAGGCAGCCGTTTCTTTATCCTGCTTGTATTCTGCAAACTTTCGCAATATATTCATCGCATAATAAAGCTGCATGGCAACAAATGTGGATTCCCCTTCTTTGCCCAGTCTTAAGCAGTCATTCCAGTCGGCATACAGCCCCGCCGGCATACCGTGTTTTCCCAGATGGTTCATGGAAAAATCGATGGCACGCTTCAGATGCTCATAAACAGTCGCCTCTCCCCGGTTTGCATACGGAATCACTTCATCCATAAATTCCAGATGTCCGGTCTCCGCTATATACTTGTAGACGGTCGGAAACAGCCAGAGCGCATCGTCTGCACGATATGCCGGATGCCCGGTTTCCTTTACATAAGATGCATCATCCGGCGTATCTTCATGTCCCGGATTGTGTGTAAACTTTACCAGTGGCAGTCCGCCTCCATTATCCACCTGTGCGGAAAGCATAAACCTGATTTTTTCAACTGCCATCTCCGGTGCAAGGTGAATGACTCCCTGTATATCCTGTACCGTATCACGATAACCGTATCCATTGCGCAGTCCACAGTAGACAAACGACGCTGCACGCGACCAGATAAATGTCATAAAGCAGTTATAGGCGTTCCATGTATTTATCATGGCATTGAATTCTTCACTCGGTGTCTTTATCTGAAAATGTGCAAGCTTTCCATGCCAGTAATCGGTCAGCTGCTGCAATTCCTTTCCACAGACCTGCTCCGGCAGCGCATAGGAGGCCAAAATCTCTGCCACCTCAGGTTCCTCTTTCATTCCAACCAGAAATGCGAACTCACAGTGCTCTCCCGGTGCAAGCCGCACCACCGTACTGAGTGCTCCGCAGCTGTTGCCGTTCTCATTTCCCTCGTTACACAATGTTCCCTCTGCCACACCTGCCGGATTGCCATATCCGTGATATCTTCCGAGGAACTTCTCTCTGTCGCCGCACCAGGATGTCACTTTCGCTCCCTTCAGTGCAAAGAAACGGCTGACAACGATTTTATCATCGACATCGCTGCCTTCCTCGATCTGATCCAGATTTGCATGAATCATCTGCCGCACATGATCCCCACAGAAAACCGTGCGCGTAATAAACTGCGAATACTGTAAATTCACCTGATCCTGCTCATAGTTGCTGTTGTTTGTAAATTCAGCGTACCCGGTAACCGTCAGTTCTCTTTCTTCTGCAGATGTGTTGGCAATGCATACATTCCACACCTCATACGCCCGGTCTAGCGGCACATAATATCTCACTTCTGAGTGAATACCGCTGTAATCCGCCTGCATTTTTGTATAAGCAGTTCCATGGCGGCATTCACTCCGGTAAGTTTTCAGATCCTTTCCCACCGGCTGCCAGGAAGCCGACCAGTAGTCTTTGCTTTTATTATCCCTGATATAAATATATCTTCCGGGTTCGTCAAACTGGTTAAAGATGTATCTTAAAATTCTTCCGTTAGCTCCGGATTTTGCAAAACTGTATCCGCCTGCATTGTTTGAAATAATCGCGCCATATTCCGGGGAACCGAGATAATTAACCCACGGTGCCGGTGTATCCGGTCTTGTAATTACATACTCTTTCTTCGTCTCGTCAAAATATCCATATTTCATATATGCTTTCTCCTGTTTTGATTTTCTAAGGTTTTCTACATTAAATATAACCTTCCTTTGAAAATCAGAATACCAGATACGACATTAAAATATCAGATTCATGACCTAACTTTATTCAGTAAATACGATAATTCCCGGACAGTGCCAGCATGGCAAACAGATACAGGAAATTGTCGTAATAACGGCGTTCCCCTGTCCGAAGCGGCGTCTCCCAGAACCTTCTGATGCACTCCTTTGCATTTTCTCCCTTCGCAGCCAGCGAAGCCTCTGCATTTACCGCTATCACCGCAACCGGGTGCAGCGCCCGCTCTCTAAGAAGCGTGCCGTCCGTCAGAAACACACCATCCCAGTGTCCGCTCTGCTTTTCGCAGTAAAAGCTCTGTAATTTTCCCGCAATCTCCTGCTGCCAGGGATCTCTCCCAAACCACAGCCAGTCCATGGCAATATTCGCAATCGTCCGGTACGCATCACTGTAATACCAGTCATGCCTGCCGAAAATCTCCTGATGTCCCTCATGCGGAGTCCCGTCATACTCCGCATACTCCGCCGACAAACCGGTGTCCGGATGACATGCCAGATGCAGATACGCTCTGCTCGCTTCTGCCGCGTCTCTCCAGAACTCCCGGTCATCTTCGTCCGCCCATCTGGCAAATAATTCATAAAAATGGGGCAGATGGTAAGACGGATCGCTGAAATTACAATTTGTAATAAACTTGATCAGATGCCTGGATGTGTCCCACATCGGTTCCCCCGGATGCCCCGGCTCTCCCTTGTGGATGCATTCCCGCAGAATTGCCCGCGCCTCATCTGCATAGTGGAATATTCCGGTTCCATTTCCCCAGCGGTCTGCCGCAAAAAACAGTGCCATGGCAAAATATTCTTCTCCGTCGGGAGCCGGACCTTCCGCATTTTTACTGCCATCTGTTGCACAGGACCACGCAAAATAATTCTTACATGGTCCATCCTCGATGTACATATATGTCCGGGTCCATTTCCACAGCCGGTCAAACTCTTCCCTGCGGTTCATCTGCACACATGCCATCATTCCATAGGACATTCCCTCTGTGCGCACATCATGGTTTCCCGTATCCTCTATGTATGCCATGTCGGCTCCCACCTCATGATAGAAACGCTCCTCCTCATTCCCATAAAAAATTGTCTCAAATGTCTGCTCCACTCTTCTCTGAATCTCCGCTTCCGGATACCCGTACTCTGCAAACACATTGCGATACTTTCCCGTCTCAAATGCTCCCGCCATCGTTCTACTCCTTTTCTCCTCTTTCCTTTATGTGTGATACGTCTCTTTGGGTCCCAGATAACTTTCCAGGACATCCGTTCCTTCCGGGCGGATCAACAGCTTTTCCAGAACAAACCCAGGTGTGACGGAATAAATGCGCAGACGGTTGATACCACTTCTGCATGAAACCGGAATCTCCTGTCTGCGTATCTGGTCTAATACACCTTTTGCCCAGAACTCTCCCTGATCTCCGATCCGGTATCCCTCAGGTACTGCGTTATAAATCCGGATCTCACCACCGTTATTCTGCACACCGTAGCAGAGTTTCTGATCGTTCGCCACCGGATTGGAGGGCTGCATATAAAGCGTAAGTACATACCCGCCGGGCTTTGATACCCAGAAATGATACTCCAGATACGGTGCATTTTCTCCCGGCACACCATACGCTGTGACCGGAAATGCTTTCATGGCAGACCGCGTTTTTCCATAGTCCCTGATGCATTGAAACCGTACCTTTTCGTTTTTTCCTTCCCGCTTACCATCCGCTGCATATCCATCCTTCCGGTCTGCATAATGCTCTGCCTCCATCACAATATAACCTGCCGTATCCACAAAGGTACCTTCCGGTACTTCCGGCAGATTTTCACATACCGGTATCTCGATCCGGCAGCAGCCGGAAGGCGTTTTTATTTCAAGCACTCCACAAGCAGACGTACCTGTATTTCCATCCCGGTTCATTGCCCAACGCTCCCGGTTCATTACAAGTTCCAGCTTTTCATAATTGTGCTTTTTCCCGTCCAGCACGCCCTGCATCGGACACACCGAAAGCCATTCCGGTTTTTCTGTGACCTCGTATGCAGCCTCACATTCACTCAGCCCATACAGGGTGATCCCGGCGCTCCTGCACGCAGGGTCTAAAAAATCCGGCAGTTTCATGGATTCCGTAAGCCACGGGCTTCCCTCTGCATGCTGCATCGTCTGATCCACTGTCACAACCAGTCTCGGTTTATCCGCGGGCAGTACCCGGTGAATCACAGGGTTTAAACATTCATCCTCATTCCAGTGCACAAATCCGATATGCTCCGATGCTCCCATGCCATCCCAGCGTCCGTGATCCATCTGATGATATGCCGTCACCAGTTCCCGGTCACGCTTCAGACACTGTTCTACCGCATCCCCGTAATCATTCGCGCGAAGTGCTCCAAGCTTTGCCAGGTATTGATTCATCCCTGCCAGAAGATGCATCCTGGTCAGATTCAGTGTTCCTGCCGCAGGGTAATAGATGAGCGCCACAAACGCCGCTTCGTATTCCGGCGCATGTTCCTTCACCCACGCATACACACGCTCCGCTTCCGTAAGTATCCGTTTAATCTCCTCCAGTGTATCCTGCGTTTCTCTTCCATGCACCGGGTGATACACCATTGCACGCATTGCCTCAGGTCTTCTCTTTTGTATCAATCTGGTATATCCCTGCAGAACGTCCGCAATCTGTTCCTGTATTTCCTCCGTAAAGCTTCCAAACTGCTGCCTCGTCCACTGTCTGGTATACTCTGCGGTCTGATTGACGGCACCACTTCCCCAACGTCCAAAATCATATGCCATATCCAGAAAATACGACAGTGGGAACTCCTGCGTTGCAATATCCCCCACATTGACAATCCAAAGTTCCCGCACCCCGAATTCATATGCCGTTGTCATTTGTTCCCAGATTTTCGGAAGGTACGAACTGTTGATCCATTCATAGGAAATGGGCCAGCCGTGATAGTCCAGATGATAGTACATCCCATATCCGCCCTTATGCGTCCTCATCTCCTTTGTCGGCAGTGTCCTGAGGTTTCCATAGTTGTCATCACACAGCAGTAAAATAACATCTTCCAGTTCTTCCGATCCCATCAGCCCCGCCGTCTGATCATTTCCATAAAAAAACGCTTCCACTTCCTTGTAGAGAGCAAGCATTCTCGGGACACGCTTTACGTCCTCATCCACACACTCCCGGATCAGCTCATTCTGCGTTTTTAGCACATCGCGCAGCAGTTCAATATTGTCTTCCAATGTTGCTTTTTCTCCGAGAATTGCCGTATCCGCCTCTCCACGCATGCCCAGGGTAATCACATTTTCAAATTTTCCTCTCCGAAGCAGTCCGTCTTTCCAGAACCGGATGATGCCTTCCCGGTTCGTCCGGAAATTCCATGCATCGCCATATACCGAATCTTTTCCTCGCAGGTACTTATACTCCTCCCCCTGTCTCAGACACGGCTCATGATGCGACATTCCCATAATGATTCCGTATTCGTCTGCCAGCTTTGCGTTTGCAAGTCCCGGGCCGTCATCCCCAAATCTGGCGCTCCACATCGCCGGCCACAGATAGTTTCCTTTCAGCCTTAGCAGCAATTCAAACACATGCTCATAAACCGAAGTTCCAAATCCCCCAAAGCGCCGGTTGCACCATGTTCCAAATGCCGGCCATTCATCATTGATAAAAAAACCGCGGTATCTTACAGACGGCTCTCCCGCCACACACGCCATCGATGCACGAAGCCCCACATGTTCACGGTGAGGTGGCCTGATACCACACCAGTCGACAAACGGAGATACGCCCAGAAGTTCTGACAGATGAAACAGTCCGTAGATTGTTCCACGCTTATCGCTCCCTGCAATCAGAAGAATCTGTGTTCCATGCCATTCTGGATCGTTCAGAAAAAACCAGCCATAACACTCCCGTTTTCCCCGGATCTGTTCCAGACCGATTCTCTTTTCTTCCTCCATCTGCTCCAGAAGTCTGCTTTTTCCAACCGTAGCCGGAACAATCACAGTCTCTGCCCGTTCTGCCACATCCGCAAGTTCTTCCTGTGATGTGCCGTACAGCACCCGCGGGCGTCTGTCCGTTACCAGCTCCACATCGCCGGCAACTTTATCCGCTATCTTCTTTACCCCGGAATCTGCTGCATCTTCCATCCAAAATATAATCTCTTCCATATTTTCAATCCTTCTCCTTACCGGAAAGAGTTCTTCAGCTGCTCTGCCAGCTGATGTCTGCGGGATGTCCAGTCAGATCCATCCTGTACCTTTATCATCGCCCGATGCTCTTCTCCCAGTATCAAACGGTATTTTTGAATGATCTCCTCCGGAATCCTCGCTTCTTTCCGCTTGCTGCACTTCTGCATCACAAGAATCATTTCCGTCATTTTTCCCTCTGCGATAAGCCGGTCAGCCATGTTGGCGATTTTTCCCTGATGAATCCACACACATTCGCTCTCCCACCGAAAGCTCTCCACAATAAGAACAGGATACCTCTGTTTTGCATGCTTCTCATATCCTGCCGGTGTATACACATAACACAGGCGGTATCCGCCATTTTCTTCCTCCCGGTACCATTCCATATGAAGCATGCCATGCGGCACATTCGCCAGCTGCGGATAACAGAACTCCGGTTCCGGAATCTCAAAATAATTGCATGCAAAACTGCCCTGTTCGTTATATCCGGCATACCCTGCCGGAACTTCCGGATGAATCGTCTCCACGCCGTTGACGATAAAATGTACCTCATGATAGCCGGCAGAAAGTCCTCCTATTTTTCCTCGCCATATTCCTGGCTGCTGCTCCGTTAACGCAGCCAAAATCTCATGCTTCTCCTTAAGCCGGACATCCACACGAGCCGCACCGGGTGCCTCCAGATAGAATTCTGCCGTGCCGTCACTGCACACTTTTACGCCCGGTATGGTCTTTGGATATTTCCCTGCCGGTCTCCCCTGCGCATCCGTTTCAAACCGGATCTGCCGGTGTACCGGATCAAAAAAGAGCATCTGCTCCTCCATGCTCTGGACGGACAGCTGTTTTTCATCCAGGCGGCGCTCCATGCAGCATGCAGATGCCGTTTCTTCCACAGTCTCTGCGCCACAAAACAGAAGCGGCACAAAATCTCTCAGACTCTTTCTCCAGACATGCCATTCATGATAGCCTTCATATACTTTCTTTACGCAAAGCGTTTCTGATTCGCGCATTTTTTTACAGATATCCTCTATTCCGCGCGAAATCTCCTCTTCCCTGCTCCCGCAGGAGAAAAACACAACATCCGGTTTTTCTGCCTCATCCGTGCAGATCCTCTCTGCGTCATAAAGCGATACCCCGGAAAACATTCCAAGTGCCGAAAATTTATCCCGGTGCCTGCATACACTTCTTGCCGCCAGTGCAGACCCCAGTGAAAGACCTGCCAGTGCCCGGTAATTTCTGCCCCGTTTTACCGGAAAATGTGTTTCCACATAAGGAATCAGATCCTCCATCAGCTCTCTGTCAAAATCCCCGGGAAAGAAAACTGCCTCCTCACCCTCGATAAACGCATAATCACAGCTCATCACCACGATCATTTCCCTGCATTTATGCTCCGCGATCAGATTGTCCATGATGTAATTCAGCTTCCCCTGCCAGATCCATCCCGTCTCATTTTCACCGACACCATGCTGTAAATATAAGACCGGATACCGCCGGCTGGGATCTTTCTGGCTTCCATAAGGCGTGTATACATAACATTCTTTCAGGTGACCGTTTACACCGGATGCGTACTTTGCCAGATGCACCGTTCCATGCGGTACCTCTTTCAGATAGTAAAATTCTGCTCCGCGCTCCGGCACCTCAAATGTGTTGATTGTCTCAAAGCAGCCATAAGAAAAACCGGCTTTCGGATGAAACAGTTTCACTCCGTCCACAAACCAGTGATAATAGTGCATTCCTCGCGGGAAGTTCTCTATCTTCCTGTAAAACCCTCCGTTTCCATCCGGCAGGAGTGCAAGCGGCGCCGCATCAAAATAACCTCCCACACCCGCCACTTCCACCGTCTCAGCCGTCGGTGCATACAGATAGAATTCTACCGTCCCATCTTCCCACACCTTCACCGCCTGCCGTTCTTCCGTTATCTCCGGCGCAAACGAAAGTGCCTGCTGCACCAGCGCCTGGTTAAGTTCTGTCCCCATAAAAAAACCTCCCATTCTATAAGATCTTCTGTGAGAATATCGTATAGAATGAAAGGTTCTACCGGCAGATGCGGCGCATCACTTCCTGCTGCAGATCCTCCATCAAAATCTGTGGACTGCAGGCATTGTATGCATCCATGTATTCCTGCCAGGCTGTATCAAAATCCTCTGCCATAATAACCCGCGGAAGCCACTCGTGCTTGATCTCATTGATCTGCTCATATACCATTCCTGCTTCTGTGGTATCAGAAAGCGATGTAGCGTAAGAATACATCGGATACCAGTTTCCCGGTGCCTTATGATTCCCAATCATATCCACATAGCTTTCACAGCCATACGCCCTGAGACATTTCTGGATGTCCCCCAGCTGGCTTTTTAAAAATTCTGCCGGCTGGTATTCCAGTGAAAAAGCATTTTTCCCATCCGGAAGCATTCCCTCCCAACGTGGGAAATACGAGTAATAGCAGAAATAGTCCGATGCCAGCAGATCATCCGAAAAACGCTTTGACTGTTCCTTCGTCAGATAGAAAACCCCTTCCTCATCCACGCAATAGTCCGTTCCTTCCTGCCCCCAGAAACGCAGAATCTCCACCTCCGGCTTTAAAAGATCATTCACAAACTGCAAGGCACCGTCTATGTCTTCACACGAGACCGTAACCGACAGGCCGGAGGCCGTATCGATAGATGCCGCTCTCTCGACATGCCACTGGTTCTCCACCCCCTCCTGCATCGTAATCGGAAGCGGTACATAATCGCATCCCTGCTCACTCAATTTCTGTCTGTCATATGCCGGATAAATCGCATAGTAAAACTGCCACCACTGATCCACCATTCCAAGGACCGCTCCGGTGGACAGCTTATTCAGATACTCTTCATAGCTGTTTGTGAACGCCTCCGCATCCAGTATTCCCTTACGATATTCTTCATTTAATTTTTCAAAATAAGCCCGCGCCGTCTCTGTCGTGTTGTAATCCATCACCTGAAAGGTCTGCGGATCGACCATGCAGCAGCCGTCATTGGGATATCCATCCAGAAACTGCGGCACATTCTCCAGGCAGAAATATCTCCAGTCATCGCTAAGAACCGTAAATGGGATATTCCTGGTTCCGTTCTCCATCATGGGATTGGCATTCACATAAGCCTCCAGCAGATCGAAATATTGCTCTACCGTATGAACTTCCGGATATCCTGCCCATTTTAAAACCCTCGTCTGAATCCAGAATGCTTCCCCGTCATGGATCACATCGCTGCTTTTTCCATTTGTCACCCCGAATTGTGGAATCCAGTAAATGTGTCCGTCTTCCTGGCGCAGCATATCCCACTGCTCATTCGTCATGTATTGCCGGATATTGGGATATTCCTCCCAGTACTCATCAATCGGAATCAATGCCTCTGCTTCGTATAAGTTTTTTTCCCCCTGTATGAAGTCCGGATATCTGCCGCTGGCAATGTATGAATTGAGCGCCTGCTCCTTGGTCTGACCGGACAGCCAGAGTTCTTCACACTCTGCTCCTGTCACCTCTGCAATCTTCGCTTTCATGATATTTCCATATTCAAGGCTGTTTCCCTCCGTCGGAAAAAAAGCCGTAAAATGCTTTATCTGCGCTTCTGCCATGCGGTCTGTGTGTGCCGCCATGTTCCACAGCACCAGAAGCAGTACCATTAAGGTCATTCCTTCTGCCAGTCTCTTTTTCATCTGTTTTCCCTCTTTTCCAGTCAATTATACTGTTTTTAAGGGACACCGGCAAGATGGGATTGCATACGCTCCTTCGCTTTTATATGGAATTATTCTTTTACGCCACCGAGTGTAAGACCGGTGACAAAATATTTCTGTAAAAACGGATAGATGCAGATAATCGGCAGCATCGTGAGTATCGTTGCCGCAGAGCGGACTGACGTCGGTGTAACGGTTCCCACTGCATTCTTCATGGCTTCTGCCGAAGTTCCCTGATTCGTGACGGATGACAGCAGCTTCATCAGCTCATACTGCAGCGTCGTCAGATCAGAATTCATGCGGTTGTACAGCATGGCATCAAACCAGGAATTCCATTGTCCGACTGCAACGAACAATGCCACCGTCGCAAATACCGGCTTGCAGAGCGGACAGTAAATCTTTAGAAAAATTGTCGTATATCCGGCACCGTCTAACTGTGCGGATTCTTCCAGACTGTCCGGTATACCATTCATGTAAGTGCGGATTACCAGCATATTAAACGCACTTACCATGCCCGGAATTACATACACCCAGAAACTATTGGTAAGACCGAGTCCTTTGTAAAGCAGGAATGTCGGAATCATTCCTCCATTCACATACATTGTAATGACCCAGAACAGGGAAAGGCTTCTCTTAAACAGAAATCTTTTTCTGCTGACAACAAACGCCAGAATCGCGTTTGCAGCCAGTGCCAGCACTGTTCCGATAACTGTTCGCGCAACCGTGACATATGCACCGGTAATCAGATTATCTTTCTGCAATACCGTGATATAATTTTTCCATGTAAATTTTCTCGGCCACAGATAAATTCCGCCACGCAATGCATCCGTGCCATCGTTTAATGAAATCGCCAGCGTATTCAGCACCGGATATAATGTGATTACAACAATCACAAGCATAATGATTCCGTTCACAATGGGAAATGCATCAACGGATCCTGTTCTCTTTCTTTTTTTATTTGCTCCTGCCAGCTGTTGCATGCTATTACCCTCCTTAGAATAACCTTTCTTCTCCGTTGCGCTTTGCAATCTGGTTTGCAATGACAATCAGAATGATACTTACCGCACTCTTAAAGATACCTGCAGCCGTACCAATGGAATAATCTCCCTGACTGATACCCCATTTAAGTACATAGATATCAATCGTCTGAGACACTTTCTGCACCAGTCCGTTTCCCAGAAGGTACTGAATCTCAAATCCGGCATTTAATACATTTCCTACATTCATTAACAGAAGAATCATAATCGTTGGTTTGATTCCCGGAAGTGTCACGTATTTGATTTTTGCCCATCTTCCCGCACCGTCAATGGAAGCCGCTTCGTACAAAGAAGGATCAATGGATGTGATGGCTGCCAGGTAAATAATGGCATTCCATCCTGTCTCTTTCCACACATTGGCAAACGCGACGATCGGCCAGAAATAATTCGGATGTGCAAAAAAATTGATTGGCTGTGTAATCACATGCAGGTTCATCAATATCTCATTGATGATTCCGCTTCCCGAGAGCATATCATGCAGAATTCCCGTTACGATAATCCAGGACAGGAAATGTGGCAGATAAGAGATGGTCTGAACAACCTTTTTCCCGCCATGTGATTTTATCTCATTCAAAAGAATGGCAAATGCGATTGCTGTCACAAATGTCACAACCAGGTTTATCACACCCATCGCAAGCGTATTCCGGATGACACGGATAAATGTCATATCCGAAAATAAGGTCTGAAACTTCTGCAGTCCCACAAACTCAGAGTGGAAAATTCCAAGCTTTGGCTTATAATTCTGGAACGCCATCGCCCATCCCGCCAGTGGAAGGTAATAGAAAATGATGCCATAGATTACCATCACACCACTCCAGAACAGCAGAACTTTCTGTCTCTTTATTTCTTTCCAGGTGATCTTTGCTTTATATTGATTTTCTTTTTCTTTGGATCTTGTTCTCGTCAAAGCCATACCCCACTCCTTAAAAAAACAGGCAGATGAAATCTTCCTTGCATCTGCCTGTTTCCAATTTCATTTTATGTGTTATTCGTATTTCGCTGCTTCTTCCATTCTCTTATCAAGTTCTGTCTGTAACTCACCGATAAACGCACCCGGATCGCAGCTGTTGTATGCATCCATGTACTCTGCCCATGCCGCGTCAAAATCTTTTGCCATCACGACCTGTGGGAGATACTCGTGCTTGATCTCACCGATCTTATTCCATGCCATACCGCCTTCCGTATCGGTAGTGAAGCTGTTTGAATAGGACCACATCGGATACCATGCACCCGGAGCTTCATTTGTTCCGATCATATCCACATAGGTCTCTGCGCCATAAGCAGAAAATGCTTCTTTTACATCATCATTTAATCCGTCAAAAAATTCATTCGCCTGTCCATCCGGCTTATTCGCATTGATTCCGTCATCACTTGTACCGGAATACTGCGGAAAATAAGAATAGGTACAGGTATGGGATGCTTTGTATGCAGTGTCAACCGCTCTGGTTCTCTGCTCCTCTGTGCGGTAAAATTCACCGTTGTCATCCACATTATAGTCAACGCCTTCCACTCCCCAGAAACGCAGGTTGTGAATATCCTGTGAGAGGAGGTCATCTACAAACTGCAGTGCAGCTTCCACATCCTCACAGCTTGTGGTGATCGCAAGACCGTCTGATACATTTAACACACCGCCGGAACAGTGCCACTGGTTTTTGACACTCTCATCAATGGTAATCGGAAGCGGAATGTAATCGCATCCCTGTGCATCCAGCCCTGCCTGCTTGATTGCATCTCCCGCAGTGTAAGCAAAATCCCACCACTGGTCAATCATGCCAAGTACACGTCCGGTTGACAGTTTGGCAATATACTCATCATAGGTCTGTGTAAAGGATTCCGGATCTACAATTCCCTTCTGATATTCTTCATTCAATTTCTGGAAATACTTTACTGCGGTATCCGTCGTATTATAATCGATCACCGTCAATGTCTCCGGATCTACGATACAGGAGCCGTCGTTTGGATATCCATCCAGAAACTGCGGCGCATTCTCAAGGCAGAAATATCTCCAGTCATCGCAGAGAATCGTATACGGAATGTTCTCTGTTCCGTCTTCCATGGTCGGATTTGCCTCATTATATCTCTCAATCAGATCAAAATACTGATCCATGGTACGGATCTCCGGATAATCCGCCCATTTTAATACCCTGGCCTGAATCCAGAATGCCTCATCGTTGTGTGTACAAACCTTCTCTTCTCCCTTGATATTGCTGAACTGCGGTATCCAGTAGATATGTCCGTCGTCCTGGCGAAGCTGATCCCACTGCTGCTGTGTAAAGAAGTTTTTGATATTCGGATAATCATCCAGATAATCATCGAGTGCTACCAGAACGTCTGCATCATAGAGCTGTGACTGTCCGCTTCCCCCGCAGATAAAGTCCGGCAGCTCACCACCGGTGATCATCATGCCGACAGCTTCCTCTGCCGTCTGTCCGGTCAGCCATGTTTCCTTCACTTTCACGCCGGTCTTATCGGCAATGATCTGCTGAATCTCATTGTCGTCATTGATCTCTGAACCGGGAACTGCAAAAAAAGCCGTAAATTCTTTTACCCCACCGGCTTCCGTGCTGTCTGCACCGTCTGCGTTTTCCTTTGCGTCTGTCGATGCCGCATCACTCCCGCATCCGGCAAACATGGCTGCCATCATTGTGGCTGCCAGCAATACACTGATAAGTTTCCTTCTCTTCATCTTGTAACTACCTCCCTATTTGATAATACTATTTTACCTTTCTGGCAGATTCAGACAATTGGAGGAAGTATAGATAAAAGCAGGGCAAAGTATAGGTTCTTATTTCCATACTTTGCCCTGCTTTTGAACTTGCCGTATTTCCTTTATGCCTCACGCCGGAACTTCGCCGGTGTACAGCCTTTTACCAGAATAAAACGGTTCACAAAATAATCAAGATCATGATACCCGACTTCCTCCGCAATCTCGACAATCTTCTTATCGGTATGTAACAGCAGATCCGCTGCCCGTTCCATTCTGTAATTATTCAGATAATCTTTGAATGACTGCCCGTTTTTCTTACGGAACAGCTGTCCCAGATATGCGCTGTTGACGTAATATTTTTCACTCAGGCTCTTTAATGTGATATTCTTTGCATAGTTTTCCCGGATCTCACGCTCAATCTCTCCTAGCACTCCTCTGGATACATTTTTGCGAAGCTGCGACAGATAGTCACCGTATTCACATGCAAACCGGGTCAGATGCGCCTTGCTGCCGCGCATTACCCCCTTTTCAAAGCTGCTCTCACTGATCAGGCGCAGAATCTCTTCCTGATTTACCCCATCATCCTGCTCACTCGCCAGATGGATCAGCTGAAACAGAAGATAATTGATGTTCAGATTCATCGTCTCACCGGTCATTTCCCTGCTTATCATCTCCCCGTAAAACTGCTCAATCGCACTCCGTATCTCTACATGGTTGTTCTGCTCCACAGCTTTTAACAGACGATCCAGACTGCTCTTGCATAAAACAATTCCTCCGGAAGTAACCTGCACTTCCTCCTCATAGTAATAGATCGGCTTTTTTGCGCGGAATCCCTGAAAAGACCGGAGCATACACGCATTTCCA
>ULXP01071999.1_pt1 | contig 18203 bp, 25 predicted proteins | sample 1961351 | NCBI WGS metagenome assembly ULXP01 (sample SAMEA4835840, study PRJEB28245) | human gut metagenome | biome: gut microbiome; material: fecal sample | place: Denmark | collected 2008 | reverse complement strand
TAGAGCCATACAAATTACCTGACACAGCAGACCTTGTCGCACGACTTGCCCCGCCGCCGCTTTCCCGTAAAGCTCTCCAATAACATCTGTCATCAGATATGTGACCGCATAACAAATTACACCGCCCGGCACTATGAGAGGTCCAATTACCATCAGCTTTGTACTCAGCACGTTTGATATAACTAATGTTGCCGAGAATATGGAGCTGTATGTCGTATACCTATCTTTTTTCAATTCCATTGACTCCTATCTCCCCGCTCGGCATTATTAAAAATCGACTGAACGAGTTTGCCGTTTCCGCTCGGTGCTGTTTTTCGAGGTTGGACGAAGTCATTGTGAACTCTATACCCTTGTATTCGTGCGTATAGACATGGAACGAATCATCGCCCTGTTCACCCACCTTTTTTACGCCGAGTTTTTCAAGCTGCTCGGACAAGTCTTTAATGGCAATGTGATTCTTGTCGTAATAGTCCAGCAATGTCTTATTTGAATTGCGCAGCGATGTATCCGCCATAACCTCAATGAAGGTGTGATGCTTAACCCCAAGACTCTTGTAAAAATCAATCATTTCAAGCAACTTTTCCGCCGAGTCGATATGTTTCTTCAGCAGCACAGTGCTTACGCCGAGTGTCTCACCATACTCCGTAGCAAGCTTGGCAATATCATCAGCAATAACCGCCCCATACTTATATCGAAACTCGTCTGCGTTCTCTTTATCCGTTATCCCGTACCTGCTTAGATGTATCAGCACGTTTCGCTGCTTTAACGCCTCCACAATCTGTGGGTCGGAAAGCCTTGCCCCGTTAGTTTCCATTTCCAGAATTTTATTTCGGAATTTATACTTATCGATTATTTCCAATACCGAAATCAACCTTGGCGATATAGTGGGTTCTCCGCCCGTGATAATGATATCTACAATAGGACTGTTAATGGTCTGCAATATCTTTTCAAGCGAAACGTAGAACTCCTCGTCCGTAGCCGTATGGTCACAGCACCGAACGCACTTTGCCGTGTACTTCTCACAGATATCCTTGCACAGCGGACTTTTGAACACGTGGTGAGCAATGCAAGCCACGCAGTCCGCATTGCAGTCGTTGTTAAGTATAAGAACCAGGCAAGTAATCTTAACCTGGTTCTCTCTATAAATTCTTTCAAATCTCTCTTGACTTATCAGCAATTTATCCCCTCCAATATTTTTCTGTCGAGACACGCAGGACATCTTCCGCAAGGTTCTACACCGCCTTCATAACACGACCAGGTAAGCGAGAGCGGAACACCCATACATACCGCCTCTTTATAAATCTCATCCTTTCCTATCTCCACATAGGGTGCGCTTACTTTTATTAACCCTTTTGAACAACTAATTGCAAGTTGATTGAAATACTCAACAAACCCTTTTGTGCAGTCGGCAAAGCTCTCCCGCGTCTTGATAGCCCCATACAGTATATCAACCCGTTGCCCCTCGAATACTTGCATAGCGAGGGAAATTGCGGCGGTAATGAATACGCCGTTGCGGAACTCTACCTCCGTATTTTGACTGCGGAATGTTCTATGGTTTCCGTGGGTTATCGTCTGCGTTATGGGTGAGGAATTATGCATAATTAAAGAGCTTTTGCTGTTTTGGAATATAGCGGTTATATCCATTTCCATCAACCGAACACCGCGCTGTTTTGTAATCTCGCAGACAGCGGCTCTTTCTCTTTTCAGACTTTTTTGCCCATAATTAAAAAATAGTGCCGTCACCTTTTGCTTATATCGTGCTGTTTCTTTGTATAAGAGCGTAGTACTATCAAGCCCACCGCTAAATAATATCAACTTATTCATGTCACCTCGTACTCCATGACCCTGAAATTACAATCTGAGTATACCAGGTTATGCTATAACTACCCCACTTACCGCCACCGCCGTCACTACCTGATCCTGTAGATTCGGTGTCGCTAACTATAGAGCCGTTCGTATTAAAAGTGATGTTCGCATTTGTTGTACTACTGGATGTGCCACTTTGTACTCTCCAAACCGTAGAATATGACTTTGCGGAAGCCGGACGATAATTTATAGGGACAGTTCCGATGGTAGTCCCTGCAGAACAACTATTCACTCGTATGCTGATATTGAAGTTCACCGTAAACCCTGACTTTGTCAAAGTATTCGTGGTTATTGACTCAGCCTGGGCAAACGATATACTTGAACTTACGGACTGTGCGGCATAATTTACAAGCAAGTAGTAATTGCCCGATCCGACCGTAATAGTATATACTCCGCCCGACGCAGATTGAGTAACACCGTTATATTGAACCGAACTCAATTTGAAACCCGCAACGGCGGTCACGTTCCTCAAATACAGCTTAGTGCCATATTTGAGCGAAAGGGTTGTTCCCGTTGTCGTATACCATGTACTGTTATTGGTGGAATACTGCAACGAACCCACCTCGCTCCCGTAAGTCGTTCCCCCATATCTCTGCTGCAAATATACGCTGTAGGTTCTGGCGGTTGCTGAAAAACTTACCGACTTATCGGAAGTCATTGTTACACTTGAAGAAGAACTGCTTATCTGGTATCCAATCAATAGCGAGTACGAAAACGAAATGACCGTTCCGTATCCAAATGATAGCGATGTCGTGGAATATAATGTTCCCGTGCTTACTTTCCCGTCAATTGTCGTTGCCGTGTAGCTTACATACGATATCCCCGTACCGATGTTTACTGTCAATGTCTGCGGGTCAGCAAACACGAGGTTTTTATCCACATATATCAGCTTAACTTTACTCGTACCAAGGTAGACTTTTTTGACGGCAGAAGTGCCTACTCTTATTGCCATACCCCCTCCTACAAAATAAACGTTATATACCCGGACTGCCCCGTATCACTTGTCGATGTGGTACTCCGCGCCTGATACCAAGTGCTCCCTATTTTCAGTTTTCCGACATTTTGCAATGACGTGTCAACCGAATCGAACTTGGTTTTGATTGTTCCATCAGTCGCATAATTTTTAGCCGTATCGGCATTCGTTGCATTATCAGCCTGTGCCGCCTTTTCCGAATTTACGGCGGTTTCGGCTGCGAGAGGCAAATCCGTTAACTTGCCACTCGCATCTTTTATATAAGGTCTATATGCCATACCGCCCTCCTGCTATTAGAGCATTTTGAAGAACAGACCGCCGGTCGCCAAGGATGCACTGGGATCGTTCTGACCACTTGTTCCTACCTCAAACATCTGCCCGCCTGCAACAGCAATTCCTTTTGCATTAACTTGAATTGCGCTATACGTTCCTGCAGTCACACCGCTGTCCCCAAGTGCCACATCGATAGATTTATCAGCACTTCCGTCAAAGTTTTGTTCACCGTTCCCGGCAATTTGAGATGCTCCATCTGCCTTTACTCCGCTGTTTACATTCACTGCAATTTTGCGAGCTGTGGCTAACTTCGTTGCACTTTCAGCGTTCGTTGCATTCACTGCTGTGTCTGCCGTTGTCGCTTTCGCAACCTTTGTTGTACCGTCTACAATTTTCGTGATATTACTTGTATTCGTCGCTGATGCAGATTTTGCAGAGTCGGCTGTCCCTTTCACTTCACCGATAGCACCGACAATCGTTTTATTGGTTGTCGTGAGAGAGTTGTCCGTCTTTTGTTGATACCCTGAAAGGTCTACTTTCTCTGTTTCAAGTTCGGTAATCTCAAAATATCCGCATTCCCCGTCATTCGTCTCAAGAATAGCCGATACCCAATAGTCAGGCAATCCTTTTTCTTTAATATACAGATTATCACCGACCTTGTAATCTGTTTTGGCTGCGCCTTTTAAAGCTACTTTCATCTCATCAAGGGTGGCAAACGAAACAGCTTTTGATTTGCCCTCTGCCAAGGCATACGCCTGGTCGGCCTTTGACTGTGCGTTGCTTACGGCAGTACGGATATCACTGTGTGCTGCGCCATCAGCGTTATGAGTTGCCACCGTACCCGCTTTTTCCGCACCGACATTCTCGGCTGAAAGGTTTACTTGCCCTTTTCTGTACTCGGTTTCATTCTCGCCCTTAACGCCCGTTACGACACCGCCATCGGTAATTTCCTTAACCTGTCCCGCCACTTCGTTGACCGCTGCTTTCAAGTTGTTTGAAGAAAGTCCGCTTTCCGATCCGTCAAAGAGAACAACCTCTGCGTCTGTTTCGGGGTGTAACAGCAGGGTTTCGTCCTCTGCTATTTTCTGGATGATTTGATACCTTTTAGTTGTCTGTGCCATATTCGATTAACCTCCTATTAATAAAAACACATAGCTACCCGGTTCCAAATTATCGGGTAGTTTCTTTACCGTATAAAATTTACCTTTGAACGTCTCGCCGAGGCGTAACTTGTTTACTTGCCCGTTCTCAGACAAGAGCAATAAAAAAGAACCGCTTTGCGCAGTCCTTTCGGTCACTTCTGTATAGTTCTTTTCCTGTCTCGACAAAAGATTAAGGTCTTTTGCCGTTCTGTTACCTTTCAACTCAATGCCGTTAATACGAGGTTTGTTCTGCATCCTGTCGTAATTGTCCGACACGGTAACGCCTGGAACTATACATACCTTCGTTCCAAACCCGTCTTCACAATGCCCCATTTTTCACCTCATTCACCTTTTTCAGCACTTCTATTTTTTCATTCTGTACTATCGTCAGCTTTTCGCCATCGGTCAAAAACATTGTTATGTCATACCGAACGAACCCAGGCTCAAACTTGCTCGTCCGTTCACCCTCGATTCGCACATCGTACCGCCCGTCATAAAAACTTGCGGGTATTTCTACCCTTAAATCCTTACTCGAAAAAACCACTCTCCTTATAAGAAACAGCGGAACATTTCTGATGTCGATGTGCAACTCAAAAACATCGCCTTGAACAATCTTTAACATCACACCTCCATAAGTACGATCCTGTTTATCGTTTCCGCAGTCTCGCTCCCCTGCTTTTTCAGTTCTATATTACAGACGATTTCATTCAGGTATTTTTCGTTTTCGCCCAACGTATTAAATATTTCGGGCGTGACCTGACTCTCTTTCGTATAATCACTTCTCGGTTCTTTCCACGAAGACATCTTTTACCTCCTGCTTTAATCGACCGCGAGTTTGGTGTCTCAACCCACCATCATAAGTAAATTTATTGTATTCACAAACCAACTCCTTGCCATCATTGAAACGGTCTTTACAAGTATAGATCGAACCGATTTCCAAGCCGGGGTTTCCTCGCCACTTACTTGTAATAACGCCTTCCCCAGCCCGCATTTTAGCAAGAATAATCGAAGCAATGTATTTTGCCTGTTCTTCAGTTCGTACCAGTTCAGATGCAGGGTGCGTATATTCCACCGCGCCATAACTGTTCACGCTGTCCTCATCCTCCGAATAAACGGTATGCGAATTGAGTTCGATCGCATTGCCCTCTACCGTCAAAGTAGCTGCCTGGACACTACCTGTCGCATTCGTCAACGTCAAAATGCAAGCATTTACCCCGCCTTGTTCCATTACTACTTTTACATTGGAGTTGCTCGAATATGCCATCGCATAGGCTATATCGGAAGAATATTCCAATGTGATTGTCTTGACCTCATTCGGGTTCAAAGAAACCTCAAGTTCAGCCACCTCTATAATTTCCGTTGCTATACTCACATCCGTGTATTCCACCTTGATTCTGTTTGCAAATTCAGTTAACGTGATGCTCGATTTGTAACTGAACATATTGCTCGGGTTTATTTCTATCCCCGCCGAGAGCGACTCCGTCTCCTCGCTTCGCAGATGTATCCTATCCTCTCGATCCACAAAGACTTTGCAGAGGGCTGCGTTTGCTATTTCCTGCAATGCATCCCACGTGGTTGTCTTAGGAAGATACGCCTTCTCAATAACGTTCTCTTTCAGGTTGGCGGAAATAACATATTCTGAGGATTCAAGCCCGCTCTTTTGCAGAACATCCTCTGCCAATTCATATACGGAAACTCTTTCCGTCAAAGGGTAACCCATGTATGTTTGACTTTGCAAACTCATCAGTCTGTCTACTGCCGTACACTTTACCCACTGGCTGTCCTGTTCCACTTGCCATTCCTCGGAATAGAATGTGCCAAGCCTGGTATATTCGACTCCGTTCTCTTTCTCTATCCCGATGTAAGGTTGCACTTTTCTGCCGAGGATCATAAGAGAACGGAGATATCCTTTATCGAATTTCCTGTCTGTATTATGAAGCGTTACCGTCATACTGTCAGAGTTGATGTTGTAATTTCCGTCCGATGAGCACATTTCCTCATTTACTTCGAACATCTGGAGCGCATCGCCAAAATACACCTCATACAGTTTATCGTAAAACTGAATTATCTTTGCGCAAGCATTTGGAACATTCCATTTCCGAACAGTCATTCGTATAGAAGTAATGTCGTTAACTTTTGCATCAAGTTTTATTTCAACACTATCATTACCTGTAATCTCCTGAGAGTAGATTATTTTTTCTCCGTTCTTATACTCCACCGTAAAATCAACGGGGTACTGATTTAATTTATCATCTCCTCTTATCAGCCAAGAAATTATCGGTCGCATTACAAATGACAGTTCAATGTACGGCGGAACGAGAAATATCCCATGTTCATCACACAGACTCCCAGACCACCAACCACACACGCAACTTTTATCTATCATTTGATATGAGCCGTCCATGATAGAATTTCCGTCCATCGTACAAGCCTTTACTGTCGGCGAGTGGTATCCACCGAACACCTCCCGAGGGTGGCTTATCTCGGAGTTCTCGCTCACGACTGCGGATATATCGCCGCTTATTTCACGGTCGCTATATGTTATTTCAACCTTCCCGTAAATCTTTCTGGGATTATCTGAATATTCCATAACCCCTCCTATTTTTCCTTAAACGAAAGCGAAACATCCTTCCAAAGAAGTTGTGCCTTTGCCCAATTATAATAAGGCATATACGTCAGGTTTTCTGCCCTTGCGACAATGGTTTCAAGTTCTCCTGTTTCCCCATTGTGAAAAGTAATCCGGGAGAAGCGGTCGCTCCCGGATTCTGTCGTCAACACCTTCAAATCCTCTTTGGCTAAATATTCCCAGGACACGTCCACTTTTTTCTTAGTCCCGATCACATCTATCACCATCGTTCCGTCCAAAGTGCGTTCCGCTTTATCGAGGTGTTCGGGCGATATCGTGATTTCAGTCGGTGATTTGATTGCTTTTCCGTTTATACTGAAAAAATTCATCGCTTTACACCCCCTTTAGTTCAATCCCGTTCCTCTTGTATTCTCTTGTAATGCTCGGCACAATCAGACGGGCAAATGTCTGCCCGTCAATTTGCAACACCAATTCGTTTCCGCTTTGGTCGCCACGCATTCCGTTCATTGATGCAATCCCCTGCAGTAGCCCGTTTAATAAGTCACCGTTCGGGCTGCTACCTGCGCCAACCATTGCACGATTTGCCGTAGTAGTCAACCCCAGCGCATTTGCGACCTGGATTGCGGCTCGCTGAATCAACGGGATATCGTCATACATCCCTTGCGCCATCATGTCCATTAGGTTTGGTATCCATTCATCTGCGGTATGTCCTGGACCTTTCTTTGTCGGTGACCCGAATCCGAGGAAGTCTGCGATTGACTCGCCTACACCTTTTACTCCGTCAACGACCCAATCCCACGCTTTCTTGATTCCGTCGCCTATGTTCTGTATGAGGTTTTTGCCCCAATTGAAAGCGTCTTTGAACAGGTCAGAAAAGAAGTCGCCTATCTTTGAGAACAGTCCCGTGATTGTGTCCCAAATCCAAGAACATACCGACTTTATTCCTTCCCACACATTGACGAAAAAGCCGCTTATGCCTTCCCAGGCACTTTTGAAAATTGCCGCAATATTGTCTCCGAGTTTACTGAAAAAGTTCTTTATTCCCTCGCAAAAACCCTGGATGAATTCCCATATCCCGAGGAATATATTCTTTATGGCATCCCATAGGTTCGATGCGACATTTTTCATGTGTTCCCAGGCTTCCGACCAGTCCCCGCGCAACACCGCGCATACCAACTGAATCACTTCCAGGATTGCTTGTGCCACATCAATGACCGCCTGTACGAACGGACCGAGCGCGGAAATAATTCCCGAAACCACGCTTGTTACGACCCCATATAAAGTCATAATAATACCGCCGAGAAGGTCGAAAACTGGTTTCAAAGTCTCATATAATGCGACCATCGTATCCCAAAGCGAGGCAAACAATTGCTTGATGTTTTCCCAAATCGGACGAACATATCCCAGGAAACTGACTACCGCATTGTAAATAATATCAAATGCGGTGCTGACGATGTTCCAAATGTTGGTGAACAACGTCTTTACCGTTGCCCATATCGTCTCCCCGTTCTTTGCCCAAAAAGCCTGAATCGCAGTAACCGCATCAATGACAATATCTTTGACAAAGCCCCATACTTTCTCGGCTATTTTCTGAATCTTCCCGAAAACCTGTTTTAGGACTTTCCACAGGGCTTTCATTGTACTCACCACTTTGTTGATGACTTTTTCCCCGTTTTTCTCCCACCAGTCTTTTATCGCATTCACGGCATCGAGAATAAAGGTTTTGACCTTTTCCCAAATCTCCATGACTGCGTTTCGGAAATCTTCGTTGGTATCCCACAGCCGTTTCAGAACGACAACCGCAATAAGGATTGCGGCTATTATCAATCCGACTTTCGAGAACAGCAGCGAGCCTATTTTTACAATCACACCTACGCTCGAAATCAGTTTCCCGACCACCAACAGCAATGGTCCGATAGCCGCCGCCAAAAGCGCAATCACGACAATGTTCTTTTTCGTTCCTGCGCTCAAATTCATAAGTTTATTCGTCAGCGGCGTAATATACTTTTGCAACAATTGTCGGATGATCGGAATAAGGATATCGCCAAATTGCAAGGCTATTTCCTCTACTTCCGATTTTAGGATTTTCATCTGACCTTGCAGAGTATCCAACTGTTTCTCCGCCATTTCGGTCGCTGCGGAAGTTCCCGTTATCTGCTCCGTCATATCGTGCAAAGCATCTGCGCCCGACGAAATCATTGCGAGCATACCCGGGCCCGCTTCGACACCGAAAATTTTGACCGCTTGGGTACTGTCTATTCCCGCATCTTCCAATTTGCGTATAATGTCTTCAAGGCTGTTCATAGACGGGTTCATGTCATCCACGGACAATCCCAATTCTTCGAACGCCCCTATCATTTCCGCTGTCGGTTTGAGCAACCTGGACAGCGCACTTCGCAAAACAGTACCAGCCTGTTCGCCTTGAAATCCGGCATTGTACAGGATACCGAGCGCACCCGCCGCCTCTTCAACGGAATACCCGAGTGAGTTCGCAATCGGTCCTACATATCGCATTGAGTATGCAAGTTTTTCCATCGTCGCCTGGGATGCGCCGATTACTGCCGCAAAGGTATTGGTTACCCTTGATGCCTCGCTTGCTTCCATTCCGAACTGGTTTAGTGTCGAGATGACGACGTCGGAAGTGAAAGCCAGGTCGGATTGTGTCGCCGCCGCAAGGTCGAGTGTTGCTCGTATTGAGTCTGCCATTTGGTCGACTTTGTAACCTGCGGATGCCATATAGTACATTGCATCTGCCGCATCTGATGCGGAGAAAACCGTTTGTGCGCCCATTTCGCGGGCAATCTCTTTCATCCTTTCGAGTTCATCGCCCGTTGCGCCTGAAACCGATGCGGCGTTCGCCATACTCTGCTCGAATTGTTGGGAAATATTGACGCTCGCATATCCCAACGCAACGAGCGGTGCAGTTACGCTTGCGGTCAGTTTTGTTCCCGCAGCCGTAAACGCCGACGCGACTTTTTTGATTTGCTTTTCGGCTGTCTGCAAACCTTTGGAAAGGGAGGAGATGTCTGCCGCTATTTTTACAACAAGGTTTCTTATAACTGCCATTGTATCCCCTCCCTTTTATTTGATTATTACACCCTTTGCCGCCGCCATTGCTTTTAGGATGGCATCGCTCCTACTGTTCGTCTTCTTGGGCGGTTTCCTGACATCCTTGAGTATTTTTTCCAATTTCGGGAGTCTGCGTTGTCGGGCAAAGGCTTCCGTGTGCCAAGCGACCGTCAATGCATTTTCGAACTCTCGGTAGGACTTTTCCTGAACTTGTTTTCCTATCAGGAACAACTCGTATGGCGTATAGTCTCCCGCAATAAGCGGGTCGATCCCAAACTGTACCACCGCTTTTTCCAAGAAAGCCGACAAGTCAAAGTCGACGGCTTTTATTCCCCCTTTTCGGTCGTCTTGGGTTTCCCGAACGCCTCGGTGAGAGCTTCACCGACCTTTTCTGCGAGGGTCGTGATGTCCGTGTATTCGTCCAATAAATCCCCCACCTGTTCAAGGGTCAGGTCTTTATCCTCGTGGCACAAGCCCGCATATACGATGACAAGCAGGTCTTTGATGCCGAGGGATGTGAGATCGAGCGACATGATGGTCTTCCCCGTGATATCCTCGATTTTTGCAAGTGCATTCATGCCGTAACGAAGCGTTCTCGGCTTGTCAAGTTGGATTGCTACTCCTTTTTTCATTATTCTCCTCCTTTATTCACCCGTCTCAAAAGTGAGCGCGCCCGAACCTGTGAACTCGATGCTGATTGATACGACATCGTCCACAGGGTCTTCTATGGACAGACTGTTGATGTATGCCTCTCCCTGGTAGTAATTCACGCCGTCAACATACAGCTTAACCACCACGGTCGTTCCGTTCAGGAACGCATCCTGCAACGCCGCCTGTCCTTCTTCGTCGACAGGCACTTCGTAGTCGCCTTCGCTCGATGCCGTCCACTCTTTCAGCCCAGCGATATAGTTCTTCCAATCGTCGCCGAGAGCCGTGGTTTCCAACGTCTCAAGAGACAGTTCCAGAGACCAGGACTTGATCCCGACCACTTTCTGTTCGCCGCCGCTGCCGATGACGACTTTTCCGTTTTTTCCTGCAACCGCCATTTTCTTCCTCCTATTTTTCGTTGTAATGAATTTCAAACTCGATGCTTGACATATACTCATCCATTGAAAATTTCAAGGACGTGTTTGCATCGTATTCGTAATCCGATTTTATGAACACGGCTTGAATGTGTAAACCGCACATATCGCCGTGGAAATCCTGTAAACTTTTCTTTACATCTCGTGACAATTCCCTTGCCAACTTGAATGTTCGGGCATGGCAGACAATCTGAATCGTCTGTCTTGCATATCCCGTGTCACCCTGAAGAGCCGAATCGTAATTGGCAAGAACGGGTGCATAGACAATAGACGGGAGCGGCGCATCCTGCGGAAGAACAATCGGATAAATTCTTGCTCCGACCTGCGAGGCAATCTCTTTTTGCCCGCTTAAATACTCATACAGAGCCTGGCATATATCTTTCAAAGTTTCCTCCCTACCGCATTTGAAATCTCTTTCACGATGGCGTCGTTTATTTTGTCTATATTGTTATCGACCGCATTCCGAAGAAACGGATTCCCCGGTCGCCCTCTTGCCCCGAGTTCGACAAAGGTCCCGTATCGGATGGATTTGTCGTAGTCGACCTTTACCGTTGCCTTTGTCGCTGTCGCCTTATCTTCTGTCAGTTCCAAACTGGCTTTCAGCGCACCCGTATCAACAGGGCAATTTTGCCTGGCATCGTCCAATGCAATTTCCCCGCCTTTCTTTGCTCCGCTCATGAGTATGGCCGCTGCCGCATCATTCATCGCCTTCAGGTCTTTGACAATCTCGTTCGCACCTTCGATGCCCACTTTGACTTTTCTCTGCTTTGCGCTGTAACCCATCGCCGACCATCTCCTTGCAATTGATTACCGTCCAACGATGCGCCGTCCCGTCGTCCGTTATACCGATAATCTCATATACCCTGTCCCCGTACCGAATCCTATGCATAACCGTCAGCCCTGCATAAAATCGAACGGTTATCCGTGTTACCGTCTCTGCCGATACTTGCTGTCCTGTCAGAAACTCTGTCCCGCTTACTGGTTCAATCTTTGCCCATACGCGCCCGACAGGTCGCCATTTGCCGTCCTCTCCGCCGTATTCATCGCGTTCGACAAAATACTTCAGAACCTCTATTCGCCTGTTCAATTCGCCGATATCCATCAGAACGCTCCCCTGCGATATGCAAACAGCATTCGCCGTACAAGATCGAGGGTATCGGCTACCGATACCCCCGTCTTGCCTTTTGAAACCTGCCTTTCCTCATACAGGGTTGCTACAAGGATAAGCATCGCCTGGCGAACAGGTTCGGGCATTTCCTCAAAGTCGGACAATTTCCGGCGCATCACGTCTTCGGTCAGATCTTTTGCCGTAACAAGCAAAGACGAGATAAGGGCATCCTCGTCATCGCCGTCGACTCGGAGAAACTCTTTTGCTTCCTGCAATGTAAGCATACCCTCATCCCTCCTTTTGTCATGCGTTCCTCTTGGCGAGCGTCACAAACGGCGACACGCTTGCACTGCCCTTATAGGGAGTGAGAGGCTTATTCCAAATGGGCTTGCCGTCCACGCGGTAAATAAAGCGGAACACGTTCTCGTCATACAGGAATCTGACATGGATGGAACTTGCCGCTTTCATGCCGCCTTTGTCGATGAGCAGGTACTGTCCGACGTCAGCGAGAATAATATCCCCGACTTCGCCCGCCGCACTGCACTGTTCCAGAGGAACAACAGGGCGACCGAACAGAGTGCCGTAGGGTTTCTGCGACAGCCCGCCCGCAGGAATATACACGGGTTTATCTCCGACCGTAAGCGTGTACAGGTACGGTTCGAGTTCCTGGTTGATGTACCACACCGCATTCGCCCTCGATCTCGCCCACAGTCTGTTCCACATGGTGATGAGGTTGTTGACGGTGATGATATCCGTCTGGTCTTTTTCCTTTGCGACCTGTACGATAGCACCGCTGTTCAGGATTCCGAGAGGCTCGCCCTCACCCGTGCCGAACAGAATAGAATCGTCGATCTTGAACCCGAACTCTTCCGCGAATGCCTGGCGAATGACCGATTCGAGAGCCGCCGCATCCTGCAGGAGTTCATCCGTCGCATAACAAAGCCCCGTGAGCTTCTTGAGCGACAGTTCCATCTGGCGGAACTTGGGCTTGCTTGCCGTCAGTTCTTCCGCTTCGCCCTCCCAATAGGTCTGAATACCGCCCCAGCGCGATCCGTTCGCCCTCGACTCCTCATCGACTGCATTGATTTTCAGTCCGTTTGCATTTGAACTGATGGGGATTTTCTTTACCTTGCTCGCAAGGATACCCGTTTCGTAAGTGCGTTTGAGCAGTTCCGTCACGAAGTCCTGCTGTACGAGAAAGCCGCCGTCCGAGGGCGTGGTCTCGTTCGCACCGAGTGCGGCTCTCGTAGACAGTCTCTCATCCGTGCGACCGCCGGGTGCCGCCGCCCTGTACACCGCCATGAGCTGCTCCCCGAACGATGCAAAGCGTTTCTCGTCGCCTTTGTCGGGTGCGGGCTTCGCTTCGGGCTTTTCGACACCCTTGTCTTCGGGCTGCATCGACAGCATTTTCTCTGCGCGGTTGATGCTTTCATCCCAAGAGCGGATTTCCGTTTCGAACTTGTCGATCTCTTTCTGCTCTTCATCGGAGAGGAAACGGTCCTCGGCTTCGGCTTTGTTCAGCACAGCCATCGCTTTCAGCCTGGCATCCTCCCTCTTCGCTTTCATTTCCAATACCTTTTTGATATCCATATCGTTCCTCCTCAAAGATTTTTAATTTTTGTTTTCAGCCGTTTGAGCTTCTCTTGCTCTCTGGCTTTTTGTGCCGCAGCTTGAGCCGCTTCCTCGGTTTGTCTGCGCTGTTCAGCCTTGTACCCCTCATATTCCTGCATTGCCCTAACGCCGACATCCGTTGCCGTGTACGCAGGGAATGTCACCGGGCTCACGTCGAACAGTTTGACCTTGCGAAGTTCCCGCACATCCATTCCGTTCTCTGTTCGCCATTCATCGTCTTCGACCATAAATCCGATTGACATCTGCGTGATGTCCCCGCGGCGTATGCTCGTCTGCACGTCTTTCGCCCAACTCGTCTCGGGCGGTGAAATTCGCACACGAAGCCCGACTTCGTCCTCGACGAGTTCGAGTGTTCCCGCTCTGTTTCGTCCCAGCACATAGTTCGGGTCGTGATTGAAAAGTGCGCGAATATCGTCTCGACCAATGCTCTCGTTGAATGCGCCCTGGCGAACGATTTCCTTAAACGGGAAAATGCCGCCGAGAGTCTCCGACCACGAATCAAACACGGCGGCGTGTCCCTCAATCACCGCCGACCCGTCGTTTTCGCTTATTCGGAGTTCCTTCATCGGGAGCATTCGCATCTCCTTCTTTCCCTTCTCCATCGCTACCTCCTTTTTGTTCTTGTTGCGTTGCAACACCCGCCGCCGTCATATTTCCGTTGACGAGGTAATCGTCCCCGCCTTGTTCCTTGTCTATGGACGGCATATCCTCCAAGCGGCGAATATCATTAATTGACAGCCACCCGTTCTGGCGACCGATCGCATAGCCCTCCATGCGCGATTTATAGTCACCGCGCAGGAGTCCGTCTACATTGAACTTGGCAAAATACAAAAGCCGTTCTTTCTCATCCAAGAGTGAACGGCAGATTTCCTGTTCCCATCGCACAAGCCAGGGGCGAATGGTATGCTGCACAAATTCTATTGACTGATGTTCAATGTTCGAAAATGTCGCCCTTTCCAAATCCCCGACGAGGTGCGGAGGCACACGGAAGATACGGCATATCTCGTTCAGTTGGTACTTGCGGGTTTCAAGGAACTGCGCGTCTTCGGGCGCAATCCCTATCGTGTGATACTTCATCCCCTCTTCAAGGACAGCTACTTTGTGGCTGTTTCTCGTTCCTTGATAGACCTTGTTCCATGACTCACGCAGTTTTTCAGGGTCTTTCAGAATGCCGGGATGTTCGAGAACTCCGCCCGGTCTTGCTCCGTTTCCGAAGAACTTTGCGCCGTATTCCTCGGTAGCGAGCGAAAGTCCAATCGCTTCTCTCGCCTGGGCAATCGGGCTGATGCCCTTTACCCCGTCGAACGATAAACCCTTTACATGGAAGACTTGGTCAGGTCTGTACACATAGGTTTCGTTCGTCACATCGTCCGAATAGGTATACTTGATTTTGTCGGTCAGCGAATCACGCTCTACCGTCATCAGGTGCGGTTTCAAATACCATAGTTCTGTAACATGACCCTGTCGCCTGATGATTCGGGCATACGCATTGCCCCATAACAACAGCGAAGACATCATGCTTTCCCGAAACTCAAAAGAAGTCATCTCCTCGTTCGGCAATTCGTAAAGACAAGCGTTCAACGGGTGTTGGTCCGCAAGTTCCTGACGCCCCTCTTTGCCCTTCTTGTACAAATGGAGAGGAAGACTTGCTACTGTCTCGGATAGGATTTTGACACAGGCATAGACTGCACTCGTCTGCATCGCACGCAATTCGTCCACACGAACACCGCTGTTACTGTTTCCGATATAATCAACATCGACCCCTCTTATAAAATCCTTCATCTGTTCCGAACGGTCTCGTTTCTCCTTTGGACCGTCCCTGCTCCGCTTAAATAACCCCATGCGCCCTCCTGTTTTTCACGAAAAAACCGCTCGGTTTTCCCGAGCGGTCTTATCTTTTTTTCTTTTTTATTTTAACGGTTTACTGTCGATCAATGACATTGTTACGTTGTCTATTGCCTTCCATTCCGCATCGATTTCGAGTAATCCGAGGTAGCCTTTTGTGAACGCTGCCCTGTACCTTTTTATTTCATACTGTCTGTGTTCATCTGCTATGATCTCAGGCGCGTGTTCCACATCTGCCTTTATTCGCTCTGTCAATTCCGCTACCTTTGCATCGTATACCCTTATTTGCTCATCCGTTGCGTTGCTATGGAATCCGTGCGTGTAGTTTTTCAGCGTTCTGAAAATGTTCTTTGCCATGTTACTTGCCCTCCTTCGCATCTTTTCTGCCGAGGTTGTACGCCGCGATGAGCATCTCCTCGATGGACCAGATTGCGATTTCGGGGAAGTCCTGTTCGTCGCTCCATCTGCGCTCGATTCCTCCGCGCTCCTCGAGTACCGAACTCTTTTCCATTGCGATTTTCTCCAGGGCTTTCATTGTTTTTTTGCTGATTTCCTGTTTCATTGTGTTCTCCTTTGGGGGTGTCCCCCCTTTCTTTTTTCTAACACAACAATACCGTAAAAAGACAAAAGAGCCCAGCAAAAATGCGTTAAAACCTGAAAGAAAAACACTTTTTTTTGCCAGAAAAAGACCGTCCTTTCGGACGATCTTTTCCTTTCGATTTACAGTCTGATAATCAGCGCAGGAGCGTATGCTGTACGATTCTTTCCTGTCTCGCGGTCATATTCGGTATACCGCATCGGCACTTTTTTCATCCCCGCTATCGTGCATCCGTGTTCCGTCAATTTCCACAGCGTTTCGGTTAATCCGCTGAAGGTGGAACTTATCGTGATTTGTTCTATCCCTTCCTCGCGGCAGGTCTTGACGATGGGTTCGATATCCTCTTCCCATATAACCTCGTGGAAGTTGAGGTCGGCTGCGCCTGTATCCTTTGTATCTCGGTATGCCCAGAACATTGTGCGGTTGATGCCTTCGGCTTTCAGGTCTTTGACTTCGTTTCTTATCGCTTCTTCGAACTTTTCGATGTCTTTCATTTTTGCCACCCCCTTACTGCACCGTGATGCAGCCGTCTTTTTCGACCGCATATTTCATTTTGATGCCGAGGCTTGCGGCGACATAGATGAGGTTGTCGATTGCTCTACGGTAGTCTTTGACCGCATCCGTGTATCTTACCTTTACATAGTGGTTATGGTCTCTTACGAGTGCGGCGAGTTTGCTTGTGCAGTATTGTTTATCCATGGTGTTTCTCCTTTCGTTTTTGTACCTATACAATACCGTAAACCACCGAAAGAGCCCAGCGAAAACGGCCCGAAAACACACTTTTTTTATTATTTTTTACCACTATTTTTAGTCTTCGGGATTGTACATCGCCGTCTCATAACCGAGTTTTATGCCGACCTTTACTCCTCTTTCATACGATTCCTGTCTGAACCTGTTTTCGTTCTCGGCATATTTTTCCAAGAACTTTTCGAGGAGTTTTTTCTGTTCCTCACTCAATGTTGCATCGAGTTTATCGTAGGCTGCAAATTCAGGATCGTCTTTAGGCAAATTCCTTTTCTTGTTCCGCTCATCTATATCCCCATCGTACAAGGCTTCAAAAACGCTCTTCACGCCCTTCCCTCCATGTATTTTCGACAAACATATCACTTCCGGGCGCGAAAGTCCAGCACAAACCGCGCCGTTCCGAAGTTTTAATCGAATACCTCTTGCCCGTCTCTGATGTGTTTCACCTCGATTTCAGGGCATAATTCCTTATATCTGCGGACGATAACATCGCAATATTTCGGCTCAAGCTCGATTGCACAGCATCTCCGATTGAGTTGTTCTGCGGCTATAAGAGTTGACCCGCTGCCGCCAAAAGGCTCGAACACCGTATCACCTTCGTGGCTGCTGTTATAAATGAGTTTTGCACACAGGGTGATTGGTTTCATGGTAGGATGATCCTCGCTTCGGCTGGGTTTGTTATCCTTTATGACTGTGGTCGGAATGTCGAGAATTTTCGTCAGAAGTTCCACGAGTTCCGCCTTATTCAGTTTGTTCGGGTTTTCCTTGAATTCCTCAAAAACCGTAGGCAGATTTCGGTCTCCGATAAAATAATGCCCTGCGCCCTCCTTCCATCCGTACAGGATCGGTTCGTGTATCCATTGGTAATCCTGACGCCCGAGCGTGAAATGGTTTTTCAACCATACCAGAGTCTGGGCATACTTGAACCCCGCCTCCTCCATAGCCCTGGTGAAGTTCACCGTTTCTTTGGTACTGTGGAAGACATATAACGGTGCGCCATTTTTCATTACACCGTATGCGGCTTTATAAAACGCGAGCAGGAACTGATGGAAGTCATCATCACTCATATTGTCGTTTGCGATGGAACTTTCCGCTCTGGTCTTGGACTTATTCTTCCCGATGATAGCCGAGCCGTAGTCCACATTGTACGGCGGATCCGTGACCATAACATCAGCCTCCCTGCCGTCCATCAATTTCGCTACATCGTTGTCCAATGTACAGTCCCCGCACAGCAATCTGTGTTTTCCGATCAACCAAAGATCACCGCGTCGTGTCTTCGGTTCG
>ULXP01043964.1_pt1 | contig 18356 bp, 23 predicted proteins | sample 1961351 | NCBI WGS metagenome assembly ULXP01 (sample SAMEA4835840, study PRJEB28245) | human gut metagenome | biome: gut microbiome; material: fecal sample | place: Denmark | collected 2008 | reverse complement strand
TTATTAAAATTATTAAAAGATAAAAATTGCGAATTAAAAATGTTCAAAAAAGAAAATGATTTAAGTTTATATTCATATTTTTCTCATAGAGCAAGAAACTACATGTTTAATAGTTTTAATTATAGCAAAACAAGACTAGCAAGGTTGAATGACTTACCACTAGAAACTAAAGCAGCAATATTAGCACAAAATCCTTGTACAATCTTTGAATATAATATAAAAAAAGACATACAAGGAAAAACAGCAGAAAGAAGTGGAATATTTTTCAAAATTCCTAAAATAGAAATAATATGTTTTAATACAGGAATATGCTTTCTATGTATAAAAACAAACATAGAAGAAAGCAATAAATTTGCAGATTTATTGAATTTTAATTATAAATTTAGAGACATAAACCAAGAATTTGCTAATATGAATAATTATGATAATATAAGAGTACAAACAGATTATTTTGATGATGTACAATATTTCAAAGATTTCATATCAGGAATAACAGGACCTATGACAGAAGCATTAAAATTAGATATTGACACAGAAAGATTTTTAACGTTTTCATATGTATGCATTGACCAAGAGGCTTGGAATAATACAAACGAATTTGATAATATTAGAAGTAATTATATGAAATTTCTAAATATCTTACCAAGTGATAATAGTGTAAATTATTCTAAAGAAGATATGAAAGTTATTTCAAGATGGAAATATGCTAAATTAGGTGTAACTAAACAAGGCGTAACATTATTTGGCTCAAGTTGTGATATGAATAATTATACAGTATTTCCACATGAATTTGAGAAACAATATTTATATACATATATATTAGCACTTTATACAAAAATATATTTAAGAAAAATAAATTTAGAATTTGAGCAAAATATAAATATAAATAAAGCACGAAAAGAATTTATTCATTTTACGCAAACTTTATGGATTAATGAAGTGACATCAGATGATACAGGTTCATTATTTTATCAAAATTTAAATGAAGTACTAGAATTGAAAAAAACATATATAGAAACCAAAAATAAATATGATATTTTATATAAAGAAATGAATATAGAGAAAACAGCAAAAAACAATTCGATAATTATTGTGATTTTGATGATTGCATTAATAATTAATTTAATTAATTTATTGTTTTTGGGCAAATAACAGAAGAAGTTGATGTATAATGCATATATATCAACTTTATTGTTTGGTAATAAAAAATTAATTAGTCCACTATGTTCTCAGACTATGATGTGGCTTAAAGAAAGGAATGAAATAAAAATTGAAAATTAGAACAGGAACAGACATTATAGAAATTGAGAGAGTGAAACAAAGCATAGAAGAAACAAATGGAGAATTTTGTAAAAGAGTATATACACAGGAGGAAATTGAATATTGCGAAAGTAAAAAAATTCAAAAATATCAACATTACGCAGCAAGATTTGCAGTGAAAGAAGCAACTTTTAAGGCTATTTCAGCAGGATTAAAAGACAAGTATCAAATTAGTTGGAAAGATATTGAAGTGAAAAATGACTCTAATGGTAGACCATATGTGAAAATAAAAGAAGAATTTATGAAAGAAGTAGAGGATATAGATATAAGTATTTCACATTGTAAAAAATATGCTGTTGCAACAGTAGTAGTTCTAGAAAAATAAAGAAAGGTAGAGTATAATATGGAATTTTTTGATTCACATTCACACTATAATGATGAGAAATTTAATGAAGATAGAGAAAAAATTATAAAAGATACATTTGAATCTGGTATAACCAAATTTGTTTGTGCTGGATACAATATACCTTCATCTTTGTTTTCTTTGGAATTATCAAAAAAATATGAATATATATATTCAATATGTGGCATTTCACCTAATGATATTCCACAATCTGAGCAAGAACTGTGGAAAAGTATTGACGAAATTATCCAAATAGTGAAGGAAAAAAATTCAAAAAAATTAGTTGCGATAGGAGAAATAGGATTAGACTACTATTGGAATAAAGAAAATAGTGATTTACAAAAACAAGCATTTATAAAACAAATTGAACTAGCAAATGAGATGAAATTACCAATAGTTATACACTCTCGTGATGCATCTGTTGATACAATTGATATAATAAGAAATCATAGAGTAAAAAAAGCTGGAATATTCCATTGCTGCCAATTAAATCAAGAATTAGTAAGACAAGCATTAGAATTGGGTTATTATATTTCATTTGCTGGGCCAATTACATTTAAGAATTCTAAAAATGCACCAGATGTAGTAAAGATGGTTCCATTAGATAGAATATTAATAGAAACAGATAGTCCCTATTTATCTCCTGAGCCTAATAGAGGAAAAAGAAATGACTGTAGAAATGTAAAATATGTTGCACAAAAGATTGCAGATATAAAAGAAATTTCATTAGAAGAAGTTGCAAAAAAAACGTATGAAAATGCTATGAGGATTTTTGAAATATAGGATGTGAAAATAGATGTATGATAATTGGGAGCAATTAGAGGAAACAGCAAAAGAATGTAAAAAATGTAAATTGTGCCAAAATAGGAATAATGTAGTTTTTGGTACAGGCAATAGACAAGCAAGCCTAATGTTTATAGGCGAAGGACCAGGAGCAGACGAGGATTTGCAAGGAACACCATTTGTGGGCAAAGCAGGAAAACTTATGAATATGGCATTTGAAGCAATAGGATTAAAAAGAGAAGAAGTGTATATTGCCAATATTGTAAAATGTAGGCCACCAGGAAATCGAAATCCGCAAGATGATGAAGCAAATGCATGTCTTGATTATTTGCGTAATCAAGTTATTTTAGTAAAACCTAAAATTATTGTGTTACTTGGAAGTGTAGCTTTAAAAAATATATTAGGAAAAGAGTATGGAATTACAGCTAGTAGGGGAAAATGGATAGAGAGAAAAGGCATTTTATATATGCCAACATGGCACCCGGCAGCTCTTTTAAGAGATGAATCTAAAAAGATTGATTTTATAAGAGATTTACAAGAGGTTATGCGAAGATATAGATAAAAAGGAGCTTAATATGACAAAAAATAAAATTATAGTATTAATAATATCGTTAATTATAATATTAGGATTAATTATAAGAACATATTGTTTTTCAAATAATGAAGTACCAGAAGTAGAAAAAAAGGAAGAGATTAGTGAAAGCAGTGAAGAAGTAGTAGAAACACCATTATTGGTGAAGATTGAAGAGCCTGAAACAGAACAACAACCAGAAAATCAAGCTGAACAAACTAATGATTCAAAACCTACTACAAAGAAATATAAGGCATCAAATGGAAAATCATATGACAGTATAGGAAATATAAACATACCAAAATTAGGAATAAATTATCCAATTTTGGCTACTACAACTGAACAAACTTTAAAAGTGGCAGTAACAAAATATTGGGGTGGAAATCCAAATGAAGTAGGAAATTTGTGTGTTTCAGGACACAATTATAAAAACTCTAAATTTTTTGGAAAATTACTTAATATAAAAAATGGAGATACAATACAAATTTCAGATTTAAATGGAAAAACATTAAATTATAAAGTATATGATACTTTTATTGTAGATCCTCAAGACACATCATGTACAAGCCAATTAACAAATGGAAAGATAGAAGTAACACTAATTACATGTTATTATGAAAATGGAAATGCACATGCGACAAAAAGGTTCATTGTAAAGGCAAGAGTAGAATAGAATTTATTGTTATACTTGGTCAGACGAATTGACTAAAAAAGAGAAAAAATATAAAATAATGATAAATATAAAACGTAAGGAATGAAATAAAATGAACGAAATACAAGAAAAAGCGAATTATTGTTTAAACTGTCCAGTAAAACCATGTTCAAATAAAGGATGTCCTTTAGAAAATAATATACCAGGTTTTATTAAAGCAATTAAAGAAGAGGATTACAAAAAGGCATATGAAATATTATCAGAAACTACAGTTTTAGAAGCTGTATGTGGAAGAATATGTCCGCACACAAAACAATGTGAAGGTTCTTGCGTAAGAGGAATAAAGTCAAACCCTGTAAGTATAGGAGAAATGGAAGCATTTATAGGAGATATAGCAATAAAGAAAAATTATAAGATTGCAGAAATAAATGTAAAAAATAAATATAAGAAAATTGCAATTGTTGGAGGTGGACCAGCAGGTCTTACAGCAGCTGCATTTCTATTGAAAGATGGTTATTCAGTTACTATATATGAAAAATATGATTATTTAGGTGGATTATTAATTCATGGAATTCCAGAATTTAGACTACCAAAAGAAATTGTGAAAAATACAATACAAAAAATAATTGATTTAGGACTAAAAGTAAAATATAAACAAGAACTTGGAAAAGAATTTTCATTAGAAGAATTAGAAAAAGAATATGATGCAATATTTCTAGCATTTGGCGCAAATATAACAACAAAGATGGGAGTAGAAGGAGAAAACTTACAAGGAGTATATGGTGGAAATCAATTGCTAGAATATCAAGATCATCCTAACTATACTAATAAAAAAGTTGCTATAATTGGTGGAGGAAATGTAGCAATGGACTGTGCAAGAACAATTAAAAGGCTAGGAGCAAAAGAAGTAAAAGTAATATATAGAAGAGCAGAAGAGCAAATGCCAGCAGAAGTAAAAGAGATACAAGAGGCAAAAGAAGAAGGGATAGAGTTTTTATTTCAGAACAATATCGTAAAAATATTAGGCAATAATAGTGTAGAGGAAGTGGAACTAATAAAAACAGAGCTTGTTCAAAAAGAAGGAGAAACAAGGATGGTTCCAATAAATATTCCTAATAGTAATTATAAAATTGATATAGATTATATAATAATGGCACTTGGTTCAGAACCAGAAGAGTTCGTAAAAGATTTAGGTTTGGAACTAAATAAATGGGGAAGAATTCAGGTTGATGAAAAAAATAGAACATCTAATCCAAAGATTTTTGCTGGTGGAGATATTGCAGGTGCAAAAGGAACTGTGGCATGGGCTGCGCGTTCTGGCAGAGATGCTGCATATTCAATAATGGAATATCTAAAATAAAAAAGTCGACATTTTTGTCGACTTTTTGAGATTATCTTTAGTATGATTTCATTTGTATATGTATCTTTAGTAATATATATCTTTTGTAAATAATAACTTGCAAAAATCATTTGTACATTTATCATTTGTAAAGTATTCATTGGTACTTTAAAATCATTTGTATACTAAAATCTTTTGTTAATTATGTATTTTTTCTCCTGTTACGAAGTTTTTAATAGCTCTAAACCAAGAAACAAATAAATTGTCAGGCTTCTTGAATTCAAGAGCTGTTTCGATGCCTCCATTTTCAAGTACGTTAGATTTATGTTCTAATTGAGACATTTTTTCTGTATAGTAATCATCAAAAAAAGTATAATTGTCTGTGCGACCAATTAAATTTTTATAATGATCTAGTTTTCTTCTATAATTATCAAGTTCTTCTAAGTTTTCAATATGTTTGAAAGCTTTATCAAAGTAATTTTTTATAATTAAATTTTGAGTTTTCTCAAAATATTCAGAAATTTTATTTTTACAGTTTTCTGCTTTGGTAACTAATTTATCTACAGTTTTATTTCGCTCATCAAATGTAGAAATTTTATTGTTTAATTTGATAATAGCTTCTTCAAGGTCTAATATTTGATCTACATTTTTCTCTACTTCATCATAAGTTTTTTCAGAAGTTAAACTAATAAATGTATTTTTGAATTTATCATTACTTGTAAATGTACTATCAAATAAAACTGTTTCGTCAGTAATATAAGCCATTTGTTCAATCAAATTACATTCTAAAGGATAGTAAGATGGGCTAATTGTTCTAAATGAAATCCCAAAATACTTAACATAGTCTTTTTCAATTCCTATTATTTTAGATGTAATATATTGAACTGCAGCTTCATTTAAGCCCATTCCAACAATTTTTAAATTGTCAAAATTGCATAATCCCATTCTAACAAGGTTATTTCGTTTATCTTTAACTTCTTGAATATAGTGAATACATTCATGAATTGCAAATTCTTCTAAATCTTCGACAGCAATTTTAGAGTTAAAGTATATAGATGTGTTTTTATAAAAATAGTTAGCTTCTGCCATACCTTCTGGCATTGTAGCTCTGTACATACCTAATTTTGAAAGTTTTGCAAATAAATCGCTTTCATTGAAACAAAGTTCTGGAAATGTATCACATAACTTTGTAGCAATATTATGAGCGATACGGTTTACAGACATTGTATCAAGTATGTCAACTACTCTTATACCATCTTTTCGTAAATCAGACTCGATGCTCATTGTATCCTCCATTAATTTGACTTTTTATATAAAATTTCGTCAAATTCATTATACAATATTTTGTCGTAAAAGTGTATTACATTTTTATTACATTTCTGTTACAAAAATATTACAAATCATAATTTTTAAATAAAAACATAATATTAAATATAATTAGTACAATGTTTTTATTTGGAGGTTTTTTATGTTTTTAATATTTAATAAAGAAAAAATACAAACTTATGCAGTATCATTGTTAACTGTTGCTGTATTAATAGGAGTTGCTAATATAAAAAATATAGGTGCGATACAAGTTTCTGCCACTGAAAAATATTTACCAATATATAATGTGCAAACAGAAGAACCCAAAATTGCATTTACGATGAATTGTGCATGGAATGCAGACGATATAGATAGTATTTTAGAAACATTAAAAAATAATGAAGTACATATAACATTTTTTATGGTAGGAGAATGGGTAGATAAATATCCAGAGGCAGTAAAAAAGATATACGAAGCTGGACATGAAATAGGAAGTCATAGTAACACACATCCACATGTAAATAATTTAACTGCAGAAAAGAACTTAGAAGAAATAAAATTAAGTGTAGACAAAATCGAAAAAATAACAGGGTATAAAACTAATTTATACAGAGTACCATATGGAGAATATAACAATACAGTTATAAAAACAGCACAGCAAAATGGATTTTATCCAATACAATGGAATCTAGATACATTAGACTATCAAGGATTAACAGGTGAAAAAATGTGGAATAGGTTAAAAAATAAATTAGATGGAGGAGCAATAATATTGAGCCATAATGGAACAAAACACACGGCAGATAGTTTAGATATGTTAATAAAAAACATAAAAGCTAGTGGTTTTCAAGTTACTACAGTTTCAGAAATAATCTATAAAGATAAGTATTCTATTAATAATAATGGGACACAAATCAGAAATCAAAAATAGGAGTATAAAAAGTAGGCTTTAGGAAATAATTACAACAAAGGAGAGAGTTATGCCATTAGTTGGAATAATTGCAAAGAAAAGAGATATCCAAGCAATAAAAAAAGAGCTTGCTGAATATGAAGTGGAGATTATACATCTTAATAAAGAAGCTTTTAAAAATATGAAAAATATAATATTTAAGGATTTAATAATATTAGAAGACATAAATTTGCAAGAAGCAGAATATTCTTATATGGAAGAAATAATATCAAAGGCAGAATATTTGATATTAAATTCAGACATAGACTTTGGGGTATTGAAATATATTAAGTTAAAAAAACCGATAAAGACAATAACATTTGGTTTTAACCCTAAGTCAACAATTACAATATCAAGTGTAAAAGAGGATAAAATTTTAGTCTGCTTGCAGAGAAATATAGAAAATGGAGATAAGGAAATCATAGAAACACAAGAAAAAGAAATTGAAATTACAAAAGATTCAAACAAAAAAATTTACAATAAGTTAGTAGTTTTTATTCTAAAAGAGCTCCATAATCTATAAAAATGTACTCCAAAAGCCAATATTTGAGGAAAGACAATAAAAAAATTAGAAAAAATTAACTTTTTATGTAGACAAAACCAAAAAAGTGTAGTATAATAAGAAATGTAGAAAATTTTAAAAAGAGAAAAGCAAGACGAGAAATTTACAATTGATAAAGAAAATTAAGGGAGGAAACAAAATTGGATACAAATTATTTAGAAAACAACTACTTAACATTAGTAGGAAAAGTTACAGGCGAAAAGAAATTTAGCCATGAAATTTATGGGGAGAAATTTTACTCATTCAACTTATCAATACCACGTTTAAGTGGAAATTCAGATATTATACCAATAACAATATCTGAAAGATTAATAACAGACGAAATGTTATCAGAAGGAAACAAACTATTAATAAAAGGTCAATTCAGATCATACAACAGTTATGAAAATGAAAGAAACAAGTTAATATTAACAGTATTTGCTAAAGATGTTGAAGAGCTAAAAGAAGACGAAGAACAAGAAGAAAATGAAATGGTTAGAAAAGATGAAACAACAAACGAAGTTGTACTTATTGGATTTGTATGTAAAAAACCAATTTACAGACAAACACCATTTGGAAGAGAAATTGCAGATTTATTATTAGCTGTAAACAGAGCATATAATAAATCAGATTACATCCCAACAATAGCATGGGGAAGAAATGCAAGATTCTGCCAAAACTTAGAAGTTGGAGCTCAAGTAAAAATCATAGGAAGAGTTCAATCAAGACAATATGAAAAGAAATATGAAGATGGAACATCAGAAATGAAAGTTGCTTATGAAGTTTCAATATGTAGTTTAGAATTAATAAATGAAGAAGGAACAGAAAAAAAAGAAGAAACAGAGAGTCAAGAAGCTGTTTAATATATAGATTATCAACTGTACAGCATATGCTAGTGCGGTTGATTTTTTTTTGTTGTTTTGTTATAATATGGATATTAAAATAACGGAGGTTACACATGAAAAATAAGAAAAAAATTTGTTTTGAAATCATGGCGATAATATTAATTACGATATTTGGCATATGTTTGGCACCAAAGACATTACAAAACGATACATTTTATACAATAAAAATAGGTGAGCATATAGTTCAAAATAAAGGAATAGACATGAAAGATCCATTTTCATGGCACCAAAATTTGGATTATACATATCCGCATTGGTTATATGATGTTATGATATATGCTATATATTGCATAGGTGGAATGACAGGAATATATATATCTACATGTGTGTTTTCAGCAATATTAGGAATAGTTTTATACAAAGTAAATTCTAAATTAACATCAAACAAAGTATTATCATTTGTAATAACAATATTAGCAATGTATTTATTAAGAGATTATATTGCGGCAAGAGCACAATTAGTAACATTTATATTATTTACATTGCAACTTTATGTTATGGAAAAATTGGTGAATACTAGTAAAAAGCGATATGGAATTGGACTAATAATAATTTCAATATTAATAGCAAATTTACATGTAGCGGTTTGGCCATTTATGTTTGTATTATATTTACCATATATAGCAGAATATATATTTGCAGTATTGGAAGAGAGAACAGCTAAAAAATATGGAAAAGAAGTTAAAGAAGGAACAAAAATAACAATTAAAAAAAGAGAAGGAACAAAGTATTTAATAATTGTTATGATAATTTGTGCATTTACAGGATTATTAACGCCATTGGGTACTACACCATATACTTATTTAATAAAAACAATGCAAGGAAATACAACACAGAATATAAATGAGCATTTGCCTATGACATTGATAAATTGTGTTGAGATATTATGCACATTGATAATATTTATTATACTGCTTACATTTACAGATGTAAAAATTAGATTAACAGATTTATTCATGCTAGGTGGATTAATATTTTTAATGTTATATTCAAAAAGACAATCAACAATGTTTATAATAATGTGTTCAGTTATTTTAAATAGAATGACATATGAATTTATGAAAAAAGATGGAGAAAAGATTGATGATAATCTAATAAATGTATGTACAACTTTGTTTGGGGGATTTGTTGTATCGGCATTAGTATTAATATTAGGATTCCATTGTGCAAAAGGAAGAGTAAAAGAAGAATATATTGACGAAAAAGCATATCCAGTACAAATGAGTGACTATATTTTAAAATACTTTGACGAAAATAATATAGATATTAAAGATGTTAGATTATATAATGAATACAATTATGGAAGTTACTTGTTATATAGGGGAATACCAGTATTTATAGATTCACGAGCAGATTTATATGCACCAGAATTTAATGCAGGAAAAGATATATTTACAGATTTTATACAAAGTTCTAATTTAGAAGTTTGGTTTGAAGATATTTTTTCTAAATATGATATAACACATATAATTTTGTATAAAGATTCAAAAATGAATATGATAATAAAAGATGCACATTTAAAAGGATATAATTTATTAAAAGAAGATGACAACTTTGTCTTTTATGAAATAACAAAATAGAAAGGATAGAAATGGAAAAATATATAGTAGAAGCAGAGGAACAAGGAAAAAGATTAGATATGTATATATCAAGCAAAGATGAAGAATTAACTAGAACATCAGCACAAAGGCTAATTGAGCAAGGAGACATATTGGTTAATAACAAAAAAGTAAAAGTAGCATATAAAGTTTCCGAAGGAGATATTATAGCTGTTGAAAAACAAATGCCTAAAGAGATTGAAATAAAAGCACAAAATATTCCAGTGGATATTGTGTATGAAGATGATGATATAATTGTTGTAAATAAACCAAAAGGAATGGTTGTACATCCTGCAAATGGAAATCCAGACGGAACATTAGTAAATGCCATAATGGCAATTTGCAAAGATAGTTTATCAGGAATTGGTGGAGAGATTAGACCAGGAATTGTGCATAGACTAGATAAAGATACTTCTGGACTATTGATTGTTGCTAAAAATGACAAGGCCCATGTTAACATGAGTGAACAAATAAAAAATCATGAAATGAAAAAAACATATATTGCTTTGGTAAGAGGTGTGGTAAAAGAGAATCAAGCAACTATTGATATGCCAATAGGTAGAAGCAATTCAGATAGAAAGAAAATGGCAGTAACCAAAACTGGAAAAAATGCTGTAACACATATTAAAGTTTTAAAAAGATATGACAAATATACACTATTGGAAGTAAATATAGAGACAGGAAGAACACATCAAATTCGTGTACATTTATCATATATAGGATATCCAATAATAGGAGACTGTGTATATTCAAACGGAAGAAATGAATTTGGTGTAGTAGGACAATGTTTACATGCAAAATGTTTAGAATTTAAACATCCAATTACAGGAAAAAGTATGAAATTAGAAGCGGAGTTACCAGAATATTTTCTAGAGATATTAAAAAAATTAGAAAATTAAAATCTGGCAAGAGAACCCTGCCAGAGAATCTATATAAAGCCTTTTAGAAAAGTAAAAGGAATTAATATATAGTATGCAAAAAATATAAAAAAAGAACCAGTCCTAATAAAACAATTGAAAGGAATTGAAAATGGAAGAAAGATTACAAAAATATCTAGCTGAGTGTGGGGTGGCATCAAGAAGGAAATGTGAAGAACTAATATTACAAGGAAAAGTAAAGGTTAATAATCAAATAGTTACAGAACTTGGAGTGAAGGTAAATCCAGAAAAAGATATTGTAAAATTTGAAGATAAAGAAATAAAGCCAACTTCAAAAATGGTGTATATATTATTAAATAAACCAATTGGTTATGTAACGACTGCAGATGACCAATTTGGAAGAGATACAGTATTAGACTTGGTAAAAGTAAAAGAAAGAATTGTGCCAGTAGGGAGACTAGATATGTATACATCAGGTGCATTAATCTTAACAAATGATGGAGACTTTGTTTATAAAGTGACTCACCCAAAGCATGAAATAGAAAAGACCTATACTGTAACAGTAAAAGGAATAATTAAGAATGAAGAAGTTGAACAACTAAGAAAAGGTGTTAAAATAGATGATTATATAACTAAACCTGCCAAAGTAAAAATCTTAAAAACAGATATAGAAAAAAATATTTCAAGATTAGAAATAGTTATACATGAAGGAAAAAATAGGCAAGTAAGAAAAATGTGTGAGAGTGTAGGAAGAAAAGTTTTAGCATTACATAGAAGTAAAATTGGAAAAATTGGAGTAAAAGATATAGAACTCGGAAAATGGAGATACTTAAAGGATAGAGAAATTCAGGAATTATTAAAAAATAAATAAACTAGTTGAAAAAAACAAGCAAAAAAGATATAATTAAGATGAACTAAAGAAAAAGGAGCAAAATAAAATGGAAGAAGTTAAACAGGGACAGATAGTTAATGGAATTGTAACTGGAATACAACCATATGGAGCTTTTATTAGAATGGAAAATGGAGCAGATGGATTAGTATATATAGAAGATTTATCTGTTGCAAGAATAAAATCACCAAATGATAGGGTGAAAATTGGACAAAAGATAAAATGTATGGTAAAATATGTTGATAAAGATACAGGCAGAGTCAATTTATCATATAAAAATTGTTTAGGAACATGGGAAGAAAATGCTAAGAAATTCAAAGAGGGAATGACAGTAAAAGGAATAGTTAGAGACACAGAAAAAAATAAAAATGGAGTTTTTATCGAGTTAACACCGAATTTAATTGGCATGGCAGAATATACGGAAGAATTGAAATATGGAGAATCTGTTGATGTGTGCATAAAAAGAATTTTACCAGAAAAGAAAAAGGTAAAATTGACAATAGTTTAATATAATGTAGTCTATATTTAGTCACTAAAAATAAGGAGGGATTGAAATGGTTGAAGATAACCAAATCAAAGCACAAGTATCACCATTTGCTATAAGAGAGGGTGAAATAAAAACATTTGATGGAAAAGATGGATATGTATCTATGAATCAAATAATTCACAAAATAAATATAGGACATATAACTGATATTCATTTTGCAATATTAGAATTAGTAAATGAATTTGAGTTTATAACATCAAGACAATTATATCAAATGCTAGAATGGAAGGGAATTGACCCTAAGTCACAAGATAAATTAAACAATAAATTAGACCAACTTGTAAAATCAAAAATTTTAACAAGATATTATTTTACATCAGAAGAAGGAAAGGGAATTTACAGAATTTATTGCTTAGAGAAGATGGGAAAATATTTATTAACATCAAAAGAGATTGAATGTAAATGGCAACAAACAGATAATGTAAAACCTGTTCCAATGATAAAAAAGAGATTAGCAGGAAATCAAACAATAATTGCATATTTAAGAAAAGTAAAAGCTTTTGATAGTTATGTTGTAAAACCAGCATTAACAGCTAAAATATCTGGAAAAGTGTTTAAGGCAACAGGTGGTTCTGTAAAACTTACCAAAAATAAGAAATCAATAACATTTTTATTTGAAGTAATAAGAAGAGAACCAGATTGGCAAAAGAAATTAGCAGATAAGATGGCTTTGTATAAAGAATTTTATGAGAATTTTGTTCCAGGAGATTCTGGATTTGCAGCTATGCCACAATTAATATTTGTTTGCGAAGATGATAAACATACAGCAGAAGCATTTAAAGAAATAGTAAAAAATAAATTAGAAATATCTCAAATAAAATTATACTTTACTACAGACTTAAGACAAAATCAAGAAACACTTGAAAATACATTAATAGAATTTAAAATTGATGAAAATACACAAAAATATAAAATGTATAATGTTGAGGCAAAAATATTAGGGATATAGACAGTAGAAGGGATAAAAGAGGATGTTTGGACATAGACCAGATGGTAAAAAAATAAAAAATTTGCCACCTATTTTTAAAATAATGCCTTGTGTAATGCTGGATAGAGCTGATTGACAAGTATATTTTAAACAAGATATTGCTTTAAAAAATTTAGATGAATACATAGACAGAAAAGCAAAAGATGGCATTCGATTTACATATATGAATATTATTTATGCTGCTCTTGTAAGAATAATTAGTCAAAGACCAAATTTAAATAGATTTGCAATGAATGGGGCATTATATGAAAGAGATAAAATATATGTTTTACTTGTTATAAAAAAGAGTTTAACAGATGATGGACCAGAAACACCTGTTAAACTAGATTTTAACGGAGATGAAAATATTTTCGAGATAAAACAGAAGTTAGACAATGCCATAGAAAGAAACAAGGAACTTGAAAATTCAAATAAAACAGATAAGTTAGTAAATATACTAAATGTAATTCCAAGTGGACTAATAAGAGCAGTTGTAAAATTTTTGATGTTTTTAGATAAACATGGTATGTTACCAAGAAAGATAATTGATGCAAGTCCATTTCATACAAGTGTGTTTTTAACAAATGTTGGTTCTCTTGGAATTGATAGTATTTATCATCATATTTATAACTTTGGAACTACTAGTATGTTTTTCTCAATGGGAAAAAAGAAAAAAAGTTATATCTATGAAGATGATGAAATTAAAGAAGAAAAATGTATAACACTTGCATTTGTCGGAGATGAAAGAATTTGTGATGGATATTATTATGCTTCGTCATTTAAACTTTTGTCTAAATATTTGAAAAAGCCTGAGCTTTTGGAAAAAGAAATAGAAAGATTTAGAAGTGTTGTAGAGAGAGGAGCAAGTTACTTTTTTGAAATTGCTCAAAAAGGGGAAATTCAAAGTGCCTAACTTATTTAGATATCTTGGTTATACTATTTTTTTCTGGGCAAATGAAAATGGGAAAACAATTCATGTGCATATTTGCAAAGGAAATCCACGGTCCAAATGCAACCAAAGTTTGGTTAACTAAAAGTGGTGATTGTATAGTATCTAATAATAATAGTAGAATTCCAGAGAGTGACTTAAACAAAATAGTAAAATCAATAAGTTATAATTTTTTCTATATTATATCTGAATGGAAAGAGTTTTATGAAGTAGAAGATGTTAAATTTTATTGTTAGAAAAAGTATAAAAAAAAATTACTAATTTTGAAATTAGTAATTTTTTTATACACGTTCGTATAAGAATGTTGTGGTGAGCCAGAAGGGATTCGAACCCCCGACCCCAGGCTTAGAAGGCCCGTACTCTATCCAACTGAGCTACTGACCCATTTCTTAACGCTTAATTATAATATCATATTTTTGATATAAAGTCAACTATTTTTGAAAATTTTTTATTTTTTTTGGTTACTATTCAGACTAAGGAACGGAAATAAACCTAGTTAATTAAACATTAACTGGGTTATTTTCTAATATATTTATTTGACATTGGATGAAAGATTTTATATAATTAGGGCTATAGATGTTGAAGAGTTTTTTGAATACATCTACTTTTATTTGGAGAATTCGAGTAAAAACAGCACAGCGTTATGTTGATGAATATTTCTGTAGAGAGCGGTATAATCCAAAACTTTGTCTTACTGAAGAAGAGGCAAAAGTTGTTTCAAAAGCTCTTCCAAGCCCATTTGGGTTGAGAAAAGGCAATTTAGTAAGTAATGAACATCTATATATGTGGAAAATAAAGAGTTTCTAATATATATAGTGACTAATTTTTATATTTTGGGTGTGGTAGGCAGAGAAAGTTATTCTCTGCCTACTTTTGCTCTTTATGGTATAAGTGCTAATTAGTACATTTCTTCGAAGAAGAAATTTTCAATTTTAACAAATACTTTTGACTTTTTAGGTTCTTCTAAATTAATAGCTTTTCTTATATATATAGATAAAATCAAAGACATACATAATAAATTTGTTAAGCTATTTACATATCCACCTGAAATAAAAGGCAATTGAAATTCAGCTATAAAGCCAATTCCAAGATTCATTGCTAAATTAAATATGGTTTGAATCATATAGAAAATTGAAACTCCCATCATTATTAATTTCCCATAAGTATCTGTTATTTTGGTTGCATTAATTAATAATTTTATATTTAAGGCAACAATAATCGAAATCATACCAATGCTTGCTATCCATCCGTAATGTGAGAGTATTTTACAGAACTTATAACTAGTTCTAAAATTTCCATCAAAATAATTTTCAGCTTCTATTTTAGTTCCAAAATCAGTTTCAAACATTTTATCTTCTAAATCTGCCTTCCCAAATAGTTTTGCGGATTTTATAGTTTCAGCTATTGCATATTTAAAGTTCTTCTTTCCATTTGTCTCAATTCCGAAACCATAATGATGACTCTAGTTTATCTTCATTATTCATTTTTAGAGTTGGAATTATGCAAATAACAGTTGCCAATAAAGAAAAGAGTATTATTGAACTAATCCATAGTGCAAGAGTATTTTTTGTTTGTTTTTCTTTTAATAAATTAACTGTAATTATAATTAAATATGTGCTTACTAAAAGAAAACCAGAGACAAAATTTATTAGCAGTGCTGTAATTACAGAAAAACAACTTGAAATTATCATCATTATTTTTTGTGTACTAGTTTTTGTTTTCAAATTTTTATAAATCCTGCAAAAGCAATTATATACATTAAATTTGTAAATGTAGTTGGCGATACCCAAGTAATTGGTGCTAATCCTAGTATTAGATTACCATTTTCTCTGCATCCTCTAAAAAAAGCTATAATATTAAGAATGGCAGCCAATATGTAAATTATTTTAGAATGCTTATATATTTTCTATAATCATAAAAATATGTAAATATACTAAGCAAAATTGTGATAGCAAATATTATATATTGCAATTTCGCTGTCATAAAATCATTTAGCCCAAGTGTTCCTTTATTAAAAGATACATCAGGATGAAATAATATTGCAAACTGACCGCTAATCAAAATTAAAATTAATGTTAGAATTAATGTTATCCAATCCATCTTAGGTTTATGTATTTTATTTAAATTCTTTCCTATTTGAACTGGATTTCCCATTTGTTTTACTGCAATTTCTTCTGCTAATTCTTGAGATAGGCCATTAGTCGTATTCTCACTTATTATTTCATCTATATGTTCTTTTAGCTCTTCTGTAATAATTTCTCGTACAGGCTTATATTTTATTTGATTGCTAACAGTATTTAAAAAATCTTTAACATTCAAATAGAACACCTCCTATTACCTGATTTACTTTTGCACTAAACAATTCCCATTCTTGTTTTTTAGCTTTTAATTGTTTTCTGCCATTTTCTGTAATTGAGTAATACTTTCTTTTTTTACTTGTACTTTCATCCCAATATGATGAAATTGCACCATCTGCTTCTAATTTATGAAGTATGGGATATAGTGTTCCTTCTTGAAATTCAAATACATTTTCTGATTTCATTTTTAGTTTTTTTATTATTTGATATACGTATAGATTTTCTTTTTCTAAAACACTTAAAACCAATAAATTTGTACTTCCGCGTAATAATTCTCTGTCGATATTCATTTTAACACCTCCTATAATATTTATACATAGCTGTACAATGTATATTTTTTGTCAATATCTTTTAAAAAATAATAGTTATAAAATTTAAACCTACTCTGTTTAATAGTACAGGGTAGGTTTTATATTTAAGTAAATTATTCTTGTATTTCATATTCGTTTATATTAGGCTCGATAAAGTCAGAATCTGTTACCATATTTAATTCTAATATATATTCATGTGAAGGTTCACGTTTTGGGGAATTATCATCAATTTTATTTGAATTTCTATATTCATAAGCTATGCTACCAATAAGAAAACCAGTTTCTTTATTTGCATAAATACCTTCGGAATTATATGAATATGGAGTTTTGAAATTAGATAAGTAATAACATTGACTTCCGTTAAAAGTCGTGGGTTTAATTGATGCAAGCATAGTGCATTTTAAGAGTTGCCACCAATTTTCTGTGTAAAATGGATTATTTTGCATAGTATCATATATTTCCATTGTTTTATTTAAAATTGCTTTTTTTCCTTCTGAAGTATTTCCATATATATTTACTGAATATAGAGATGTGTTATTATTGTCAGAAATTTTATTTGCGAACATTGTTGTAGTTGATACATTTCCGTCTTCTGTAAGTTGGGTTATTATTATTTTCTTTTTATTATCTAATTTAAATGTTTCTTCTTTATAATAATATCCCAAATTATAGCTATATGATATTTCATGGTAATTAGATGCCATTTTAGTTTTTTCTGCTTTATTATATAAGTCTGAAATTATGATAATTTTTCTTACTGTTAAAATTACAAATAACAATATAACAGTAAATATTATTATTTTGAGTATTCTCATTTTATTATTATATTTTTTCATATATTTGATTTCTCTGTTATCTTTATGGGTGCTAGTTGGATTTAAATCATTTTTCATATTTTCTAATATATTTTTACAATTACTACATGTATTTAAATGTCCTTCAATAAAAATATTTGTTTCTTTACTTGTTAAATTTTCTATATAATTTGGCAATAAATCTTGAACAATTTTACAAATTTTTTCATTTTCCATATTAATCAACCTCCTTCAATTTATTTTTTCCTCGATAAAATGTTGTTCTAGCCCAATTTTCTGTTTTATTCAAAATAGTTCCTATCTCTTTAAAACTTAATTCACCAGTTATTCTCAAATA
>ULXP01012730.1_pt1 | contig 18405 bp, 33 predicted proteins | sample 1961351 | NCBI WGS metagenome assembly ULXP01 (sample SAMEA4835840, study PRJEB28245) | human gut metagenome | biome: gut microbiome; material: fecal sample | place: Denmark | collected 2008 | reverse complement strand
TCTTTTCAGTCTTAGCGGCAGCAGCGGCGTCCGATTTTTCCCTTGCGCTGTGGGAATTATTGGGGTATTCTCCCATTGTCTATCCTCCTTGTTAAGTCACATGGGCATGGCTCTCGGGAACTTGATGGTATATCCATCCCGCTTACGAACAACTTTTACGCCATTGAGCGTCGTCCACCCGAATTTGCAGTCCTCATAAAGAGCCTGCACTCCGGCCAGATCATAGAAATCAGCCAGCGTCACGCAACCGTATTTCGAGATGCAATAGTTCAAGGTCTCAAGTATCTTTTCAACGTCTCCTCTGGTCTCGAACAGAACATCCTGACACTCGCGCTGATTCTGCCGTATGGAAATATCCTTGCTGTGCAGAGTGTCGATGATCGCTTTCTGGGTCATCATACTTCCCAGAACAACACCGCCCACCACCAGCAAGCCGTTTTTCAGAAAACCGTTCACGTTTTTCTCCTTTCCAAAAGCAAAAAGGGAAAGCACCTTGTTACAGGTACTCTCCCTTCGGCGAACCTCTTGCTCGATTACTTCTCAGAATCTTCCTCGTCGGAATCCTCCGCAACGACTTCGGTGTACTCCGCGTCCACCACTTCGGTCTTGGCTTTTTCCGCAGCCTTCCGCTCGGCCAGCTTGGTGCCGACGAATCCCCAGAGTTTCTTCACCCCGCCGATCATGGCGTAGGCCAGGAAACCTCCGACGACTCCAGCCACCAGCGCACCAGCGTTTCCGCTCTCCACAGCCTCATCGACCTCAGTGACTTCGTCGAGTTCCTCGTTCTCCATCACTCTTGCGTTCATGTCTTCCATCGTAAAGTCCTCCTTGTAAATATAATTTTCCATAGATGGTTCTCCATAATAGGAGATGCAATTTTTGCGGATTAGCCCCAGCCGATGTATCGGGGCGGGTTATGATGGCCGACGACCAGATAGGGGACGCCGTCTACCAGCTGAGAACTGAAGTCCAGGTCGATCCACCCCTTGTCAATGTCCCATCCAAGGTTCTCCCCAATGGATTCATCGCAGGGGTCAAGGCCAATTTCTTCCAAAAATTCATTGACCGTGACCTTTACTTCGTCTCGCATCCGCTTGTTCAAGACATTCTCTGCTTTTCGCAGCGTCTCAATATCCGATTTGAAACAGGTATTGGTCAGCGGGTCAAAGCAGGGGGTTTCACCCCGACCGGTGGCGACGAATTTCCGCTCCGTCACATTGGCCTTCTCTAGCTGTTCCTTGGCTACGGCGTCCCGAATGGCCTGCTCCTTCTTCGGCCCGACGACCTCCACCGCCTTATCCTTATACTCCTTCAGAGCAGTCTCAGAAATGGTGTAGGCCGTGACCAGAGCCGCATTCCGCCGTGCACTGATAGAGCTTGCCCCAATGATACAGGCAGCAGAGCATACGCCGGTGACGGCGGCCGGAATATAACATTTCCAGGTGGTCTTGATGATCTCAGAGGTGGTCAGACGCTTTCCATCCTCAATTTCCTTGTCATCCACCATTCGGAGAGCCTTGGGGGTAGCCCGCACCGCCATAACAGTGGTAGCCACCATGCCCGCGATGCCGATGCCGGTCAAAATGGCCGGACTGTGCTTACGCATGGTCTTTTGCAGCGATTTCAGCGTGTTTGTGATAACCTGTTTGTTCACAACGCCTTCTCCTCTCATAAATATAATTGTGTTCAGCGCTCGATCGCTTTGATGTCATCGAGAAATTCCCATACGGTTTCGGCCGCGATCTTGAAGATCCGGTGCTGGGCATCCGTGTTGCAGGTTTCGGAGAAAAACTCCATTTTTGATGCAAACTTCTCCAAAGTTTCCGATGCCAGCGTCCACGGGTGGTCCCAGACATCTTGCAGCAGCTCCTCCAAAGCCCATCTGGAGAACGTGACTTCCTCAGCCTCATGCTGGGGCCAGTCAGACCTTGGCGATTCCTCAAACCCGTTCAAAACCGACATGAGAAATAGAATGGCCCGTTCATTCATGGACAGCGGCTCCTGCAAAAGCAAAGAGCCCCAGTCAGGGCTCCTCGCTTTCAGTTGTTCCATGCTCACGGGCGGCAAGCGCTTCATTCACTTTCTCTTCGATGACCGCGTCCTGCTCCTTATTGTCGGCCCAGGCGGACAGCAGCGTGCCAATCCCACCAAGAGCCATCCCAACCAGGGACAGGACCTTAAATATCGTTTTCTGGTTCATAAACTCAAACCTCCTATTTTCATGGTTCTCCATAATAGGACATGCTATTTCTGCGGACTGGTCAAATCTCCATGTCCTCCCATTCTTCCTCGCTGACCGGCGGGAACGGCGCATCAATAATGTAGCACTCCACCTCGCCATTCAGCCCGTCGTCCACCACAGTCTTCTGATGGTCGAAATCCACCCAGTAGAGACTATCCGAAATCATCCAGCCCACTTCATCTCCACCCCGCACCTTAGAAACGCCCAGAAACTCGTAGAACTGGTTCAGAGTGATGAACCCGCCGCTAAGAGCGAAGTTCCGGTTGAGGTGGTATTCGGCCTGTAAGACCTGACTGATAGTTGCCTGAAAATATCGGTCGGAAATGGCGTCGTAGAACAGGCGCTCCTCCTCATTGGCATCCTCGAACCCCACCGAGGTCATTTGAGTGAGGGAACCTGCGGAGATTGTCGGTTTGGTGCTCTTCTCCGCGGCCAAAGACGCCATCACTTTCTTGTGGGCCTCTTCGCCGTAGAGCTCTCTCACCTTCTGTTTGTAGCTGTTGAAGGAGCGGCTTGCCAGAGCATAGGCGCTGACCAAAGAGGCCTGTTGACGCCGATTTAGGGTATTTGCACCGAAAATACACCCGATTGTAGCGATTCCCGTGACCGCCGCAGGGATATAGCATCGCCAGCAAGCTGCTATCGTCTCCATTCGGGTCAAATTTTCGCTATTTTCAGCGTTTTTGACCGCTTTTTCCTTCTCGATGCACTTGAGGGCCTTGGGGGTGGCCTTAACTGCCAGAACCACTGTAACCACCACGCCGGCCGCACTGATGCAGGTTAATATCGTCGGCGTCGCTTTCTTGAACGCCTTTCCGGCCCTTTTAAGCAGGGCGGGTTTTGTCTTCACGTCCGTACCCTCCTTAAATATAATTGAAGATATGGTGTTTCCGGCAGATCTCGCAGAACTCACCCCGCAGAGCATTGTGTACCTCCAGAATTACAGGAACCTTCGGCGGCTCCGCCGTCTGGATGGAGTGCCCCAGCACCTCTTCCACAAAATCGACGACCTTTCCGGCCGTCCCCTCCAGAACATATCCGGTATAGGCTGTGATGACCAGTTTTTCACGTTCGGTCAACTTAGGCTTCCGGTTAAACCGGCGGTATTTCTGGTAGAGTTCCTGAATTCCAAAGTCCTCAGCAGACTTCCGCCAATCCAGATGGTGCTTATCCGCATCAAGGATTACCATGCCATGCTTGATCGCCCGCATCAATTCCGCCTCGGTAGCCCCATACCAGCACATGTCGGCAATCAAATTGGAATTCTTCCCCACCTCGATTTGATGCTGTTTGGGAGAGCGGAATACCGGCGTCATAAGGCCGGGGATCGCATACTCAGTTTTGGGGTTAAACTTCCTCAGTTCCTCGAACTTATCCTCGGTCAGAAACAGGTCGATACCTCTTTTGGTCAGAACATCAAGATAGGTCTTAGTCACGGTGTTTTCTCCTTTCAATCTCCGAAATATAATCCATCCAGAATGGACTGCGCTGCATCTCTGGACATGGAAAAGATAAAATTGGGGTCATCCGTTTCTCTTGCCGACACAGCCATCCTCTCCACAAACCCTGCCACTACGGCGGTGGGAGAGTCTCCTTCATGCCTGTCGATCTCCTGGAGCAGCTGTTCCAACGTGAACTTCTGAATGCTGAGTTCCTTGAAATATTGGTCATTTGCAGAAACAAGCCCCATATTGTGCTCAAGGTCGCCGATCAGGTCTTCGATGAAGGAGCCCATGACAACATCGGGATATCCAATTTCCGGTTTCATAGGCATCAAAACTTAAAGGGGACCTGCTCCACGTCGCCGCCTGGAACGGTGACAGAGCGCATGAGCATACCGGTCGCCTCGTCGAAATAAATCGTGTCTGCCTGATGATCCCAGTCCTCAAACTGCTCCGAGATGTTCTTCCCGCGGACCCTCCGCAGCGCGATCAACTCCTCGTGAATGACGCGCCGCCACGCCCGGGCAAGCGTTTTCCGGCTCTGAGCGAGCACATTGTAAAGGCCGGTTTCCGTGATAAATGTGACCTTCCGGCGCTGACCCGCTACCACGGTCGGGAGTACCACCTTTTCGTCCTCTTCGCAAATGCTGGTCAGGTTCCAGACATTGTTGCTTCCGTACTCCAGCAGATCTGCCACATCCGTCGCCTTGAACAAGGGTTCGTCCAAATCCCCATACACCGGCAGGGTGTGGTTCTTGAATTGGATACTGCCTACGATTTTGACTTCCATACGTATTCTCCTTTTTCAAAAAAATTTTTAGAGAGGATGTATCGGACTCGAACCGATGACCTCCGGACGGGTTTGTCCGGCGCTCTACCACTGAGCTAACTTCCTCTCCATAATAGGAATTGCAAATTCTGCGGAAGAAAGACAAAAGCCCCTGTTCGGGGCCTTCGCCTCAGAGCCCGATACTCTTCAGTAATCTGTCGAGTTCTTCCTTCGTGAGTTCCAAATCCACATTCAGTTCCACATGCATCTTGTCCTCCATCACGGTCGTCCGCAGCCGGTTGAGCCTGATGTCAACATCATATCCCAACTTGTCGCGAACCATCTTTTTGGCAAACTTCGATGCGATCATAGTCGTAAATTTTGATTCAAGTCTCATTTCGTCCATGCCCCTTTATCTCCTTTCATGAGCATCGTTCTCCGTAATAGAACCTGCGAAATGAGCGCAAATATAAAAGGAAAGAGCCCTTGTCTGGGCCCAATCCCTCAGTAAACCCAATTCTCCTTTGCAAAGAACAGCGGAACGGCAATCATTCCGATGACCACCAGCGCCGTCGCATCGTTTACCACAAGAGCCGGTACGCTCCCGCAGGCCAACAATCCAATCGCGCACAGTTTATTCTTTAATGTCTCCATAAACCGCAACTCCCTTCAAAAATTAGTTGGTTTTCCATAAAGGAAGTTGTCAAATCGGCGAATGGTCAAAGACCGTCTCCCATGGATGTTTGGGGATGGGTTTCATCTTCAGCGCCCACATGATCTGCCGGATGGTCACAGTGGGATAGAGGCCGTCCGTACCCTCTGCCGCCCTGCTGTCAAAGAACGCCCGGAATCCAGGGTGTAAATATAATGGATCGGTGAGCCAATCGTCTATCTCTGTCCAATAAGTGGCTTTTGTCCCCGGGTCGAATCGCTGCTGAATAACTGCCAAGCCCCGCGATTCCTCCAGGAACAGGGTGCAGGAGTTGTAGACCGGGTGGTCGCAAATATAACACTGTCCATACATAGACAGATAAATCGGCGGTTTCTCGAAATGGTAGCGCATGCTTGCCTCCAAACATAAAGAGGAAAAGCCCCTGTTACAGGACTTCTCCTCCGCGTTGATAATGCTCAGTCGTCGAACATTTTGCACGACGCCTTGCAATAGGGGTAAGGTCCTCCGCAGGCTCTGCAACCGGCGGGCGGCATATCGTCCCTGAAGATCAGGTAGTCGTCGCCTCTTTCGTCTTGTACGAGCTCCATCGGATCTCTGCTTTCATACTCGTACTCCATTTCATCAATTTCCCATCCACAGGACGGGCAGACGTAAATATCACAACCGCCTCTTGGATCTTCTCTCCGGTCCATCACTGCTCCACATTTGTTGCAGATCGCGAACCCCCGGTTCAGGTAGTCCATCAGTTCGGCTCCCTCCGGAATAATGGCCTTTTTGCCCTTCTTACGCATTTGCATTACCTCCTAAGTAGTCCGATGCCTTTCGGCTCCGGCTATTTTGAGGTAAAGAGCGCTCTCTTCCTCATAAAGCGCCTTGTAAATTTGGCGCCGGTATGCTATGATTTGGTAAATATAAGGAGGGTGGAATCTATGAAGATTTGCTCAATGTGCGGAGCAGAATTTGACCCTGGGAGTGTGAAACGCAAAATCGGACGCATGTATGGCCCTGGCACTTACAGCGACTATTTCCCCGATGAAGAAGTATGCGCCAGTTGCGCCATTGTCGAAATGAGCCCAGATTACGGAAGCGGCGAAGACCAAATCGAAGATATGGGCTCCGGATGGGACCCAGACTGAAAAAAGAAAGGGCCCGATTAGGACCCCTTCTGATGCTTGTAGAATGGTAAATATTTTCGTAAAAGTCCAATGGTGTCAACAACAGTTTGCAATTCTTTCTCCGTAGCTCCTTGCCTTTTGATGTAGCCCAGGAATAAAGTCAACTGTTTCTCAACATTTGATTTTTTCACGCTTATCCACCTCCATAAAACGCCTTGCCGAATGTGCGGATAAAACGAAGAGACTGTGCTGCCTGCACGGCCTCTTCATTTTTTTTGAGCCTCTCCGTTACTTTGCCGGCTTAAAGCGGCTGAACAGATTCCTGAATGTTGTGGACGAGTATACGCCGGATTCCTCAAATTTGAATCCCCGTTTCATCCAGATTCCGTAGAACACCAACGGCAATATCAATTCCGCGGCCGCAACACCTGTCCGCACATACCGGTCGATCTTCTGCTCCCGGAGTTGACGCGCCTGAGCCACCTCCTCACGGGCCCGGTCAGCATTCTTGGCGGCAAGCTCCTCCTTGCGCTGCCTGCTGTCCATTTCCCGCCGTTCGGATTTCTCCTCCACGTCAGCCTGAGCCTTGATCTCCTCGATGCGGAGCTTATGCAACGACACCAGATCCCGAATCGCGTCGCCTCTCCGTTCGTCCTCGATGGGCAAGGTCTTCAAATTCGAGATCTCCGTTTCGATCACATCGTCCAACAAAGTTTTGATCTCTGCCATGTGCTTTTTCTCCTTTCAAAATTTAAGTTGGCTCCATAATAGCCGGTGTTATTCGTGCGGGATGAAGTCCTCTACCTTGACCCGGAAGGCAACATACTTCTTCGTCATCACCGCAGGTACGTCCTTGTCCAATTCCAAAAATAACTGAGGGGGACTGTCCGGATCGGACTGATCAACCCTCAGATCACCGATGGGCCACTGATAATACTTGGCCTTTCCAATACTGAAACCTATCGCAACACCGATTATCATAGCGCCAATGGCGACGATCACGATCTCCAAAACAATGACCTCCTTGAACTGTTTTTCGGAATCTCCCACCCGGGAATTTTTCAGGGTATAACTGTAACACGATTTCCGGTCGGCTGCGTATGGAAAATATAAAAGCAAAGGGCCTGCTCAGCCCTTGCTCCTGGATTTGATTTTCCATTTCAGCTCTCCCAACTTTCTTGACGCCGTATTCCTGACCTCCGGAATGGATGCGAGCGCAACCGCCATCGTGACGGCGGGCACGATCACCTGTCCAATCCAAAGCCGCAGCTCTCGGCTTGCCTCGATTTGTTTGTAAGTCATAATGCTATCACCTCCATAAAAGTCACTGCTGTTTCTGCGTAAAATATAAAAGAAAAGAGCCCGCGTTTCCGCAGGCTCAATCCATTTAGGTCTTGAGAATGTTTTGCATCCTGATGATCTCTGCCATTCGTTTCTCTCCGAATCTTCGACAGCCGCGAAGTTTCTCCAAATCCGCATTACGAAGATCCTCCAGGCTCGTGATTCCGCCCCAATACAGACCGTGAATCACAGCTCCGGGATGTTTTCCGTTATAATGCTCAACGATAAACCTCGCCAACTCTATGTATTCGGTTTCCTCCGGGCAGACATGCTCTAATTGTTTCAAAACAGTGCTCATGGTATCACCTCCATAAAGCACCTTGTCTATTCTGCGGACTTGTCTTCATACACCGTCCGTTTCCTGAGCGCACTCCAGGGAACATACCGCTCCTTCCGGCAAACAGGGCACCAAAACTGACTCGTCTTCCCGCCGATATCTACCAACTCGTCGCAGTCGGCCTCCAGCTTGCTCCCGCAGTTCGGACAGTTGAACCGGTAGCATTGCCGCACCGCCACATCCACAACTCTCAAAGTCAATCCCTCCTTTTGCTCAGCAGCCAGAAGAACCGTCTGTACGCGGCGTAGTAGACGTCCCGGCAACACGGAATATCATACTTCATCTTCAGCGCGTCATAGGAGAGCCCCTCGGTCACGCCCCGTATCAGATATTGGTAGAGGTCAGGGTCCGCGCCAATGGCCGCCTGCTCCACCATCTCCATGCGGTCCGCGAAGAAGAGCCTGGACTGGGCGCAGCGCTCCGTTGGGTCCCCCTTCATCTGCCCGCTCTTGATAAAGACCTGAAGGTCAGCCGGCCGCTTGCTCAGAGCGTCCAAAGACAGGTAAGCCTTCTTCCAGATCGGGTATTGCAGGCAGAAGTGCTTCAGCTCATAGTAGCGGTGCTTGCCGATCCAGTACGGGTTCTTCTGCGAAACCTCCGGGCGAATATCATTGGCCATCATCGTCGCTCTCCTCTCCAAAAGTATCCGGTCTCCTCGTACAGCCGCTTTGGGGAGATGTAGAAGTTGATTCGTCCGTACCGGGAATCCATCTCCTCGATGCTGGTCACCAAATTGCCGTTGCGGGTAGCCTTGCCGATTGGCAGCCAACCGGATACGATGCCAGCTCTGATCCAGGACGCATCTTTTCCATAGACACGGGCGACCACGGCGACAGGAACAGACCCGGGATGAAACTCCTGTTCATTCATTGGCGTTTACCTCCTTTCAACGGCTATTCTAAGTAAGGAACTGCTTTTTGTGAAAACAACCTCGGTGGAAATAAAAAGAAAGAGGCCGCCGGAAAGCGACCCCTTTTCTCTTAGAAACGGCTCCTTCGACGAGCCCAACCATTGAACAGCTTCGACACTGTCTTCCGAAACCCGATCCACCAGGCCGGTTCAAACAGGGCGATGAAGTAGACAGCACTAATGATTGTGCTGATTACCGTAAATACGCCGCAGAATTTGAGGTATCCGCCCCAGGTGATAGGTTTCTCGGTCCGTTTCTGCTTGTTCATACTGGTCACCTCTCTAAAGTTTTTGGTCTCCATAATAGGCAATGTTGTTCGTGCGGAAAGGGAAGAGCCGCTGTGTTAGCGGCCCAGATCCCTCTTTGCTTTCTTGAAGTCGACGAATATAATTTTGTCTGACTTCGGATGTGTCAGTCTGACTTTGACCATTTGAAATTTCCTGTCCAGAACATTCGTCCACAGAGCAGCGCCCGCTGTTGATACCGCGCCCACAATCGCGAATGTTCCGATCGTGCTCAGAATTTTCCTGGTTTTCACAACCGTCACCTCCATAAAGGACTCTGCCAGAATCGCGAAAAATAAAAGAGAAGGAAATGACTTCAGGGTCGGCCCAACGAAAACCGTTGCCCGGTGGGTGCCATCTTTTATTAAGTTATTACTTGGCGGCACGCCTTCGTGTCTCACCGCTGGATTTTCACCAGCATCTATCCATCTTCTTCTCCATAAAGGAATTTGCAAAATCTGCGAATGGTTCCAAGTCTTTTGATTTCTAACTTAGGATAAGCCGGTCTAATCTAAGTTAGAAATATAACAGCTGGAACAAAAGAAAGAGCCGCTGTAAAGGCGGCTCAATCCTTTGTCAAATATCCTTGCTCAGAAACACTTCATTTCCACGTCTCCATACCTTGACCGAACGCTTTGACCGCTTGATGGCCGCAGACAGACAAGACCGGCAGACCGTTGGGGATTTGTAGTCGTCCTCACCAAAATCCACCTTTACGATTTTAGCGTCGCCATTTACAAATTCCTCAATCAAGTCTTGCAGCTTGTGATAACCGCTCACCTTCGGTATTGCGTCAACAGGTATCAATTTCATGATTACAAAACTCCTTTCGCTTATGGATACCTCCATAAAAGGAGCTGTGCTTTCTGCGAAAGCCACCGCAGCATGGTCATCTCGCAGGGGAAGTCTTCAAACCCCAGTGTTTCACAGGTAATAAGCCCCTCCAGTACGCCGATGATGACCTCTGCCTCATACTGCTTGTAGGGGAACAGGAGTTCCGGCAGCTCTCGATGAACTGCCCCGCAGTGGGCGCACCGAAACCGACGCATGGGCACTCTGGTTGTCTCCCGCCCCTTCGTCCGTACAATCCTTGGCACGCTGTCATAGTATTTCAGTTCCCCGCCACACTTTGGGCAGGTGGATTGGTCCTGCATCACCATAGGCCGCCCTCTAATCTAAATTAAAAAATATTGTGTAGGAATATACTTGACAATTCATACACTATCATATATGATTAGGACGGGCGGTGCAAGGGGTAAAAAAGAAAAGGAGCCGCTGTATTGGCGACTCCGATTCCGCTTTAGGTCCGTTTCTCTTTGTGTTCCTGATAAGTAAACCATGTGATGCATGATCCGATTGATGCAGCCACAATGCCGAGGCCTACAAAGAGAAGTGTATTACGCCTTCCGGTTTTCATCCCTTCACGGAACGCATCCGAATACAACGCCATCAAAGCCTCTCCATGTTCCTCGGCAATATGATTGATTTCGTCCATATACACCGATATCAGTTTACTACGTTTCATTGAAACAACCCCTTTCATAAAGGAGCCAGAAATTTCAGCGGAAGGAGAATTGCCATGAGTGGAAGAATTGAAAATTTAGGCGACTATAATAAGGCCCGACTCATGTTGCAGAAAAGGGGCGGAGACTTATCTGCGCTGATAAAAGACATAAAGAATGTTGGCGCACGGGAGGCACTCCCCAGGCAGATCAGCGTCGGCCTTCTTATAGGCGCGGCTATCGGCGCGGGCGGAACCTTTGCTGCCCGCAAAATATCAGCGCGCATCAAAACCCACAGAGAGCTTCGAGATAAGGAACTCGAAGAAAAATTAAAAACAGTGTTGAGCGACGATGATGACCCCGACAAGCCTGAAATGGAGGAACCGCCATGCTGACCCAATGCCCAGAGTGCGAGCTGCCGGTGAGTGACAAAGCGAATGCCTGTCCCCATTGCGGCTATCCGCTGAAACCCTCTGAAAAGCAAAAAAGACCTCGCAAATCCAACAAGCGCCGGCGGTTGCCGAACGGCTTTGGTCAGATCAGCGAGATCAAAAATCGAAATTTAAGGAACCCATTTCGGGCAATGGTGACGATAGGGAAGACGCCAGAGGGAAAACCCATCTGCAAACCCCTCAAACCGGAGTCCTACTTCGCCACCTATAACGATGCCTATGCCGCCCTGGTGGAGTATAACAAGAACCCCTACGACCTGGAGCCATCCATCACCATGCAGGAGCTCTACGATAAATGGCTCCCGGAATATGAGAAGACGGTGAAGAGCACCAAATCTGCCACCTCGGCCTGGGCCTACTGTTCCGGCGTCTATAAGATGCGAGTCATGGACATTCGGGCCCGGCATGTGAAAGGCTGCATGGAGGAAGGCGTTGCCATCATCCGCGGCAAAGAGCAGCACCCCAGCGCCACCATGAAGAACCAAATCAAATCCCTGTTCAACATGATGCTGGACTATGCTTTGGAGTACGAATTGGTAGACCGGAATTACTCCCGTACCTTCAATCTCACCGAGGAGACGGTCAAAGAAATCCAGTCGGTGAAAAAGGAGCACATCGCCTTCACCGATGAAGAGATGGACTTGCTTTGGGCAAATGTCAGCAGCAAGCAGGGCATCGACATTATGCTCATTCAATGCTACTCTGGTTGGCGCCCTCAGGAGCTTGGTTTACTGGAACTGAAAGATGTTGACTTGGAGAATTGGACCTTCCGGGGCGGTATGAAAACCGATGCCGGCGAAAACCGTGTCGTCCCAATCCACTCCCGCATCCAAGACCTGGTGCTCCGAAAATATCAGGAGGCGGAGGCCCTTGGAAGTCCCTACCTGCTCAACTGGACTGACCCCAATAACCGGAACAAAAAGAACCTCAAGCTGACCTATGCCCGGTATCAGAAAGCCTTTGAGCGTATCCGAGACGAGCTGAAGCTGAACCCCAATCACCGCCCGCATGACGGCCGTACCCACTTTGTCACCATGGCCAAGCGCTATGGAGTAGACGAGTATGCTATCAAATATATGGTAGGCCACAAGATCTCCGACATCACCGAGAAGGTCTATACCCGTCGGGAGTTCGCCTGGCTCCGGGAGGAAATCGAGAAAATAAAATAGTAGGAGTAAGGCTTGCGCACCCCTACATTTTGTGGTATGCTATTCAATCGAAAGGAGACACCTCATACATGGAGAAACAAACTGGCGTGGAGGAACACTATTAGACCAGAAAGGAGGTGTTTCCATGGCCAGATTGACCAATGAAGAAATCAGACGCATGACAATCGATCAAGCTGATGCTTATACTGATGCTCATCCCGCTGAGGCGTGGCGTTTTGTTAAGGTTTACGGCGCGGCCGCAGCCCAACAAACAAAGAAAGCCGTAAAGCATGGCTTGAGAAAAGGGATGCTTGTCCCCGAACCCGAAGTGATTGAACTCGCCTGACAACACACAACCGCCCTTGACTGTTCGCAGCAGCCGGGGGCGGTTCCTTTCTGGCCTAATACTATTCCTACACACATACTCCTATACTTTGGCAGCCTCCCCATAGTGTAGGAATACCAGTATAGAAATGATAGAGAAATAATATATGAATTATCTACACTCACCCGCTTTTAACCGCCCTTAACCGTCCTCAAAACCATTGATATAACAGCAGTTAAGCGCACATAAAAGCGGGTAATTGTGTAATGAGTTTCTATAATAATAATGGACCCAACAATCAAATTTGAGGCACAATCGACATAATCATCTTCGAAAAGGTCAGTTATGCATTCGACATTAATATGATGTGCTTCCAAACGGTACTGCAAGCTAAATATAGCCTGATTTATCATATCCCGAAGACGGTTTTGGCTTTTAGCACGATTTCTCAAGAGTTCAGCATAACTATCCACCAAACGAGCCAAATGTTTTGCAAGATTTGTTATCTGAGCAGAAGCTTTTTCGGCTTTAACAGCATTATTTAATTCTGCAATGACTTTTTCAATCTCATGGATGACGACACCATAACTCATACCAGCACTTGCGGTTTTGAGATACATTTTTTGAATATAGCTATAGTCTTCTTCGATCCGCTTTAAATAACTGTCTATTTCTTTACGCTCTTTTTCGTCTTTAATATATACAGCAATTTTCTGCCGAATTAGACTAACATCCTGCTTAACAGGTTCTTTTTTTCCGCCATTTAGGTAAATTCTAAGAGATTCCTTATCAATATTTCTCTGAGCTGTAAAATAATTGATTGCATAGCTCACAGCATCTCGGAATTCCATATATGCTGCGTTTTCAATAAAGCCTTCTCGATTTGCTTTTTCCTGTAAGTCGCCACTAAATTCTCGATCCAGCTGTACAGCACCGAGAACAAGATTGTTACTTAAATACTTGCCAGGAGTATTAATTCGGCTACTATCCAATCCAAGCCAATCGTTGCCTTGCTCTCCATAGTCATAAATACGAACACCATCTCGAAAGACGCGAATACCTCCATTTTCATCAAGATACGCACCATAGGTACGTTTATCCTCAATAAATCTTGCTCGAAACGATGAATCACGATCAAAAACCAACAGGTCAATTTTCACTTTACCAATGCAAAACTTGCCGATATCGATTTTTCGGATTTCCCCTCGTTTCTCATTAGATTTTTGGATCATTGGTACAGGGGCAGAGATTTCAAAAGATCTCGGTTTGAGTCCAGTCATTGCAGAAAATGGCGAAAATTGATAGATAAATTTAGTAATACAGTTGCCTTCGATTTCCATGCTGCCTGTATAAAGTGCATATCGCTTAATATCCTCAAAAGACAAAAGCCCCGTAAGCCATTCTTTTTTGTTTGTTTTAAATTTTACTCTAAACGCATCGATCGAATTAAATGGTGAACTTAAAGAAGTAATAGAACGATAAACGTTTCTTAGCATACCGCGTGACCAACAGGCAGAAAGGTCGGAAATATAAAGTTTTGTGCCAGTTCTACCACCAGTAAAAAACTCAGGTGTACGTTCCTCAATAATAACATGCACATCTTCCAAGTACTTAGCATTGGCAAAAGAGTTCCAATCTATGGAGACATACACTTCTTGTTCATTGGCACTACGAGTAATCATCTCGATTTTCTTCCCGAGCTTATGAACACCGAAACGTCCGATACCCTTTTCGCCAATAGGAAGTCTATTAAGGGAAGAACGTTCAGAGGCAGAAACAATGTCTTTTTTATGAGTGTTTCCGGGCTCCATCCAAATATTTTGAACGGTCCATAGATTCATGCCAACACCATCGTCAACTATTTCTATATAGCCAATCTGAGGGATGTCGATGTCAATCATGGAAACAGAAACATTTTTAGCGTCGGCATCATATGCATTTTTAATAAGTTCTAAAATAGCAACACTTTCGCTTTTAATAAGCTGCTCGCCAAGCTGCAACAGGATTTGTGCTTTAGGTTTAAATGGCATACTAATCGTCATAATTAGTGTTCTCCTCCTTAATCGAGCATTTGGGCGATTTCTTCCGCGAGCGCTTGCGCCATAAGTGGGGGGACAGCATTGCCTATTTGTGTAAATTTTGCAGATCGTGGTCCCTCAAAATAAAAATTATCAGGGAACGATTGAATTCGAGCTGCTTCGCGCACTGAAATGGACCTACACTGATTTATATCGGGGTGTATAAAATAATGCCCATCTTTTGCTATGTGAGCAATCATGGTATGAGAATATGGCATATCACCAGCAACAACTTTATATCTGTCAACAAATGATGTCTCATTTTGCCGTGTACGCAATGCTTCAGGCAAGTCGTAATACTTTAATCGATTGTGTCCATTATTCCATGCTTCGATTACATGATGATATATATCAAGATCGGTTTGGTTATGTATCCGGCACATATGCAAAGTCAAAATATCCCCTGGTTTTCTTATTCCGGTCTCCCTTAAATACCTTGATGGACGTCCAGGCGCATATCTATTGCGTTCTTCGCCAGGGGCGAGAGGAGACAAATCTCTAAGCAAAGTATTTACAGTTACATTGTAATGGACTACAGGTGGAAATGGATAATGATATTGAAGAGCATTTCGCCACCCGAAAATAATCATTCTCCTTCGTTGTTGTAGCACACCATAGTCATATGCATCAAGAATATTATACTCAACATTATATCCTGCAGTACGAAAGGCACCGATTATTCGTTTAAACCGTTCACCTTTACCTGCAGTAACTATACCTGGAACATTCTCAAACACAAATGCCTTAGGTTTGTAATGATTCAAAAACTTAATGTACTGTTTATACAGATAGTTTCGAGGATCCTTTCGCATGTTTTTTGCATCAACAGCACGCCCCAAAAGGGAATAGGCTTGACAAGGCGGGCCTCCAATAATCAAGTCAATTTCTCCTAAAGCCTGGGTATTTATAATTTCATCTATAGTTCTAAATATTTCATTTATATTGTTGGAGGAGATTTCCGTATTAATAACGGTATCAAGCAATCCGTCAGGGACACTTGCATATAGCTGCTCTCGGCCAATTTGTCCAGTTAAATAATTGTGATAAATATCCAGTTTGTCATTTTCGGCCAAATAATAATAGCATGCCCTGGTTTTCAGTGTTTCAGAAGCATATCTATTCATCTCTACATGGGCGACAGGCACATAGTCGCCCTGCGAGATAAAGCCTTCTGATAATCCTCCAGCTCCAGCAAACAAATCTATAAAATTATATTTTCTATCATTCATATTCACAACACCAACTTCATGTGCTAAGCACGGAGGATTTGTAGATAGGACAGAGTTTCCTTTATTCGGCAGCTTTACCTGACTTCATCCAGGCCTCTACCTCGGTAATCTTGAATTTCCAAAGGCGGCCTATTTTCGCTGCAGGCATATTTCGCTTCTCTATCCAATTGAGTACAGTATCACGGCTTACTCCAAGATATTCGGTAATCTCTTTCATTGAGCACCAGCGTTCAATATTTGGATTCATGAGATTCCCTCCGCTTCATAACAATGTACAATCTGTCATATTAAAATATAGCATGTCTTTTTCTAATGTACAATGATTTTTGATGATTAATGTGGAATTATACGGAAGATAGTTGACTTATATTTTAGATACATTATCATTTTTAACCAAGCTCTTTCTATGTTAATTTTTCTTTTCCTGCCCACTAATTTCCCTTATTAATATGTCAATACAGCTTTCAGCAGAAAATTACTGAACTTTTTTGAAATTCTATTGTGATGAAAGTGGGATTCAGCTTAAGTCTCCACCAATTAATATTGTTTTAAATGTAGTTGCAGGATATAATCTAACCAAGGGCATTACTTCCATTCAATCCGAATATGAGGGGATGTGATCACTGATGATAGAGTTAAAAGACATTGATAAAGCGCTCGCTGCTTTTTTGCTGGAAAATATTCAGAAAAAGCGTGGGAAGCCTTCGTATAGCGATGTGGCTAAGGCATTAAGCATACAATTGGGCCGAAAAATCAATCCGCACTATAATTTAGCGGTTCCACTTGGAAATGTATCTACCCTTTGCAGTGAATTAGGGCTTCCTCTTATTTCTGCTCGGGTTATCTATTCTGGTGCAAACAACCTCAAACAAATTGGGGAAGGTTTCTATCCGCTCGCATGTGAACTCAAGCCCGAATACAAAGGAATGGACCCTATTACTGTGTGGAAGAAAGAGCTTAGACTTATTGAATCTTGTTCAGATTGGTCAAGATTGCAGAATTATTTGGATGGCACGGACACTATTATGCATACATCCGAATTGCTCATTGCCCCAATTAGCAATCCGTTTTCTGATTGGCTGGATCAGAATACAGAACTTTCTGAGAGCTCTATTGATAAATACTCTGGAGCAATTAGAACGATATCGAGAGAAATGTATCAGAAAGGTACTATCCAAAAGCCGTTTGAAAATATGTCTCCCTTTGAGCTGGATCTTGCAATTGCACTTACCATGAGTGATCCTGACTTTATTGCAAAAAACACACGTGGAAATCACATGTATAGCAATGCACTTAAGCAATACAGGTTTTTTATCAACTCTGTCACTGAAGGTATAGATGATATTACTTATATTGAGAAGATAAAGAACGATAATCAAATTCCCGAAACAGAAAGAACGGAGATCATTCAATCTCGAGTAGGACAAGGTTCCTTTAGAAAGTCTCTTTTTGATAAATATCATGGACGTTGCATAATAACTGGGATCAACCATCCAAAACTGCTTATCGCAAGTCATATTAAGCCCTGGGTGGTCAGTTCCAATAAAGAACGCCTGAGTGTTGACAATGGCCTTCTCCTCAGTGCTACATACGACAGGTTGTTTGATAGTGGTCTTATTACATTTGATAGACAGGGTAAGATTTTTCTATCCTCTTTCATCGGAGAAGAAAATGTAAAACGTCTCAACTTATCCAAAGGTCTTCGCTTTGATCTCGGTATAAGTGGAAACATGGGGGAGTATCTGGACTATCACAATGATGTGCTGTTTGTAAAATAATTTACCACTGGTATGGGAAAGAACGATGTGATGTCGATGTTGATAATTCTTCTTATGTACTCTTTTTTGCTTTTATTATGACAATCAAGCTCCATTAAGGTGCAGCAGAGATTACCATAGCAGGTTGCAGCTGATAGAGTGCTATCCTGTACTCAATTTAGCAAAAGAAGTTTAATAAAAAACGTGATCTCTCACGGTGGGCAATCCCTTTCCCATGACAAAATCGGATTTGAGCTGGGTGAGGAGAAAACAAGGTATTTCCGACAACCTGCTGCCAGGCTGGTAATCTTTGTATATAGCGTGTTAAAAACTGATATGCCTGAGGGACAGAAATGACTTGCATTCAGGTTTCACCAGAGCTACAATACCCCAAACCCAGAGTCACAAAAAAACGCTTCTGGGCTGGGGCTGGCAGATACCTGCCGCCCCTGGTCAGGAAGCGTTTTTGACCCCATATTTGACCACAGTCAGGACCGGAACACGCGGAAACAGCGGATTTAAGAGCACCAAAAAATATTCGATACCGAGCGGAAAGTGTTGGAAAGCACTACAAATCACAACAAAAAATTTGGTTCAAGCGTTTGGGAGCAAGATGCCGGGAGTTCGAGTCTCCCCACTCGGACCAAAGGCCCTCTGGAGTGAAAACTTCAGAGGGCTTTTGCTTTTATTTGCTGCGGTGCAACTCCTGATCTACTTCCGCCGCATTTGGGTTTCAATTTATTCCATCCAAAATAAAAAGGGTAGTGTCAAGAGTTATGCGCAAATTTGATTTGGCTCTGG
>ULXP01008355.1_pt1 | contig 18536 bp, 13 predicted proteins | sample 1961351 | NCBI WGS metagenome assembly ULXP01 (sample SAMEA4835840, study PRJEB28245) | human gut metagenome | biome: gut microbiome; material: fecal sample | place: Denmark | collected 2008 | reverse complement strand
TATTGGGGGCTAGCCGTCGCGCTAGCGACTTGGTACAATTAAATGTATATTATAATTGAGGTAAAGAAGTTGTAATTCCCTGTTATCACTTGGTATGGTATAATAAAAAAGAGCGTGCTGTTAGTGGCGAGACAGTTGTAATTCCCTGTTATCACTTGGTATGGTATAATTATGAATTATACACCTAATACTATTGTGAGTTGTAATTCCCTGTTATCACTTGGTATGGTATAATCGATACCGAATAGAAAGAGGTGTAGAAAAAGTTGTAATTCCCTGTTATCACTTGGTATGGTATAATTACCGTTATTTTGAAAAAAGGTTCTTTCTTGTTGTAATTCCCTGTTATCACTTGGTATGGTATAATAAGAAAGCCTATGATATAGCCGACGAACAGGTTGTAATTCCCTGTTATCACTTGGTATGGTATAATAAAGAGATAAAAACAGATAGTACTATTGTGGTTGTAATTCCCTGTTATCACTTGGTATGGTATAATAGGGAACACAAATCCCCACGAAACACAGGGATTCGTGGGGATTTTATCTCAAAAAAATATTTAATTTGGTGTTGGATTTCGTCAAAAATCTTCTTTTTCAAAAAACATCCATTAATTCTATCGATTCCGGAGTATCATCAAATGTTTTTGTTCCTAACATAATTTCCATGGACTCATACTGTTTTTCAGTTAGAACCAGTGCACGTACAGATCCTTTTACCGGCAGATTTTGTTTTAAACGCTGCTTATGCATCGCAACTGCGTCCATCCCATTGCATATTCTGGAATATACAGACCACTGCACCATATTGTATCCATCTTTCAATAAAAACTTACGAAATTTTGCGGCATCTTTTTTCTCTTTTGCAGTCACCACCGGCAGGTCAAAAAAAACTAACATTCTCATAAATTTATTCATAACTATGTACCTGTAATTGCATCAATTCCGGCAACTCCAAATCTGATCTTTTTCCCTGTAAAGCACTACTGTAACTTGCCACCAGCATATCAATACAATTACTGATAATGCGTTTTTCCCCTTTCATATCCATATCGTAATTTATAATACCAAAAATACCACGTTTTCTTTCCGGTGTAAGATCACTGTCACTTTCTGCTATATCATAATTCCGGGATACATACAGATCAACTAACGGACGAAATGGTTCGATCATATCATCAGCCAAATTAAAATTATTCAGTTCACTATGATGAAACACACCAATGGAAGGTTCTAATCCATAACAGACTATGGAGCGGGCAATCAGACCTCTTACAATGGCATAACCATAATTTAACGCCGAGTTAATGACATGATCATTGCCCCGCGAAAAGCCTAATCCATACAGACTCTTAAAATAAAAAGCTGCTGCTTTCGCCTCTACATGTGTCCGATCACCCGACTGCACTTCTCTGCACATTTTCATCAGTTCCTCTGCTCCATCCAGTTCAAGATAGGCTAAGCATAATGCCTGATTTCTTATCTTCTGAACCACAATCTGCTGCCAGAGTCTTTTTTGCAAGGGTTTTCCTGCTTCCATCTGGTATTTCAAAATCTTAAAGTGTCTGCTGTGCCTTACTATTGGAAGCAGTACTGCGTTCGGAAGATGTTTTTCATCACAGACATAGACCGCAATTCCCATATCTGCCAGTTTTTGAAGCAAATATGCTGAAACGGTTACTGTCTGGTTTTCGATAATGATACAATTAATATCCTCCAACGGAATCTGCCTAGTTATGTCTGTTTCAATATTTAACTGCTGGTTTTTGATGGACAGCTTTACATGACTGTCTATCTTAATATTTCGAAACCCCATTTATCCTCCATGTTTTTATTAAGAAAATCCCATGCGTTTTTCACTTTTTACAATAGAAACATGTCCTAAAACATCTACCTGACATTTTCCCAATAATTCTAATCCTTGTATGCCAAGACCACTAAATGAAAAATAATTATCGTGTGCTATTCCTTCTATACTTGCTGTTGAAATGTTTGATTTAATATAATAGGCATAAATCTCCTGCAATTTTAACTCACTGCCATCCACTAATTTTGTTTTAATGCCTTTTTTACTCTTTATATGCACCAAATCCCTCGAATACAAGCTGAATAAAAAGTCCTTATCCTCCATTACTTTCCATTCTTCATAAGGCTTATGCGCCGTCGCAGCCCTATTTGGCAGCACCTTCTTCACCACATCCGCCGTATACACCGGTACAAAATAATATTTTCCATTCACACGAAAGACATCAATTCTGACCATACCGCCATTTTCTGCAATTCCGTTTCCAGAATCCACAAATACTCCCATTGTCTGCTTTTTCAAAATCTTGACCTTTCGTACTACCGGACCTTCTGTACCATCCGCTTTCGGCTTATGAAAGTCCTGCGCAAATGCCTTTTTCGCATCATTTCCATATAACAACAACTGCTTTTTCAATGCCTCATATAACAAAAGATCACTCTGCGGGTTATAGTAACCATCGATTTCACCATCTTTATCCAGCTTCAGATCTGTCAAAGCTGTCTTCGTCAATACAATACCCTCATCCTTAAAATGTCTCGGACTACGGATCGTATCTGCATGTGCAGCGCCTGTCACTTTATGGTTTGGCATTCTTGAGACAAAAATCGGTCGAAGGTTCTCATAAATATACTCCGGATAATCTAATTCTAAGGCAACATCGGAATGGGTATCCAAAAATCCCTTCGGATCATCCCCCATTCTCACATCCAATTCTGCCCGGAATGTCTCCCATGGTTTTGGAATATGAACACCAAATATCTCATCCCACTCTGCTCTGCTGTAATCTTCCGGTCGAAAGATTTCTCCTGTTTCTGCGTCCACAAATTCCGTACCTCTTGAATAACATCTCTCCCTTACTTTCGTATAGCGCGATATTTTCTGTATCATCCCATCCGTACAACAGGCGATCACAACTGCATCCATTGCATGATGCGTATCTGTCTCACGATTTTTCTGCGGCAATCCCCAGCGTTTTCTTAAATACGATGTGATCGTTCCATTTACTGCCCAAACCTGCTTTTTCTTTTCCGGACGGTTTAATGGTGCCAGTTCAAGATTCTGACGGATCATGTTATAAATAACAGTTGTGATATATTTTGTATCTGTCAGGTTGCGCTCTTTAAACTCACTGCGTTCTTCCTCCAAAAAATGTTTTTTCAGAAGTTTCTGCTGTTTTTTATAATCACGGATTGTCGTCTTTACACGGACCTCAAATTCCTTCCAGCGCTGCTCATCATTTCCCATGTATTCATATGGTGTCCGGTTTCCTTTTTGACGGTTTTCCTGTGAAGTGACAAGTACCTTGTTTCGAAAGCTGTCATCAAATGTAATACTGTATGGCAAAATATGATCAATATCATATCCCGGTTTAAACAATTCATCCAACGGAATCGTCTTACCGGAATACATGCAGATTCCCTGCTGTTCCTGCCATAAACGATATTTTAAAATATCCTGTCCGGTCGGTGATAATTTACCCAGCTCCTGAATCTGCTTTTTCACATCTTCATTATTCTTCTGGCGTTTTTCCATATCACCTTTTATTTTCCGGCGTTCTTCAAATGTTTTTGACATTTCTCTTGTAAGCTCAATATTAATTGCCTGTGGACTGCCATAAGTACGGATGATTGCATTGACCACTTTCACTGTCTGCGATACAGAACGTTTTACTACCGGATTCGTGATTTCATTGATCGTCTGATTGACACTTTCTCCTGTTAATAATTTCTGCTTAACGCCCTTAAAATCCGCTTTAAAATCATATCCGGCTTCTATGCAGGCTTTATCATAAGTCAGCCCTTTTTCTAAGAACGGTATAATATTTCGCATTGCCTTGATCGAAAGATGCTGGAATTTAGTCGGTGTATACGCTAATAACCCTTCAATTTCCTCCGGTGCGACTCCTAACTCTGCAAGACGCTTCGTACGGCTGTCATCATTCTTATAACAAGTTAAAATTGTACCGATCTCATCAAACAGATCCCTGACTTCATTTTCTGCCAGGTATTGCATCCGTTCTGCCAGACATTTTTTATATTCATGATAATATGGCATTCCGACAAACTTTGCTTTTTCCGTGTTCTGGTTCTCTTTTTGCTGTTCTTCCTCAGTTGCAGCCTTTTTATAATTTAAGTTATAAAAAAGAATGTCCTCCGGCAAACCTAACTTTTTGCGGACTGCTGCATATTTTACTTCCTTTTGCGTAAACAATAACAACGTTAGTGCCCGGCGTTCTTCTTCTGTAAAGTTTCTGGTTTCGCCATCCTTATTGACTAGCTTTGTATGATTTATTTTCTGTAATGCCACAAAATACTCTGCCGTATAAGTTCCCTTTGCACCTCGCAATTCATCCGGTTCAAGCGTACATTTTCCAACTCTGTCCGAAAAACCTTCCATCGCATACGGACTCGGCTTTCCGTTCGGCTGCACACCCGGTCCTAAATCAAAAGATCTCTGGCTTGTCATGATCTCTAAGTATTTTACTTCTAATTCTTGTGTTGCTTTTTCATTTCCAAGACGTCTCTGACTATCAAAAATCTCTTTGACTTCCTCCACAAGCATCGCCCTCAACATCGTATGCTGATAATTCTCAGCCTTATTGCGCGGAGTAAGAATATATCCTTTTTCTGCCCAGGGACATCCTGTACGGAATGCTTCATCTAAATAAATCATCTCTCCGACTGTACGATAGCCATTTTCCTGCATCCGCTTCTGATTTTCGTCAGTTGCCTTTAACACTGCACCGTTTTCTTTGGCTGCCGTCTCTGCCTTTCTGGTAGAACGAAATCCACGATGTTTTGCAATGTGAAGCAGCACCTGTGCCATTTCTTCATCCGTCAGTTTCCGGTCTAATGCCTCATAACGAAGCTGATACACATCCGGCAGACCTGCCATATTGTATCGTTTTACAAACTCGTCAATATTTATCAGTCCCTGATCCTCAAACAGCCATTTAATCCTGTCAAGACGGTGTTTCCTTCTTCTAAGACGTCTTCTTGTCGTTCGCGCTGCTCTTCTTGGTCCTGCTAAAGATTCACCTGTTTTCGGAATTTCTGCGGTATCAAATATCCTTACCCCAAGATCTACAATACGGATTGGTTCGTCATTACTGTTATTCTGTAATACTGCCCAACCTACCGATGCAATACCAATGTCTAACCCAATACGATAATCCATTTTCTCATCCATCTTCCTTCTCCTCTCACCTGAACCGTTTCCATCTCATACCAAAACGGGACACCTGTCTTTATTCTGTGTGCTTAAATAATACCACCATTGCCATGAATAAAAATTCTGTATAAAAGATAATCCCATTCCGAAGAATGGGATTAGAGCTTTTAGGTTTCTTACCTTATTGTAATAACCTAATTATCACTTGGTATGATATAATACTTCTTCAGTATATCCTTTTCCCCGACGATTGTAAATACCTTTTTTTGTTTTTTTATCAAAATTTTCTGTCACATCAATTTCCGATACTACACTCATGCATCCTGTAATTCATACCCAAACCTCTCCAAAACAGACATCAGATTTGATGTTTTATTATCATAAAACTCACTGTCAGGTTCTGCTTTTTGAATGATGAGTCTTTCATATAATTCCTCTACTCCGCCCCTGACATAATCATGAAACATGGATTGATATGCCTGAAATTCTTCTTCTGTTTCGGCACCCCGGAACGCTTTTTTTACCGCTTCCTCCGCAGGCATATTTTCTTTTGCATCCAGCATGATCATCATCTGCATAATAAAATCTAATTCTTCTTTTGCATTAATGATCTGCTCTGCTAAGATACTTTTCGGTCCAACCGGTGAAAAATCTTCCTTTGCTTTACGGTCTACGCGAAATCCAACCACTGCCGCCACCATATACAAATCGATCAGCCTTCGAAAATAGGTATGTTCATAATCCCCTTTTACCCACAATTCACCCGCCATCCTGGCATGCTTTCCGCGAAATTCAAACTCTTTTTTAAAAAATTCATAATTTCCCATCTTTTGTTTCCCCTCCCTCTACTGATCCATCTCAACTTTCCGTATGGATGCATATGCTTCGTCCGCTGCTTTTTCAATATGATAGGATGCACCAACATATTCATCGAGTCCTGTATATTTCCAATCCTTGTCCAGCATAAAAATAATTACCTGCTCTGATACTTCCGGCAAAACCCTTGCAATCAGACTGATATTTTTATCTCCCAGTTTCGAGAATGGTCCATCTAAAACAATCGGCAGTGTATCTCCGCTGTCTTCTACCCCAAGCTGCTCTGCCTTTTTATTTCTGCTATATTCCATAATTGTAACAATAAATGCAAAATTACGTGCTATCTTTTCCCCTTCTGACAGATTCTTTTCTTCGCGAAAACCAACATCTGTCTGATATAGCATCTGGATCTCATAATCTTCCGTCAACTGTATTCTTTTATCTTTTGCATTGAACATCCGCTCAAAATTTTTCTGGACCTGTCCGTTTAATTCCAGAAATGTCTTATTCTTTTTTACTTCAAAATCATTTTTCAATCTTGTATATAATGTTTCTGCCAAATCCACCCGTTGACGCCATTTTTTATTTTCTTCACTCTTGATTTCCTGACTTTTCATCTCTGCTTCTATCCGCTGGATTTGTCGTTCAAAATTTAAAATCTGTCCCTGGAGCGTTCCCTTTTCCACTCCTAATTTACTGCTTTCACTCTGATAATACCTCAGCATCTTTCTTTTTTCTGCAAAGTCTGTCTGCGTATCCATCTGCTGTTCCATCCCGGCTAACTGATTACAGGTTTCCTCATAAGCTCTGATGCTTTGATCCACATTTTGCGCCTCTTCCCGCAGATCATCAGAAACAGAATTGCTTTGCCTTTTCCAGCGCTGTCCTGTACGTTCAAACTCTCCTAATAAAGAACCTATATCTGCAGGCGGAAGATAATTTCTTTGTTCCATAAGGCACTCTAACTCTTTGGACTCTGGTAAAATCGGAGTGCCGCAGATGCATCTTCCCGTCTTAATAATATAATCAATACTTGCCTGATGCATATGCGGTATATCACGCCTCTCTCCTGCAACGGACTTTACCATTTTCACCGATGTCTCAATCATCGGTTTTGCAAACAACATATACGCTTTATCACTAAATAAATTAACCAGACTTTTATATGCCGTAATTCCTCTTTCTGCCTGTGTTCTTCTTACAACTAATAACTGATTATATTTTGCCTGTAAAATTTCCGTATTCTTATTTTCAAGAAGATACTGCTGCACTTCCTCTATTTTTTCATTATAATTTTGTATATTGATCTCAATATTCTTTATCTTATCCTTGCATTGTTCGATTTCATGCTCCATACGATTCCGGTCTCTTTCCAGATTATCGTACATATTACCGGAACCTGATATTTTACTTTTAAACTTTTTAATGACAGAATGACTCCCCATATCCTTCAAATGCCAGATTGCGGACTGATATGCAGATAATCCGGTCAGTGTATGTACCGATTCCTTGATATTTTCACGTACACCATTGACTGTTACATCATTCCATCTCTCCCCATCAAATAAAAAATAATGTGACAAGTTCCTGGGAAATAACTCATGAATCACCTCTTCTATTTTTTCCGGCTCTACCGAAATACAGGCATCCGGATTATCTTTTTCCGAAATCTCTAATGAAACTTTTTTATAAAACTCTTTTGCAATCAGCTGCGGATACGCCCGCGTATAAAGATTCTCCCGTTTGATCCGATACCTTTTTTCATCATCAGCAGCAACCAGCTCCACTGTGACTTCCGCTTTACTGTTTGCATCCATCATTGCCAGGACATCATTATTTAACAGTTGGTAGTCTTCCTGCTGCTTTCTGCCCTCTGTCATCACTGCACCGTAAAGTACCCAACGGAATGCCTGCGCAATTGTCGTCTTTCCAACCGTATTATCCCCCAATACGACAGTAACATTTCTTTTTTCATCGCAACTGAACTCGATTACATTTTTCCCCTTATACCTCATAAAATTATTCATTGTAATGCTCTGGAATTTCATAGCTATTCTCCCCCTTAAAACCTCTCTTACATTGACATTCTGGCATAATCCACTATGATTTTTGCAAGTTCCTCCGCCATCCGCTGATCTGTCTTTGCTTTACTGCGCAGATTTTTCCGTTCCACATGAAGGACTTCAAAAATCATATTCCGCATTACTTTTTCATCTACCTCTTTCATAAAAACCTCCATCCTGTATTGTGTTTCTAAAACAATGTTTCAATTAACCTAACGTAATAAAGTTTCAATTCTGTCCCTGATATCTCCCTTCAAAAAATCATACCTTTCTTTTAAAATATCTCTCACTTGATCTTGAGGAATATCAGCGCTTGTATAAGCTGTAATATGAAGTTTTGATTTTGCTTCCGCGTTAATCTTTTGCACATAATCTTTTAATGCTTCATCGGATATTTCCTTATTCGCTTTTTTCGTTATGTACACAAAATTCAACGGTGAATTGCAGATATTTTTTTCATCATTACGAAGTTCTTTCGTAGATTCCCCTACTTTTTTTACTGTTCCAAGCGGTATGATATGATGCGCCTCAAATCCGCCAATTTCTTCGGAATACGCACTCAAGACTTTATCTTTATCAAACATATCTTTGTATGTTTTTGACAACAGATACTGACACATAAACATTCGCATTACTTTTTTCGGAATACGATCCTCTGTGGTCTTTTCCATCAGTAAAAAACTTTCATCGGAAAAATTCTGTGCCTCCAACACATAATTTTTAATATTTGCAATCCAGTCAACATTCTCTTTCCGGCTGGATGCCTGCATTGTCTTTACCATAGTCTGAAGATGCGCGATCATCTTTGTATTCTGATCTTTATCATACTCACCAGAAAATAATGATGACCAATACCATGCTTCTAAAATATTGTGAACGGTCTTATCGTTAAACCACTCATCCTTTAAAAATATAACTGCCACTAAAACAATCATCAAAGAATAATTTATTTCCTGGATATTCCGGATTCCGCATCTGCTCTGAAAGAAAAACATTGCCCTGTCTATGGCATCACAAACCTTTTTCGCATTATCATTAATATCCGTTGGTGCTAACATCAGAATCTGCTTCTTCTTTATATAATCTAATTTGAATTTTTCTGGCTCAAATAACTTGTTATTGCAATACAGACACAGTACATCTAAAAAAACATCAATATACTTTCCTGCAATGTCATTCTTTTCCTCGTTATAACATCCCGTGCCGCAGGATGCATTGTATTGATTATTTTGTATCTTTTTCCCAATCAGAGCAATAATCTGATCCGGTAAGACCTGTTTGTCATAACTTTTTTCTTCCTGAATATACCTGACCAGACGACGATAGAAATTATCTGTACTTACTTTTGCAACTCTCGCCATAACCAGATCAAACGTATTTAAACTGATTCCACCACGATTTAAATTCTCATAGATATCGATTGCTCTGTCACGCTGTTCTCCCGATACCTCAATCTTATTCAGTGCCATGTTTTTTACACAGGAATCCAGATAACCTGTCAGACAGACTTTCCACACCGTCTGCCTCTCTTCCATTTTTTCACAGAACTTAGAATGATCTTCTTTTATTTCATTACAGCTTTCATCATTTCCAAAAATCTCTTCTATAAAATCATTCTTCTTTTCATCCGGTAAATCTGTAAAATACTGTCTGATCTCATCCCCAATTTTAACAGCAATATCAGAGGTAATCGTATTATAACGCAGCATTATCTGTGCTTTTTTCGCATTTTCCGGTGCCACCATCAAATACAGCGGCACTAAATATCCATCCTCATTCGTCAGACAAAAGTCATCCAGACGGGTTGACAGAGACTGCTGTGGATTATACGGCTCTCCATCCTGATTAAAGAATGCGACACATTTAATAAACGGCAAAATATCTGCCGTCAAAAAATCCGGTTCTGCAGAATCTGATATGGGGAAATTCAAATTATGGACTCCAAACAAATCTGTCTCTTCTTTACATTTCTCCCACTTTGGAATTCTAAGAAAAAATCTTCGCTGCAATGTCCGTGAACTCAATTTTGAAAACATCTTACATTTTTCATAGATCACATTTGAAAAGACATTTGTAAGCACTGTCATACGCTGCTGTCCATCCAGTAGAAATTCGACCTCATCATGCTGACTTTGATATGTATTTTTTTCTTTCATACCAATCGATTTTGATGCATACTCATCCGGCTTTGACTTTAACAACAGGATACTTCCTATCGGCATTTTTGCCAAAACAGATGCTACGATTTTCCTCTGCTGTTCTTCATCTTTCCAGACAAATCCTCTCTGAAAATCAGGTAACAGCATCTTGTCCTCTGAAATTTTTCTGACAATCTCTCCAAAATCCAAACGTTGATTTTCCATTTTTTTCTCACCCTTCCGCAATTTCTTCTATCGCATTGACTAATGTTTCTAACTCACTCTGTTTTGTAAAACGACCAATACCAACCCGGATCACACCGCCATATCTTTCATCTTTTAAATATTTGTGGATCAGCGGTGCACATTGATAACCTGTTCTAACTGCTATATGATAATCTTCGTCAAGCAGCATTCCTACTTCATCGGCACGGTATCCCTCTATGGAAAAAGATATAATTCCGGTACGTTTCGTTTCATCCTGAGGCAGATACATTAAAACTCCATCTACTTTTTTTAGATTTTCCGTCAGATATTCTGCCAGTTTCCTTTCTCTAAAAAGTTCTGCCTCCCTGTCACAATTATCTTCCAAAGACGCATACAGGCCTGCAATCGCAACTATATTTGGGCTTCCCGGTTCTAACACCCCCGGCATTTGCCCTGGCATATCAGGATTTAGGGAGTCACTACCTGTTCCACCCGCAAGAAATGGTTTTAAAGAAACATTTTCCCCGCTGATAAATCCTCCAACTCCGAACGGACCATATAGTGTTTTATGTCCTGCAAAAACATAAAAATCAATTCCACTCTCTTTCAATTTTACCGGCACAAGTCCAAGTGCCTGAGAACCATCCACCGCAACAACTGCTCCATATTGTTTTGCTGACTCTGCTACTTCATCAACTGGCAGAATATAACCTGTCACATTGCTGACATGACTCATCACAACGACAGTCGGATGTTCCCTTGTAAACTGAAACCGGATCTGTGGCAAATCTAATTCAAGTGACTCCTTATCTAACGCAAGTTCAAGAATTTTAAATCCATATTGTTTCTGATAATGATGCAGCACCCTCATCATGGCATTGTGCTCAAACGGTGAAACATACACTATATCCGTCTGTTTCCATTCAAACCCTCCTAAAATCAGGTTACATGCAAGCGTAGCAGAGGCTGTAAATACAACCTCTGCTACGTCATCTGCTCCTGCAAGCTCTTTGATCTGTTTTCTTGTGCTCTCAATGAGTCCGGAAGCCTTTCGTGCCAGCGCATAAGAGCCCCTTCCCGCATTGACCGCCCCGGTCCGTGCAATTTCATCCATTGCCTGATATACACATTCTGGTTTTGGAAACGTTGTTGCCGCATTATCAAGATAAATTTCTTCCATAACCACTCTCCTCTTCTCTTACTGTAATAGCCCCTCTAAAGTCTGCACCAGCACTGCAACCTTCTGATTTGTTTCCAGCGTATTTCCAAAGTCCTCCAATGCTTCTTCTAACATATTCTTTAAGTAAAGGCTCGTTGTATCCGAAATATCCGCATTATAATACTTCTCGATGGCATTTCCATTTTGATCTGTCAATAAGATATGACTGCTGCCACTTGCATCTTTATCGTCTTCCCCTAGCTTTTCAACCTCAGTTTTTACCGCATGTAATTTTTCCTGAAATTCTATGATATTCGTATCACTCCAGTCCTCTAAATACACTCCGGATAAAATATAAGACAACGCTGATACAATTTCTCCCTCATCATTGGTAGAAAGTTTTTCTAAATAACTTAAAAATTCACTTTCCGCCGTTGCCAACACATGATTCCTTGATGAGTAATTCTGAGCCAGATACCATTCATGTAAACATGCTTTCAAACTCACATTCTGCGTTTTTCCAAACTCCTGCTTTATGTCTCCTGCGACATTTCTTTTTAGTGTAGAAAATATATCATCTAATACTTTTTTACTTTCTTTTAAATGTTGTGCTGTTTCCGCAAAACCGGTTTCTCCATAACATGCCGGAATTTTTTCAAACAATAATTCTCTTGGATTGATTTCTGCTCTTCTCAGCAGATTTCTGAGTTTCTTTATAGATGCACTTTGTTTTTCCGGAAAATTTGATGTAATCATCGTATACTGCGGAAGTGACCGATACCATTTTTGCATACTATCTGCAATCTGTACAAACCTGCTCTGTCCAATGGACTTTTCCGTGTCACATCCAAAAATCTTTTCTATATTTTTTAGATATTTTTCTTTTTCAACCGTTTCTATCTCCAGATATAACGCATAATTTTCCGGGAAATCATTCACATGATTCAGATTGTCCGAGGTAATTTCTAACTCTTTTTCTCCGATGTAAATGACTGCTGCTCCTTCAATCTCAGATATTTTTTTTGCTAAAAACAGTGGAATCACGCCTCGTCTTGCGCCAAAATTCTTTCCCTGCAATCGCTGATACAATGTCTGAAAAGACCTTTTTTCACCTGCACATTCCGAGAAGAAACGATCTATCTCTAAACAGACTTTCTGACATCCCTTATCATCTCTGGTATGTACAAATGCAGCACGATATACCATAGCCTCCGGCATGGTTCCTTTCTGATACGCTGACACATCCTCATTCTTTAACAGCTTATCAATTACCTGATTACGCGCTCTTAAATACTGTTTACCAATATGCTCAATATTTAACAGTTCATGGTTTACACGCGGTGCAAATCCATAATATTCTCTGCAGATATCACTTAATATCTGATTAAACTCTGCGGATGTCTTACATGTTTGCTTTTCTTTTTCTGCCATCAGAATCGTGACTTTTCCACTCTCCGGCAGATAATGCTCCTCCAGATAAATATTGATTTCAAACCGGATATCCTCCGCACACAATTCAAGTTCCTGCAGCAATATCTCATTTTCTTCAATAAATCGTTTATCTCCTTTTAGCACCATAACCGCCTGATATCGAAGTAATAATTCCTCTTTTTCAAAAGACTGTCCAGACACTAACACAAGAATCCTCTTATCCGCCAGTTTATCCAACTGTTTTTGTATCTCATCTGTCCGCGGCATTTCTTTTCCTGGCATCACTATGATTTTTCCATCTGAAAACTTTTCATCAAACAGATAGCTTGTATTTTCCAATACAAAGAAATCTTCTGAAAACATATATTCATACTGAAAATAGCGTGTCATCGCATATTCCTGATTGTACTGCTTTGGAAGTTCATATTCTGTATCTGCAACCTCTGACAGAATCTGGCACAAATTACAGTGTCCCCTCAGTTCATCCATTTTTTTGGTGATTTCCTTCTCCACATCAACACCCGCATTGCTGCGGAATGCGTATACACCAACACTGCTGCGAAACATTAAGATTCCATCTTTTTTTAATCTTTCCATTGCAGGATCATACTTTTCCTGATCCATTCCTAATGCCAGACAGATTTCCTGATCCTGTGCCGGCAGTTCATCTTCTCTATGCAGCATACGAATCACCGCAATTGCTTTTATGATTGCTTTTTCCGCTTCCGTTTCTGCCCTGCCTAATGCATACTCTGCTTTCAGCCACTCGGAATGGATCATTGGAGCATCTTCTGTCTCGCGAAACATCGCTTTGAAATAATCATAGATTTTATCAATACCCACCCATATTTCTTCACTTCGTTCCAACAGCCAGGATAAACTTCCCTGTCCATCATCTGCTAAAAATGTAAATATTGTTCTTTCATTCTGTGCAACTCGCTCGCTGATGTGTAGCAGCGCATACGCTGCAAGTGGTGTCAATGGGAAACATCCTTTTGCCACAATCCGCTTAAAATCCTGCTTTGAAAAAAGTTTTTGAAAACAAGAGAGCTGATAAGACAGTTCTGTAATTTTTCCATGCTCCTTTTTTTCCATCTCTTTTTCATACTGTGTAGAAAAGACAGGTTCCTCTTTCAGGATCGAATTGGCAATCAGTTCATAATTGTTTTGTGCCGACACAATAAATGATATTTCTGAAATTCTTCCTTCCACTCCACGAAATGCATTCTTCATCGACGAATCTATGCTTCTTGTATACTCATGAATGCTCTTATGTGCCACCATTGTAAAAAATAATTTCTGTTCTGAACTGTCTGCTAATTCACACATATCCTGCAGTGTTTTCATATCTTCTGCAAAACCAGCTTTCTCATGGCCTTCTATATATTTGCTAAATTCATCAAAAATAATAAAAATACCATTGTATCCGTATTCTTCTGTCAATATTCTTGTGATCTGCTGGTAAGCGCGAACAGCCTCTGACTGCATCAACGGCAAGAACTCACTTCCTGCTGTCAGCATTGGATATAATTCTTTAAACAGTTCCAGTGATTGTTTACTTTTTCTTTTTAGTTCTTTTTTCAGATTCTGTACATCCGTCTGACGTTCTTCTAAATATCCACACAGTTTCACATACACATCCGGATATTCTTTCTCCCACTTTTCAAGGACTCGGAAAGCCTCTGTGAATGCTGTTTCCGGTGCTATGTCAGTCAAACCATTTTTTTCTAAGGCCTCACGCAATGCAAACAACAGAATCTGATTCATCGAAAATCCGGATATGGAAGAAACCAATACCGGAAGATATTTTTTATTTTCCTGCTGTATCTGTAAGACCTGCTCTGCCGTATTTTCATCTGTTTTATTTATTTTTTCAAACACACTCGTTGGCAGATCAAGAGAAAGAATCGAAAGTAATACTAATAGTAAATGTGATTTTCCTTTTCCATACGGACCGATCAAAACCGTAGCATGTTCCTTTGTTTTACCTAATACTGCTTCTAAGTATCTTTGCAATATCAGCATTGATGAACGCGTAGGTATATAATTTTCAATTCTTCGATGATTTCCTATATCTAATTGTAAATTCACTGCTTTTTGAAAATTACGATTGATATGTATTAATTTTTTCCATTGTTCCATTCCGGCAACTCCTATGTATCTTTACCTTTCGTAATAATTTTTTACGATTTTCTCCCCCGTCAGTCCTTTCTCCCAATAAATCATATTAAGACCTGCTGTACGGTTCATCACGATCTTATCTTTTTCTTCCAAACGCTCTAACATTTCTATCAATGCCGTACGTTTCAACTGTAATATCTTTCCGGGGCTATTCACTTCTTTCCACAGATCATCCAGATATATGGATGTGCGATCTGCTTCTTTATCCACTAATAAAAACCAGACGATCTCCTCAGGCAATTTATTTAAATCCGGTTGTCTTCTGCAATACAGACCATCTATGTTTTTTAATAAACCTAACTTTCCAAACGGACTACTGTTTTTTTCTTCCGGATTTGTCTCTTTTCCAGGCATATACATCCGTAAAATTGCATCACAGTCTGCATAAATAGAACTTTGTGCGACCTTTTCCTCTCCGACGAAATCATTCGCCAAAGTCTCCATCTCATCATAAAGCTGCTGCTTTTTAAATTCCTCATATGAAACCTGATTAAAATATATATTCCATGCTGTCGCCAGTTCACGATTCTTTGCAATTTTGCAATGTATGAGCCACAATGTAAAATAATCTTCTACGCATGGATCATGTTCCAGAATCAATTTTCCAATATTCGTAAGCGTAACGCCTGTCTTGGGAGCATCTGTAACAAGCTCCGCAGCCCTCAGCCAGTAGCGAATTGCTTTTGCCATATTAGGTCCCACTCCGAGTGCATCTGCACCATAGTTTTCAAAAAATACCTTCGGGTTGCGGTTCACCTCATATAATCCTTTGTTCAGCCAGCCTTCACGCAAAATAAAACTTTCATGTCCTTTAAAACGGTATTTGTTTTTTCCCACTATTCCTTATCCCCTGTCCGATGTCTTTTGATTGCCAAAACTTTTCTCATATAGCATCCTGCCGTAAAATGATTGACACATTCACCACAACGTTTACACTTTTCATCCGAAATATAATATTGAATTTCGCCATCCTTACTTTCTCTTATAGAAAGTGCATTAAACCGGCATACACTTTCACATGCCAGGCACCCCATACACATCTGGTATTTCGTAAGCTGGCATTTTATTCGTTCTTCTGCGGTCTTTAAGTCTTTTGCACCGGCTATCTCTGTTTTTAAAATAGTGACTCTCAAATTCGTTGTTCCAATCCTGCCCTGCAGTTTCAGTACAACCTGATCTCTTTTATCCAGTACAAAAACCTCTCCAAGTCTGGTATTTCCCATATCAAAATTCAGATATCCAAATGGACGAAATAATTCATATAATTGTTCTGAAATCGGACGCTGTAATTCATAATTAAATGTATTTTCCTCGGTCGCACATGGTGTAAATGACACGACTGATTTTTGTGCATATGCAACACCATTTCCTCCTTGTCTCGCTTTCCAGAATCCATCATCTACATAAACTTCAGCATCCTCTTTTCCGATACTCGTCGCAAAATCTATCAGCATCTCTCTAAAATGCTTTGACTGCTCGTGCATATGTACTTTAGATAAAAATTCAGACCAGCCACTGTTGTTCGGACAACACCAGCATCCAACTCTTGCATATCCAAGACGATATGCGTCATTAAAATCAATTCCCGTCGTAAGTATATATAACCATATATCAAAATCCATCCAATCGATGATTGGAGACACAATCCTTTGCTTTGTGATCTTCGGACTATCGGATTCACGCTCATACTTGCTTCTGCTTACCGACTCACTGCGTCGTATCCCATAAAAAGTCAATATCTGTTTCTTATCTCTATATAACGAACGTATTTTTTTCTGTATGGTTCCCGTCTTAAAAACAGTACAACACCATCGCATAACGCGGCTTGGCGGACCAACCAGTCTGCACAATTCTTCAAAATCCTTCTCTTTATTACGCGCAGAAATCACCGGCGTTTTCGGATGATTTTTCTTAAACCTGTCCACATATGTGTATGTAAATGGAAATTCTAATGTGGTATCTCCAAAAATATGCATAATCTGAGGTGTACTTAACGCACGAAGTACCAGATTGGATGTTACCGTAGAATCCTTTCCACCACTGAAGGAAACAAACATATCCATTGCACCAAATTCACCTGATGCTTTTCGGATGTAATTTCCCGCCTCCTGTGTAATATGTTCATACCGTTCTTTATTTGCCTCGATAAATCGTTCTTTCATCTGATCAAAATAGTGATAGGTATTCTGCTCACTATATTTCTCATATTGTCTGCGGACTTCATCCGCATTAATTTTTTTCAGTTCCTTTACAGAAAACGGAATCTTTTTTCCATCCACGAAATAATGATTTCCTGTTCCGTTCCAGACGGACTTTTCCAGAAATTCAAATGGCTTTTTCAAAATAATTTCAATTAAAAGTCTCTCCTCTGGAAATACAGGTCTTACATCTGTTGTCAGCTTTTTTGCTTCCATCCCACATCTGCTGCATGTACTTTCATAAAGCGGAATATTACATTTACTGCACCAGTAAATAGCAGACTGCACATCTGCCCTGCCTCCACAGCACTGACATGTACTTGTCTCACATACGGTTCCAAAACACGGAACCTTTTCTTTTGTTTTTTCGTCTCTATTGTGGCAAATATATGTTATCATATGTTTTCTTTACTATTAAAACTTTCATATTATATTTTCTTAGTTTTTAAGAATATATAATAACATTATATTCTTAGTTTAAAAGAATTTCAATTATATATTACCTTAACATAAAAGATTTCATAATTTAAACCGATTAATAATAATCCACTGAACAATCCGCTTAAAATGATTGATTTGTTTCATGTGCTGCGTGAGACTCCCCTGAGTTTTATGAAGCCACTTAAGTTGTGAGATCATGAAAAAAAGAGCCAAATATCAATCAAGTTAATGATTCATACCTAGCTCTTTCAATCTAATAAATTTTCTACGCCTGCGCCCGAACTTCCTCAATAAATTCTCTCATCATTTAAAAAAACACCGAATCTACGGTGTTTTATTAGCAGGGGATGAGAGAATCGAACTCCCACCAAAGGTTTTGGAGACCCCTATCATACCATTTGACCAATCCCCTATATATAAAATGACGTATCAAATACGTCATCTATTATTTTACTTATTTCTTTTGCAAAAATCAATAGGACTTTTGCCTTATTTAGTACCTTCAAAACTTCATACAGAACTCCGATTTCTTCGAAAGTGGTCATCTCAATTCCGCTTCGCTTCATTTCGATGATTTGCTCCGCAAATCTCAAGCCGTATAAAGAATCAGTTCCGTAAGCACGCTTCCTTCACTGCTTCTTCATCCGACTTGCCACTTTCTACGCTTTGGTCAAGCCCTCGATCGATTAGTAACAGTCAGCTCCAC
>ULXP01087507.1_pt1 | contig 18590 bp, 15 predicted proteins | sample 1961351 | NCBI WGS metagenome assembly ULXP01 (sample SAMEA4835840, study PRJEB28245) | human gut metagenome | biome: gut microbiome; material: fecal sample | place: Denmark | collected 2008 | reverse complement strand
GCTCTTCCGACAGGAGGAGGTGGAGAAGAAGGTCAACGTGCTCTCGGGAGGCGAGAAGATGCGTTGTATGATCGCGCGCATGCAGCTGCAGAACGCCAACTGCCTGATCCTCGACACGCCGACCAACCACCTCGACCTCGAGAGCATCCAGGCTTTCAACAACAACCTCGTGCAGTTCAAGGGCAACATCCTTTTCAGTTCCCACGACCTGGAGTTTATCGGTACCGTGGCCGGCCGCGTCATCGAGCTCACGCCCCGTGGCACGATCGACAAGCTCACGACCTACGACGAGTATATCCACAACGAGCAGATCCGCGAGCATCGCGTAGAGATGTATAAGTAAGGAGCATCAGGCCGGGATGTGTAAGCAAAAAGGAGCATCAGGCCGACATGTATAAGCAAGGACAGGAGACCCGTCGCGCGCCTGGGTGGACTTCGCAACCCGAAGCACACACCCGTCCGGCCAAAAGGGCGGGCGCCCCTGCCTTGGCACAATATTTGCTATGCGTCTTTTTAAAAAAGCTAAGAACAAAATGAGTAAAGAGAAGAACATAAAGGTCGAGGGCGAGACCCCCGAGACCAGCCACAACGAGGCAGAAGACGTGCGTGTGGCCGAAGGCGCACAGGATGGCGCTCAGGCTGAACAGGCCGAAGAGGCCGAAACGGCTGAGAAGGCCAACGAACCCGAGCTCACTCCCGAGGAGAAGGCGAAGGCCGAGGCCGTGGAGTGGAAGGACAAGTACATCCGCCTCTTCGCCGAGTTTGACAACTACAAGAAGCGCACCATGAAGGAGAAGGCCGAACTGATCCTCAATGGTGGCGAGAAGACGATCACGGCCCTGCTGCCCGTGCTCGACGACTTCGAGCGCGCCCTGGCCGACAAGGGCGAGGACGCCACGGCCGTGCGCGAGGGTTTCCAGCTCATCATGAAGAAACTGGAGAAGATCCTCGAGGGCCTTGGCGTGCGCCCCATCGACACCAAGGACAAGGACTTCGACGTCGATTTCCACGAGGCCATCGCCATGGTGCCTGCCGGCGACGACCAGAAGGGCAAGGTCATCGACTGCGTGCAGACGGGCTATACGCTCAACGACAAAGTGATCCGCCACGCCAAGGTGGCCGTAGGACAATAATATAGCGACAATATGGCAGCAAAGAGAGACTACTACGAGGTACTGGGCCTCACCAAGGACGCCACGGAGGCCGACATCAAGAAGGCCTACCGCAAGCTCGCCATCAAGTATCACCCCGACCGCAACCCGGGCGACACGACGGCCGAGGAGAAATTCAAGGAGGCCGCCGAGGCCTACGACGTGCTCCACGACCCGCAGAAGCGCCAGCAGTACGACCAGTTTGGCTTCGACGCCCCTGGCGGCTTCGGCGGCGGCAGTCCGTTTGGCGGCGCGGGCGGCTTCTCGATGGACGACATCTTCTCCATGTTTGGCGACGTCTTCGGCGGCCATGGCGGCTTCGGAGGCTTCGGAGGCCGTGGTGGCGGACGCCAGGCCCCGCGCTATCGTGGATCGGACCTGCGGCTGAAGGTGCGCCTGTCGCTCCAGGAGGTGGCCACGGGCGTGACCAAGAAGTTCAAGCTCCGCAAGGACGTGGTCTGCCCCCATTGCCACGGCACGGGTGCCGAGGGTGGCAGCGCTCCCGAGACCTGCCCCAACTGCCACGGCAGCGGCATGGAGATCCGCACCCAGCAGAGCATCTTCGGCATGATGCAGACCCAGACCACGTGCCACGTCTGTGGCGGCGAGGGCAAGGTCATCAAGAACATGTGCAAGGAGTGTGACGGATCGGGTGTCGTCAAGGGCGAGGAGGTCGTCGAGATCCACATCCCCGCGGGTGTGGCTGAGGGCATGGTCGTCAACGTCCCGGGCAAGGGCAACATGGGCAAGCACAACGGCATCGCGGGCGACATCCAGGTCTATGTCGAGGAGGAACCCAACGACACCTTCGTGCGCGACGGCCAGGACGTGGTTTACAATCTCCTGCTCGACATCCCCACGGCCACGCTCGGAGGCGAGGTGGACATACCGACCATCGACGGGTCGAGCGTGAAGATCAAGATCGAGCCGGGCACGCAGCCAGGCAAGACGCTCCGCCTCCGCGGCAAGGGTCTGCCGGCAGTCCAGGGCTATGGCAACGGCAAGGGAGACCTCATCATCCAGGTGAGCGTCTTCATCCCCAAGACCCTCAACAAGGGGGAGCGCAAGGCCATGGAGAGCTTCCGTGAGAGCGAAAACTTCACGGGCGACAACCATACCAAGCGGTCGATTTTCGAGCATTTCAAGAAACTCTTCGGATAAGCCGAAACGATCCAAGAGGCGCCTCGTGTCTTTCCCACGGGGCGCTTCGTTTTTTCAAATAGCGCTTTGAAGAAGTTTTTACAAGAATTGCTTTGGACAAATTTTGACCTGTACGGTTGAAATTACCCAATACGCCCTGAAAGGGCAGAAGCGCATAGCCCAGGGCGACGCCCTGGGTAATTATGAACGCCAATCTGTCGCCCTGTAAGGGCAAAAGCTTTAAAGAACAGGCTATAAACAAATCTTTTGCCCTTACAGGGCGTCTTGTTGATTGCCATTATACCCAGGGCGATGCCCTGGGCTAAGGACTGTTGGGCTTTCAGCCCGTTTCAACCGTACAGTTCTATAAGTTTTTGCAAGTATTGCTTCGGACAAGCGCACATCAACCAACAACGTTCTTCGCATAAGCACGCAACAATGAACTACAAGGAGACAGTAGAATATCTTTTCAACAGTACGCCCGTCTTCGAGCACGTGGGCGCCACGGCCTACAAGGACGGCCTGGACAACTCCCACGCCCTCGACGCCCATTTCGGCCATCCCCACACGCGCTACCAGACCATCCACGTGGCGGGCACCAACGGCAAGGGTTCCTCTTCCCACACCCTCGCCTCCATCCTCCAGGCCGACGGCCACAGGGTGGGCCTCTACACGAGTCCTCACCTCGTGGACTTCCGCGAGCGCATCCGCGTCAATGGCGTGATGATGCCCGAGGAGTATGTGGTCGATTTCGTGCGGGAGGAGCGTAGTTTCTTCGAGCCGCTCCACCCCTCTTTCTTCGAACTCACCACGGCCCTGGCCTTCAAGTATTTTGCCGAGCAGGAGGTGGACATCGCGGTCGTCGAGGTGGGACTGGGCGGCCGCCTCGACTGCACGAACATCATCACGCCCCAGCTCTCGATCATCACGAATATCTCCGTGGACCACACGCAGTTTCTCGGCCACACGCTCCCCGAGATAGCCCACGAGAAGGCGGGCATCATCAAGCCCCACGTGCCGGTCGTCGTAGGCGAGGCCGTGGCCGAGACGCGCCCCGTCTTCGAGGCGAAGGCGCACGCGTGCGGGAGCCCGATCATCTTTGCCGAGGACCGTCCCGAGGTCCTTGCGGCCCACGACACGCCCGAGGGGCGCGAGTATGAGACGCGGTCCTTTGGCACGCTCCTGGGCGACCTGCGTGGCGACTACCAGACACGCAACGCCAACACCATCCTCGCGTCCGTCTCCCAGCTCCTCTCGCGTGGCGTCATCCGCCACCCCGAGAGCATCCGCGAGGGCTTCCGCTCGGTCTGCCGACGCACGGGACTGATGGGCCGCTGGCAACCGCTCCCGGGCCATCCCCATGCCGTCTGCGACACGGGCCACAACGTGGCGGGATGGCAGATGCTGGCTCCCCAGATCATGGCCCAGCCGGCCCGCAAGCGCCGCCTCGTCTTCGGCATGGTGGACGACAAGGACCTTGCCCACGTCATGGATCTCCTGCCCCGCAACGCCACCTACTACTGGACGCAGCCTTCCACCCACAGGGCCTTCCCTGCCGAGAAAGTGGCGGAATGCGGACGTTCCCACGGTCTCCACGGCACCCTCCATCCCTCCGTCGCCGAAGCCTACCGCGCGGCCCTGGCCGACGCCGCCCCCGACGACTTCATCTTCGTGGGTGGCTCCAGCTATGTCGTGGCCGACCTCCTTGCCAGCCTCCAGGAGAAACCATAACAGCCTGCTGCTGAGGGAAAACAACAAGAACGCTTCGCCTTGGGTGCGCATTCCTGCTTATAATGGAAAACAACTTGAACAACCTTTACAACAATGAACAACGCTTTCGGTAAGCCATGCGCAAAACCGAGTTCGCTCGAGTTTTGCCATGGCGAGAAAGGGTACCATGAAATGGAACCTACACGCTTCGCGCGTGTATTACAATCTTGCTGCAAGGTAAACAACAAAATACAACGCTTTCGATAAGCCATGCGCAAAACCGAGCTCGCTCGAGTTTTTGCCATGGCGAGAAAGGTTGCCATGAAATGGAACAGCTTCGCCAGGACAACCAGCAGGAAACGTGTCCAAGGCGAAGCGTTGTTCTTTGTTGTTTCCCTTGCAGCAACCCTTGGTCTGCATGGGCCTCGAAGAGGCGATGTCCTGGCGAAGCGTTGTTACTTGTTGTAAAAGTTGTTCAAGTTGTTTTCCCATGTGTCCACGTAGATTCAGCAGGCGAAAATGTCGGAGACAAAACTTACCGCTACTATGATGTATGAGAAAAGCGCGGCTTGCCGATTATCGACAGGCCGCGCTTTTGGGTTTCGCCCCCTCGATCATGAGGGGGATGGATGCATCATGAGGGGATTAGCCCGTGATCTCGTCATTGAGATAGTACGGACTGTTCACGTCCTCGGTTTCCTCCTCATAGATGTCCATGCGATACTCCTTGTTGACCTCGGGGTCCCACTTCACAGGGGCCGAAGCCGCGAGAAGGCTGTTGGCGGAACTGCATTTGACGACCGTGATGGCCGGGGCCACATATTTTTTCTTGCTCATAAACTGATTCTACTGATTGTTGTTTTGATGCTTGACTTTTCTTACTTCACTACCATCTTCTTGCCGTTGACGATATAGATGCCCGGCTGCACGCCGTCGAGGCCGTTTATGCGCTGGCCCTGGAGATTGAAGATCTTGAGCTCGCCCTGCTGCTCGGCAGAGGGAGCGGTCTCCACGCCCGTGAGCTCGCCCTGGCCGAAGCCGAAGCTGAGAGTGGTCTGGCTCTGGCTGGCCGAGGCCCAGGTCGGGGTGAGCCAGCAACGATAGCCCTTCATCGTATGGGCCTTCCTCAGATGGTAGAGGTTGCCCTCGTTCCAGCCGTAGTCGCCAATGGCGAGAGACTGGGCGGGTTCGTAACTGGCCTGGAACTGGAGGCCAGTCAGACCCCAGCTGGCGTCGATGCCCTCGCCGATGGGGAACGGCTCGCTTACGGGGTTGAGGGCGGTAGCTTCGTTGTAGGTGTAGCTGACGCCATCGACTTGCGTCTTGTCCACCATATAGATCTCGCCCATGATGGAGCCTGCGTCGGTCGTTGTGAAGGTTTTGTTCTGATGGGCGGCCACGGTAGCTTGGTCCACCCAGATGATATAGGGTTTGTTGGCCTTGAGATAGACGGTCTGTCCGTCCACGACCGTCTCCTCTACAGCCTTGAATCCGATCACGAGGCTCTTCTCGTCCTGATAGACCTCGCGGGCCTCGGAGAGCTTGGCCGTAGCGCCAAAGGCTTCCTCAAACTGCGCCTTGGTGAGGTTGACGGGCAGAATGACGGAGTTCCACTTGCCGGGGACGAACGTGCGCTTGAAGTACATCGTCAGATTGTCTTTGTATCTCTTCTGGCTCTTGTCGGAGATGTGTGCATCCTCGTCGAAGACGATATCATGCTTGCAGTCCTCGCTTGGCATTTCCGTGTCGGGCGTGCCGTCGCCATCCGCGTCGTTGCGCAGCAGGATGCCATAGACCTTCAAACCGTCGGCTACCTGCACGGCTGCACCCTGGGTGATGCTCACCTCGTCGTAGTCCTTGGTCGGGGTGAGGACGACGAAGCCCTTGTCGCCACGGGTGATGAGGTTGGCACCGAGGATACTCCAGTCGCTAAAGGTCTGCACCACGTCGGAATCGTCCGTCTTCTGAGAATCCTCAGATCCCTGCTCGTCCGCCTTGTATGCCTTGGCTGGATCGGCAGCTGCTTCTTTCTTCTTATAGGTCTTGACGACGATGCCGCTTCCCAGATCTACACCCACGCCCAAGGCAGCCTGATTGACCACCACGACGAGCTGCTTGTTGCGCGTGGCCGTGACGCCCAGCTTCACGGCAAGTATGGAACCCTCTCCTGCTCCCACGCCCATCGGGAACGTCGTACAGGTCTCGAGCGAGCCGTCGATACAGTTGGTGAGGTCCTTCATACCATTGCCTGCTTTCAGCACACCTGCCGACTGGGTGCGGTCGGCATTGATGCTGGCGCCATTGTTGTCGAAGGAAACGATCTCGGCTCCCTCGGTCGGGTCGTCGAGGATGGCATTCTCGTCGGCCGTATAGGCGTAGTAGATGTTCATGACGCTGAGTTTGGCACCCAGCAGGCCATCGGAGTAGAGACGGATCTCGTCAAACTGCGTGCCCACGGGCACTTTGATGGAATATCTCAGCTTGTGGGTGTCCTCGCTACCGATCAGCTTGGCCGCAATGGCTGCCGTATTGATTTGGTGGCCCACCTCTTTGCCTTGATAGTAAATTTTCACGTTCATCAGTTTGAGGACGTCAGCCGTGAGGGCGCTACCCTTGGCCGTCACGACAAAACCAGCCTGGATGGCCTTGCTGCCGTCTGAGATCATTCCCTCCGTCTTCTTGATGCTGCAGAGGTAGGATTCGCCGATAGAAATGCCACCAAAATAAGAGGCGAAGCTATTGAGTTTGGAGGAAAGGATATTGGCCGAATTTTTGACGATGGAGAGGATATTGAGGCCGAAACTGCTGCCGTCGCCCAGCTCGTAGGCGGGCTTGGCGGGATCGGTATTGACGAGGGCCATCTCCTTCTTCTCTACCGGCTGGTTGTTTCCACCATAGTTGATAGTGATCTGCTGAGAGCAGCCGTCCGTATTCGTCAACTTCATGTCGACCGTCGCCGTGGCGCCATTACCCTCCAAATAGGCTTTGGACTTGCCGAAATCGAGGGTATAGTTGGCCGCGTCAAACGTCACATTATTGTCGGTAGAGCTGACCATTTCCCAAGAGGCATCGGGATAGTTCTTCTTGTCCCAGTTGAGCACATACTTCTCCTCGCAGCTGCAAATGTCGAGAGTGGCGGTCGGGCTCATGGTGCATTGGTGGCCGGCCGTGGTGGGCTCGGGGACGATAAAGGCGTATTTGGCGGTGAGAACTTTAAGTGCTTTAACACCCTCAACCTTCAATTTAATACCTGAGAATTCACATGGAGCCTTGATGGAAACTTTCTTCGCTTCACCTCCCAAATCGAGTGACAATACTTTTGTGTCGATGGCCTTTTGGTATATGTCGTTGCCATTTCTATCAAGGAGATGGATGACCGCAGTTTCCCCAAGGCCCAACAAGCCTCCGGTAGTGTACACAAATCCAGCTTCTGTTCCTATCGGAAAAGTTTCGCCAGAGGTATTACTGTTATCATTTGCAATAACTTGGGCATAACCTGCTCCAAAGCTTACGAGGACTGCTAATGCCGCACTATTAGTAAGGTTGTCATCTATGAGTCTTTTAGCAGCTATAACATCAGATGCCTCCGCTTCTAATTTTATGTTAGTACCGAAATTAGTATCATATTCTTTCATGCGAGATTTCGTCAACGTATACTCACCATTACCTACAAAGGCATAGTAAATCTTTAAACCCTTGACAGCATCCACCTTGATACCACTTTGACCGATGAGTGCGATCTCGTCATAGTCTTCTGTAGGTTGTTCTGCGGCAACGATATCCAAGGTGCTACCTGCAGCAATATTACCTATCGACAGGTTGAGCACGGAGAATCCAGCCTGCTCTATCTTGGAATCCTTCAGAATCTTACCATCTTTGTAAAAACGAATACGATAGCTGGTTTCCAACAAACTAAGTTTCAACACGTTGGATTCTGCAGAAATCTTGAAGCCAGCCTTGGTGTCCTTGTCAAAGTAGTGTTTCATGTCCTTGACGGCCACGATGGGCGATCCGGCAAGGAGCGTGACGTCTGCCACGCCAGGCAGGTCGCAATAGTTGTCAAGGTTTTCATCACACAGGTTGGAGAGGTTCTTGACGCCCGTTCCGACGGCCACGCCATCGGGGAAGCGGCTGACCATACAATTATGGCCTACGAGGGCCATACGGGTCTTCAAGACTTGGCGGGAGTCAGTAGGTTTTACCCCCCCGATCATAATACGTGTTTGCCTGACCTACCGCCCGAAGTGGTAGCAGCAAAACGAGAGCGGCCAAAATCATGGCTGCCTTGTGAATTTTTAACTTCATCATGCGTTAGAAAATTGTATAATAAGTTATCTCTATTGTTGATCACTTGCCCAAAGAGATTCGGCCCATTCCGACCGATGTCGGAAAGTTATAGAGAAAATGGCATTTGGGACGCCCTACGGTTCGGGTATGGTTTGGGAAGGGGGCCACAAGCATTCTTCTATGTACCGATTCACACTCATTCCACAGACGTGAACGATGTTATCTTAAATTACGGGTGCAAAGTTACTAACAATATTTGGAATAACAACAAATTATTGAGTACTTTTTTCAAATTCAGAAATGGCAAAAACTCCCCTATCGTGCTTGTAACGGCCTAATGGATAGAGAAATGGGGGATGAGAGCAAAATCAAGTAATCGAACAAAGCAAGGCCTTAGGATGTAACGTATTATGATACTAAAAGAAAAATACAAGAGTAAGAAGACACAGGAAAAATCGAACAAGAAAAAAAGAAAAACAAAGAGTAGGTTGCAAAAAGAAAAGCAAGAATAGCAAATAAGAAAAAAAGAACAAAACCGCATGGCTGATAATGTAAAATGGACAAAACACAAGAGCACTATGGAAAAGATACAAAACTAAATACAGATCAGCCACCCCTCTTCATACCATTTTTTCTCGATTTCGTACCGCAATATTTTTTTGTTTCCTCCGATAGTTTTATTTGCAGCACCATGGGTTGTGTAGTCGAAAATGCCGCCTTACTGAATATGGTTTTCCTCTATGTTCACGTCTCGTCCGCAGGGGGAAGGTGCGTTGATCCTTGTTGTAAAGGTTGTTCAAGTTGTTTTTCCATGTGTCCACGTAGATTCAGCAGGAAACGTGTCCGAGGCGAAGCGTTGTTACTTGTTGTTTCCCTTGCAGCAGTCCTTGATCTGCATGGGCCTCGAAGAGGCAATATCCTGGCGAAGCGTTGTTCATTATTGTAAAGGTTGTTCAAGTTGTTTTTCTTGATGTCCTCGGGATTTCCTCTCAAGGCAAAGGGAAAACTATATGCGGGTTTATGGGTTTTCCCTTGGCCGCATGAGTGGGGAATCGTACTTTTGCAGCAGAAAACGAGTAATAACCCTCAAAAGAAAGTCTGGATTATGAAACGTATTATTTTAGCAACCATAGCCGCCCTCGTCGTGATCGTCTCCGCCTCGGCCCAGCGACTGGCCGACGTGCGAGCGGAAGCCACCATCATTACCGACAAGATGATAGCCGAACTGGGTATCGGACCGGGCTACCGCAACAGCATCCTCAGTATCAACCTCGCCTACCTCAACAGCATCAATAGCTATCGCGACATCGACTCCTACGGATGGGAGCGCCGCAACCGCGAGATACGCCGCTACCTCTCGCCCGGACAATGGCGCAAATACTGCAACACATACTACTTCTACCGCCCCATCGGCTGGCAGAACCGCGCCTACGTCCACCATATATATAGGAGATACCCCACCTGTCGACCGGGCTACCACCATCGCCCGCGCTACGACCGAGGCCACGGCCACCATCGCCCCCGCTTCGACAAGCATCATGGCCGTCCGGGAAAGCACGACCGAGGCTATGGACGTCCGGGAAAGCACGACAAGCACGACAAGCACGGCAAGCATCACAAACACGACAAGCACGATCGCGATTAGCCGCCCCTGCCCCATATAGACCCCCAATCTATATTCCCCTATCTGTAAATGATCACCCCCCGAGCGATATAGGACCTTCCCAAGAAGTCTCCCATATCGCTTTTCTCTTGCCCCCCAGGGCGAGGAGGGCCGAGGCATGAGAAGACCCTATCGGCCTATTGGAATATTGGAATATTGGAATACTGGAATTTTGGAATATTGGAACATTGGAATACTGGGATATTGGGATATTGGGATATTGGAATATCGGTCAATTGGAATACTGGGATTTTGAATTACTGGAATACTGGGATACTGGAAATATTGGAATAACGCATTCGATAGTCATGCGCAGAACCGAACTCGAACGAGTTATGCCATGGCGGGAAAGGGTACAATAATAATGGCGGGAAAAGGGTACAATAATAATGGAACCTATAAGTATAGGCCCCAAAGCAATGCTCTGGGGCCTACATTTACAACCTGTTTCGGAAATATCTGCCACAATGATACTTGAATATGATCATCTTTTCTTTCTCTTCATAGGAGGTCTCTTTGCCATTGCGTATCAGAATCTCTCTGCATGCTCAGCATTTGAGTCGGGAAGATTTTCAAAATCCACGAAAGTACCCAAAGGGCAAATCTTCTCACAACCATAATTCTCCTACTTCTGGAATGTCTGATATGCTTTCTTGAACCTTCTCCGGTTCGTCATGCTCCTTGAATTCTGTGGCGATACTAGCCCGCTCTTCTTCGGTCAACGAATCAACATAACCCTTGCCATAGACATCATCCAAGGTATATTCCGTGGCATGCATGTAGTTGTACTTCGCCAAGGAGACGGTCTGATTGTTCTCGTCCAACACGCAATCTTTCTTCATATACTTTTTCATCTTTTTGGGCAGCGGTCTTGGACGGTTCCTATAATACAGATTGATGCAGCTATGATACGCTAAGGCAAATAGCATAATAGGAGCTGCCAATGGGCTAAACAGGACGATGAGCAGATGCTCCCAAAAGGTAGTCTTTTGCTTCATCATTCTGCGATAAGCCACTTGTCCGTTTATATGTGCAAGCACATATACCAAAACGCAACATACTATCCAGTAAAGTGCAACGATTATCCAAATATTCATGATTCTCACTATTTACACGGTTCTCACTTCTATTAATTTACACCATCTATCCTTGACATCCCTGAGATTCTCTGTCCAAAGAGAGAGAATGGCAACGTTTTGCTATATCTCCAGGAATGGGACACATACAAGCTGCTATGGCACATGGCGTAGCGCCTAACATTTTTACCTTTTCCATACTTAAAAAAAATCATTTTTTAGGACATATTATAGCCCTAATACCATTCATCATTTTCCCAAAAAAGGTCTTTGACTTTTCGGGGCCTTCTGCCGCTTCGTTGTCTTCTGAAGATACTTGCTCCTGGCCAGCCTCCTGCCATTCCTTGCCTTCCGCTTCCAGGCTATCGCTGGGAGAAGAAGTATCGCCAATCTTGTCCCGAGCAGTTTCAGGCTCTTTCTCAGACTCTTCTTCCGACTCAAAATAGTCAAAGCGCTTACCCTTTATAATACTTTTACCATGAGTTGCCAGCCTGTCAAAGAACCTTTTCCTACTAACGCGCTCTTGTGCAAACATCCTGGCTGCACCTTCGGGGGAATATTGGTAACGCATTCTGCTACCAATCCCCATGTCGTCAGCAACCGCATCCACGTCCTGATTAGTGCCGATATAAGCGAAGACCCAACCTTTCTCTTTCAGCTCTGCTACAAGTCTCTTGATACCATGCCCGCTATATTCTCTTGAAGCATTCTCGTAGCCATCAGTAATGATTGTCACCAAAACGACATCATCATCACCAACGTGCTTTTTCAATTTGTTCAGAGATTCTCCCATCGCATCATACAACGGGGTGCAACTGTTCGGCATATAGTCAGTCCACATGATTTCCTTGTCGGATCTTACCGCTTGGCGAACAAAGACTGTTCTGATCTTTGTGCTGTTGAAAGTCACGAACGAGATAAAATGCTGCTGTCCCGGATGTTCTTTTTGAGCCTTTCCGATGGTCTGGAAAACTTCGTTGAGTCCGCTTATTGCCTGTATTGCAATATTTGACATCGATCCACTCTCGTCGAGAATGATCAGATTGAAAACGCGCTGGACATGGTTGGCCTTTGGAGCAGTCTTATGCTTTGATTTTGTGATAGTCTTTTTCATATTCGAACGGATTATGTTAAAAGCCCATGGCGTCCATCATTGCATCGTATTCCAACGGATTGCTTGGCATATCACCATACATGCCGTCAGTCAGAGCATCCCAAGCATCTTCTTCGGTCCACTCGTAGCCTTGATCGAAAGAGTATTCCCGATCGTACTCCTCGTTGTAATTCTTGTCCTCGAACTCATTTTCCGGACAAATGTCATCAAATCTTTCCATAATTGCTTTTTTTTTAAATGTTAATTACTTTTCGTAAGTTTTACGCAATGAAATTTTGGTTATAGGCAACAGAAATGACTCTGCTTTACGAGAGCCAATGCGTAACGGGTACACATTGAAAACTGGCGCCTTTTAAACCTCTCCGGATAAGAGAGGTCCACGCAGATCTATGATTAGAATTCCAGTCTCATGCCAATCTTTTTTGCGGCAGCATACGCCTCTTCGTCAAAAGAATATAACTTGGGCGAACGATAGGGGTTGCCTGTCAGCTTTTTGCCTGTTTCCCTGATATAGCCGAGCTTCAGCATTTTCTTGGGGAAATTCCTTCTGTCTCGCAAGTTTTTGTCTTCCTCGGAAAGATTCAATATTGCAATATATATATTCTGCAATTGAGGCATGGTGAATTCTTTGTCGAGCAGGTGGAATCCGATTGGTTCGAAGTGGATCCTTTCACGCAGCATTTCTACTGCATCTTGAATGATCTGAGCATGGTCAAATGCTATCTTCAATTCAGGTAGAACATCGACCGGGAACCATCTGGCTTCGACGGCATCATCGCCTCCTTTGATTTCGTACTTTTCTTTTTTTACAAGTGCGTAGTAGGCGACGGTGATGACGAATTCACGGGGATCTCTTCCGCGTGCGGAATATGTTTTCAGTTGTTCTATAAACTCCGGCCTAATGCCGCTTTCGTTATTGAACAATTTCATGGACGACTCTTCAAACAACTCTCTGTGAACGCATTCATCAGTCGTTTCCTCCTTTTGGAGAAAACCGCCTGGGAGAGCCCAATAACCTTCGAAAGCAGGCGCCTCGCCAGGCTTGGCATTACCCCTCCTGATCAGGAGCACCTGGAGCGATCGGTCTTCTTTGTCGAATCCGAACACCACGGCATCTGTGGTCACCGCAGGATGCCAGAAGGGAGATTCCCATTTCTTGGTTATTTCGTTGAATTTCATATCGTCTATACTAAATAGTTTCACTTCATGATACCCTTTCTCGCCATGGCATAACTTGAGCGAGCTCTGTTCTGCGCATGGCTTATCGAAAGCGTTCCATTTCACGCCGCAAAGTTAAACATTCTATTTTTCTCTTGCAAATTTTATTGCGTATATTTTACGCTAAGACGTCTTTTTTTGTAAATAGCGCGCCCCCGAAAGGGCATTCTTTCCTTTACGTCCGCGCTTCGTCTGCAAGAAAGCCGACACGTCCCCTCGGCCGAAAAGCTAAAAAAAGCGGGCGGGAGAAGGATTTTCCCCAAGAATGTTTGCACAGGCGGGAAAAAACGCGTATTTTTGCATGCGAGATAAATATAAGCAGAATATAAGATAGGGCCAAAAATCGGGCATAACTTATAGCGCAATATAAATTAAAAAAGCCTCATGACGGACTATTACGAGTATGCGATCCCCCAACTGGTGAAGCTCCTTGGCGCCCGCTTCAAGGACTACCGCCTGCGCAGCAACATGACGCAGAAGGAGGTCTCGGAGCAGTCGGGCCTCACGACCACGACCATCCACAAGTTTGAGAGCGGAGCCGCGGACAACATCTCGCTCGCCACGTTTCTCCTGCTGCTGAAGGCGATAGGAGAGATCGAGGCCCTGGACGACCTGCTGCCGGAGCTGCCGCCCTCGCCCTACCTGATCAGGAAGGAAAAGAAAGTGCAACGCATCAGACATAAGAAGCCACGGACCACTTGACCGACGAGCAACTGCGCTCGCTGGTCGAGACCTTCTTCCTCAGCTGACAGGCCATTTCTGATTTTCCGAGGATGCCTATGTTCTGAGGAATCCATGCCGTTTGGCAAAGGCCGTAGGACCGTCCGTGCGCAAGGGGGCATAAACAAAAAACGCCTCGCACGATTTGAGCATTGTGAAGAGGCTTGGCGAGGACTGACGATGCAAAGGCAAGAATAATCTTTGGCTTTCCAAACTTTTCCCCAAGAAAAATCGCGCAAGAGCAGTTTTTGGGGGGAATATCAACGGGCGCAACTGGCCGCAGGCCGAGCGTTGGAGCGACGGAGGAGCAGGAGACTCAGGGCAAGATTTGGCGGCAGGGGGGCGCTTGGCTACGTCATCCGTTTACCCGTCTCGGCCCGCCCGACCGCGCTCGACCTCGGCCTGCAGCCGCCTCTCCATGGCGTCGCGACGAGGACTGCCCTTCTCGCCCCACACCTCATCGACAACTGCCGACAAGGGGGTCAGATGAACTTGACTCATGTCCTTTACTTCTTTGTCCTTCCGATTCATATCTTTTACTTCCATATCTATTGCTTCCGTCGCTTTACAGTCCCTCCCCGTTCCTCTTAGACCTTATTTATATAGTCCTTCGGCCCCGCCCTTTCCCTTGCTCCTCCTATCCGAGTAGACCTGGCGCAAGCGGAAGGCTTATGGACCTCCAGGCGCAAAGGTAAGCATTCCCATCCATACGACCTAAGAAAAAAGCGAGTTTCCGCCTCTGCTCCACGGGTGGCGCAAGGCACATTTCGCAGGCTGCCCCACCCCGCGCCGACAAGCGGGGCAAACTATTTGCGCATATTTCTGGTTCATCCGGAATATGGGGTGGTAGAATACAAGAAGGGGGCTTTCTAATGATAAACGCAAGCATTAATCATTCCAAATATCGGATGAGCCATATTTCTTCGGGAAAAAGGATGGAGATTGGGAAAAAAGTAGTAAATTTGTGGGAAACATAATGACACGCCTATGAGCAAAAAGACAACGACTGGGCACAAGAGACGAATCCATAGCGCCCCACACGGCCACACGACCCTGCGAGACTGGCGCCTCGGCAGGACCCCCGCGCCACGCAGGCGGAGGATGAGCAACTACGCCATCAACCTCGCCTTTCTCGAGACCTACGCCCGGGAGAACGGCTACGCCCTCAGCCCCCAGCAACTGGCCTCAATGGCGCGCAGCTTCACGCGATGGGAGGTCCGAAACGTCTTTTGCCACAAGAACGGCTACGAGGACTTCCGCGACCAGGTCATCTGCCTCGACTACGACGAGCTGCTAGAAATGTATGTGGAGGAGACCGTCCACCCCGCGGTCAGGCCTCCATGGCAAAGCCCTGGCAACTACGCCTACTTCCAAAGCGAGGTGATGGGGCAGATGGCGTAGGGCGGCGAGGCTGGGAGAGAGGGATTCTCGCTCTCTTGGTTTCGCGGCCACGGCCTCATCGCTCCGTCCGAGACGAGAAGACGGGTGGAGACGACCCGCTCTTCACGAGAGCATGGCGTAGCTTGGAATGGATTTCAACAACGAGCAACAGTTTATTAATCAATAATCTACCAAAAATTAAAGAAAGAAAAAAATATTATGGCACGATTTGCGACATACAGCATCAAATATCGCAGGGAACCGGGGTGCTACGATTGGCAGGACAGGCAGCAGCACCTCGCGGACCTCTTCGCTCCGGAGAGCAGAATGTCCTTTGGCGAAGGAAAACCCTCTGATGAACAAAAGGCGAAGGGGCAGACACACGCAAGGAAATTCAACCATCGCGTCCATCACCTCAAGTGCAACCACAACATCATCGTGCTGCAACTGGCCAACTCCATCGATGTCGCCATGGAGAACCAGTTTGAGACGGTGAACAGAAGGGACGAGCCCTCGGAATTCGTCATCATCGACAACCGAAAGGGCATCCGTACCGTGGCCATACAAAACCGCAAAAAGGCTTTCAGCGCGCCACGCAAGGTGGCAGACATCCTGCAGCAAGAGATCAGCACGCGCCTCTACAAGGATCATTGCTACACGATAGAGATCATGCCCGAGTATTATCCCGAGGACCTCTACAAGTTGTGGGAGATGAGACAAAGGGACATACAACTCTTGCGCTTTTCCTCTCCCCAAAAGATGGAGGAGAAGGAGGTCATCCAGAAAGCGGAGGAAATGCAAAAGCTATGGCCTGAGCGCTACAACGCCACGTTCATGAGCCAGCTGCTGTCCATTGCCCTCATGGCACGGAAGGCCAACTACGACATGAAGTTTGACATCTCGCCGCTGGACAAGAAGTGCATGCTCTTCGTGGATCAGAACTCCACGTACATGCAAAACCTCGTCACCATGGCGAGGGCCTCGGGAGAGCCCGTGGAGATCGTGACCAAAGACGGCAGCACGTTTCGATGCTTTGTGGATACCGAGGACGAAAACACGGACAAGATCGTCCATCACGAGCTCGACCAGTCGCTGCTGGAGATGTTCTTCAAGGGCAAGCGGAAGGACGGCGAAAAGGCCGGGCCCGAGGATATAGACAAGGCCGAGGCGAAGGTGGTGGAAATGCTCAACGCCATCAAGAAAACCGAGGAGGACACGAAGGAGCAGGAGGACGTGGCATGACAGACTTCATCGTGAGACTGGAGAAGGAGCAGATACGGCAGGAGCGTCGCAAGCTGCTCTCAGACGACGTCTATGTACTGGCGCACGACGTTCTCAAGCAGGCGCACAAGGACAAGCTGACCAGCCTGACGCAGGTGGAGCTCTACCTCTCGGGCAAGCACCTGGCCCAGGTGCTCCTCTCGCTGCCCAACGTGGAGGAGGGCATAGAGGACGAACTGGAGGAACTGGAGGAAATGGAGGCCGAGAACAAGGACGAGGCCGTGATCGTGGGCATGATAGCCGCCGCCATCATCAACGCAAACGGAAGCAGCCACAACAGGGACATCACGCCCATCGTCCTGCCCATCTTCCGGCGATGGGGAGGACACCGCCTATGCATACCGATACTCGAGGCCATGCAGATCAAAGAGGAGAAGCGCTGGATGGAGGGGAAAAGGACCAACCTGCTCTCCTGCACGCTGGAGGAGACGACCAGCGAGGGGGAGGAGGAAGTAGAGGATCTGCTGCAAAACTTTCTCGATGATTGCGACATGTGGGAACCAACTACCTTCAAGGATTTTTTCTTGACTCTAAGCAAATACAACGCCGACCACGAGAACAGATACCAGTCCCACATCGACGCCTTGAAAGAGAAGCTGAGGGCCAGGACCTCTCCGCAGCCCCCGCTCCATATCGAGACGCAATACAACAACTCGTGCCAGCAACTGCAAGGTCCGATCAACCAAGCGACATTCTTAACCAGAAGAGAAAATGAGCAAACATCAGACTGATAACGACCCGGCGCAGCTGTCCGCCGACCGCAAGCCAACGTATATCAAGGAGCAGCACAACAACAACTGCCAGCAGTTTTTCGGCCCAATCTCCAACTGCCAGTTTATCATGCCTGCCCCGGCAGCCCAGGAAGCGCGCCAGCCGAAGAAAGCCAAGCCGAAGCGCGCCGCCAAGCCGAAGGCCACCCCGTCAAAGACCACCCCGCCAAAGACCCTGAAATACTACCAGCATGGCCACAAAGGGCTGCTGAGCAAGCAAAGGGAAAGGGTGAGCATGCTCTATAAGTTTTGGGTGAGGCTGGGATGGATAGACCGCAATACCGACCCCGACGACTTTGACGCCTTTTTCGAAGGCAAACCAAGACATTGCAACATCACTTGGACGGGCAACAGCACCAGGCTCTTCTTCATGCTCAAAGAATTGCTGCTGAGCAACTTCATCGAGAAGCAATCCCATTGTTCGGCTACCTCGATGGTGAAGGAGCAGTTTCTCATGACGCCCAACGCAGACTCCTATCGCCTGAATGATGAAGACGTGCGTAACATCACTCTCTCGCTCCTCATCCTCGACACAACCATTCCGCTGCCCGAACCAAAGGGTAGAGGCGACGAGGAGGACGCGGCCGAGGCCGGCCTGCTGGAGCTTTTGAGCAATGGCATGAAGATCACCAAGGGCATATAGCGCGTAATCGATTTACGAACAATGTAAGCATTGATGTAATCAGAAGAAAACTTTTTTCAAAAAAAAATCAAGTCGAAATCTCATTGACTATCAAGGGGTTTCGACTTTTCTTTTTTCCCGTCCCCAAAGGTGTAATCATAAAACGGAAAATCGATTACGCAAAAAGCCACTCGTTCCCCATTGCTGAGGGCAGTCCTTTGCTGCTCTTGGCCTTCTGTGGTTGTGGCGAAGCGGGGGTCGGACCGCCATAATTTTTTTTATCATGATGAAGAAGAAAGATTTCTTCGAAGGACGCAAGTCCATGAGAGCCGCAGGCTCAAACAATCCACGCCTCATCGGCGAAGTCATCAACGACCTCCTCAACGGACAGGCGCTCTTCGCACGAGCCCGCCGCCACCGCACGGGCAGGGCGTGGACGGGCCAGGCTGGCGCAGGCA
>ULXP01042336.1_pt1 | contig 18704 bp, 9 predicted proteins | sample 1961351 | NCBI WGS metagenome assembly ULXP01 (sample SAMEA4835840, study PRJEB28245) | human gut metagenome | biome: gut microbiome; material: fecal sample | place: Denmark | collected 2008 | reverse complement strand
CCGCCATAGATCGTCTATGGGATGATGTGGTACACCGCAATATGTATATCACCGGGGGAATCGGTTCATCCCGGGATAACGAAGGGTTTACGGAGGATTACGATTTACCGAACCTAGATGCTTATTGCGAGACTTGCGCTTCTGTCGGAATGGTGCTTTGGAACCAACGTATGAACCAACTTACCGGAGACTCTAAATACATCGACGTACTGGAACGTTCTTTATATAACGGTGCGCTTGCCGGTATCTCCTTGGGTGGAGACCGTTTCTTCTATGTCAATCCGCTGGAATCTAAGGGTGATCACCATAGACAAGAATGGTATGGTTGCGCTTGTTGCCCAAGTCAGCTTTCACGCTTCTTGCCTTCTATCGGAAATTATATCTACGCCTCCTCCGATGATGCGTTATGGGTAAATCTATATATCGGAAATACGGGGCAAATACGGATAGGAGAGACTGATATCCTATTAACACAAGAAACGGACTATCCGTGGGATGGATCGGTAAAACTAACAATTTCTACGTCTCAGCCTTTGGAGAAAGAGATACGCCTCCGCATTCCGAATTGGTGCAAAACCTATGATTTAAGTATCAATGGTAAGAGAATAAACGTGTCTGAGGAAAAAGGCTATGCGGTAATCAAGGATTGGAAATCGCAAGATGTAATCGCTCTAGATATGGATATGCCCGTGGAAATTGTTGCGGCAGATCCGCATGTCAAGGAAAATTTCGGCAAACGGGTGATTCAACGAGGGCCACTTGTATACTGCATGGAAGAAATAGACAACCCGGAATATTTCGATCAAATCCAGTTGAGCCCAAGTACAACATTCCAGACAGCCTTCGTTTCCGATATATTGAATGGGATAAAAACAATTAAAACAAACGGTAGGGCACAATCTGCTACCTTCATTCCCTATTATGCGTGGGATAACCGTAAAGCAGGAAAAATGAGGGTATGGATCCCCTATAACGAATAACTAAAAAAGCATCAAAATGAAGTATTTATTAACGATAACATTATCAAGCCTAATCTCAATTACCTCCTTTTCTGCCACTTTGCCGGGAAATGAAGGTTCTATCAACATTAATTACCCGAACAATCGTTATCCATTAGCCTCTAAGCCTTATATAGAGTTGCCTATTGGGGATGTTAAACCTGCAGGTTGGCTAAAAATCCAAATGGAACGAATGTGTACGGGAATGACCGGCCATCTGGATTCTATCTATACGAAAGTAATGGGACCGCGTAACGGTTGGTTAGGCGGAGATGGAGACGTATGGGAGCGAGGCCCATACTGGATAGATGGCTTACTACCTTTGGCTTACATCATGAATGATGAGGCCCTGATCCAAAAAGTAAAGCCTTGGGTTGAATGGACATTGGCCTCTCAAAAGCCTAACGGATATTTCGGGCCAGATACAGACAGAGACTATGAACCCGGCTTACAACGGGATAACGCACAAGATTGGTGGCCCAAAATGGTTATGCTCAAAGTTCTGCAACAATATTATTCCGCTACCAACGATCAAAGAGTTATCTCGTTCCTCACTAATTATTTCAAATACCAGCTTTCTGAACTACCTAAAAGTCCTCTGGGAAAATGGACTTTCTGGGCTGAACAACGAGGAGGGGATAATCTGATGGTCGTATATTGGCTTTATAATATCACGGGCGATCCTTTCCTTCTGGAGTTAGGAGAGTTAATCCATAAGCAAACCTTCAATTGGACCGACGTGTTCTTGAACCAAGATCATTTAGCCCGGCAAAACAGCCTGCATTGTGTAAATCTCGCCCAAGGATTCAAGGAACCTGTCATTTATTACCAACAGAGCCATAATCCTCAAAATCTGGAAGCGGTTAAGGAAGCTGTACGGAAAATGCGCCATACGATTGGTTTTCCTACAGGATTATGGGCGGGAGATGAACTTTTACGTTTCGGTAACCCGACACAAGGATCAGAACTCTGTACCGCTGTCGAGATGATGTTCTCTCTCGAGAAAATGTTAGAGATAACCGGAGATGTCCAGTGGGCTGATCATTTAGAGAAAGTCGCATACAATGTACTGCCAACGCAGATCAAGGATGACTTTTCCGCACGACAATATTATCAGCAAGTCAATCAAATAGCGATCACTTGCGAAGGACGTAACTTTGTCTCACCACACGAGGACACAGACATTGTTTTCGGAGAATTGAGCGGTTATCCTTGTTGTACCTCCAATCTACATCAAGGTTGGCCTAAATTCACACGACATCTATGGTTTGCCACCGCCGATAATGGCATCGCTTCACTTATCTACGCACCATCGGAAGTGACTGCCCAAGTGGGAAACGACATCACGGTTAAAATCGCAGAGAAAACCGATTATCCCTTTGAAGAAAAGATCGATTTCAATTTATCGTTCCCTAGCAAGAAAGACAAGAAAGCCTTTTTTCCTTTTCACTTACGTATTCCCGCTTGGTGCAATAATCCCGTGATTACGATAAATGGCGAGGCTGTCTCTATCGCAGCTCACTCTGGCGAAATCGTACGAATCAACCGAGAATGGAAAGATGGCGATCATATCCAGCTAGAGCTACCCATGCGTATATCCACAAGCAATTGGTATGACGATGCGGTTGTTATCGAACGAGGCCCATTATTGTATTCCCTAAAGATGGATGAGAAATGGGAACGCAAGGTTGATCAACGCCCGGAGTCTTCACATAAAGGAGAATGGTATTATGAGGTCACCTCTACTTCAGCATGGAATTATTCCCTGATTCGCAAATATCTGAAAGAAGAAGAACTAGAGAAAAATTTCGTCGTTAGAAAGGCAGAGAACATAGCCCCTTACCCATGGAACCTAGAGAATGCCCCTATCACGATCAAAACAAAGGGACGGATCTTACCTTCATGGAAAATGTTCAAAGGTTCCGCCGGCCCCGTAAATTTCTTCATGCAAGCCAACGAACCGATGGGTGATGAAGAGACGATCGAGTTAATTCCTTATGGCTGTACCACTTTACGTATAACCGAGTTCCCGGTACGATAAAATAATGTGCCAATGCTTATTCTACACAAAGAGTATTCGCATTGGCACATTATTTCAATTCTTCTTCATCGTATAATCCTTCACCCCCAAGGAATCATACGCCTGCAAAAGCGCCTCGTCATTATCGGAGATCATTAACAACTTGTCGTTCTCCTTTAATTCCGTATTTCCTTTCGGGATGAAATAGCGGCCTTCCCGTTTCACCATTACCGCCAAGGTATGATCGGGTAAAGTCAGCTGCATCAATTTATTTCCATGGGATAATACCGCCGGGGTAATATCGATCTCGCTCATAGCGCTCTTGATCTCCTCGGGAAGCTCGATGCCAAACTCATCCTTTCGTTCCGGCTCATCCACCATATCCAGCCATTTTGCGGCTTGAGTAACCGTGGTTCCTTGAATAAGTAAAGAAAGAATCGTGATAAAGAATACGATATTAAAGAACATACCGGCATGCTCGATCCCGGCGATCATCGGATAGGTAGCAAAAATAATTGGAACCGCCCCGCGTAATCCCACCCATGAGATATACAGTTTACCTTTGAAGGAGAAATTCTTATAAGGTATCAAGCAAAGGAACACGCTAATCGGACGGGCGATCAAGATCATAAAGCCTCCCACCATAACACCTACACCCGTCACCGGTAATAACTCATGCGGGTTCACTAGCAAGCCTAACGTAAGGAACATCACGATCTGCCACAACCAAGCGAAACCGTCAAAGAACGTCCCCATACTTTTCTTGTGAACAATCTTAGCGTTACCAACCACCAAACCAGCGATATAAACCGCTAAATAGCCATTACCTTTACATAAGGTCGTAGCGGCGAAGGTGAAGAAAGCCGTAGCCAATAAAAGGATCGGATATAAAGACTCGTTATCTATATCGATCTTATTGATAATCAACACAGCCAGTCTCCCCAATAAGAAACCGGCGATAGCTCCCACCGATAATTGAATGACCAAGGATAGCCCGGCCTCCCAAATATTCATACCTCCGCTTTGTATGTAAGCGATCAGAAGCAAGGTAAGCATATAAGCCATCGGGTCATTACTACCACTCTCCAGCTCCAAGGTAGGACGCAGACGCTCTTTCAAATAAACCCCTTTACTGCGCAAGATGGAGAAAACCGAGGCTGAGTCCGTAGAGGACATGACCGCCGCCAGCAATAAAGATTCCGGGAAAGTCAACGTAACATATTTGCCAAATAAACCAAATAACCAATAGATAAACCCGCCCGTGATAAAGGTCGTAGCCAACACCCCGAGCGTAGCCAATACCACACCTTGCGAGGCGATAGGTTTGACCTCCGCAACTTTCGTGTCCATACCACCCGAGAACAAGATGATACTCAACGCCAACATGCCGATAAACTGGGCTACATTCGGATCGCTGAACTGGATGCCCAGACCATCGCTGCCAAACAACATTCCCACACCAAGGAACAACAACAAAGCGGGTAAGCCGAAACGATAACCGGCCTTACCTGCGAATATACTAAAAAACAGGATCACCGAGGCTATTAATAGCACTTGCTCAGGATTTTGAAACATACGCAAAACGGGTTTTATGATTAGTGATTTGATACTTTGTCACAAAGTTCGTAAACTTTTTGCAATTATAATCACACAAAAAGAAGAAATCCGGTCCCAAATTTACGGGAAGACCAGATTTATTCTTTCTATAGAAAAACAAATCTTTCTTACAAATTGTTCGAGAATTTTTCTATCTCGCATAGAATCATTACTTTTGGCAAACATACATATCCGCTTTATGAACAAAAAACATCTATTTGCGCTGTTGTTCACATTACTCGTATGGACGAGCTGTAACAACCAACAACATTTTATTACCGACGCCGCTTACCGAGCTGAGGTCGAGAACGATTTCCAAGCGAAACAGGCCGCCCTGCCTAACGGAGACCTTTTCGCAGTATTTAACGATCAAATGACTCCCGAAGAGAGGGAGGCGTTAACCTTCATGTACGCCTATATGCCGATTGGAGACATCACGGACTATAGTGGCGATTTCTATTTGAAAAACATCCGTTCCTCTTTCCAAGCACGGAATGAGATGCCTTGGGGCGATAGCATCCCAGAGGATATCTTCCGCCATTTCGTATTGCCGGTACGAATCAACAATGAGAATCTGGATGAAAGCCGCATGGTTTTCTTTGATGAGTTGAAAGACCGGGTGAAGGGTCTCTCGTTGTACGATGCCGTACTGGAAGTGAATCACTGGTGTCATGAGAAGGTTATCTATACCCCTTCCGATGGGCGCACAAGTTCCCCTTTGGCATCCGTAAAGACCGCTTACGGTCGTTGCGGCGAGGAGTCTACCTTCACGGTAGCCGCTTTACGTTCCGTGGGTATTCCCGCACGTCAGGTATATACGCCTCGCTGGGCGCATACGGATGATAACCACGCATGGGTAGAAGCTTGGGTGAATGGTAAATGGTATTTCCTCGGCGCTTGCGAGCCCGAACCGGTATTGAATCTGGGTTGGTTCAACGGCCCTGCTTACCGGGGTATGTTGATGCATACGAAAGTATTCGGTAAATACAATGGCCCGGAGGATGTCATGGAACGTACCGATGGGTATACCGAGATCAACGTGATCGATAATTACGCGCCTTCGGCTAAAGCTGTTATCACGGTTACGGATGCCAATGGCAAGCCAGTGAAGGACGCTCTGGTTGAATTCAAGATTTATAATTATGCCGAGTTTAACAGTGTAGCCCGCAAGAAGACGGATGCGGATGGCAAATGCTCATTATCCGCCGGAAAAGGGGATATGTTGGTATGGGCCAGCAAGGACGGCAAGTTCGGCTACAGCAAGGTCTCTTTCGGCAAAGACGGAGAGGTTACGATCGCCTTGAACAAGAAACCGGGAGATGTGGAGACGATCGCCCTAGATATCATACCACCGGTGGACGGCTCTATCCCAGCGGAAGTTACACCGGAGCAAAAGGAAGCGAACGCCAAACGCTTATTGGAGGAAGACGCTATCCGTAATAAATATGTAGCCACTTTCTATACGGAAGAGAAAGCGGAGGCTTTAGCGAAAGAATTGGGTATCGACCCGATGAAGACGGAGGATTTCATGATTGGTAGCCGTGGTAACTGGATGGAGATCGAGAAGTTCTTACGGGAGACTCCCGCCGAGAAGCGTGCGCAAGCGATGGCATTATTGGATGTCGTGTCCGCTAAGGATCTACGTGATACACCTGCGTCTGTCCTCGCAGATCATTTGAATAATACGCCGGCCGTTCAAAGCGAATGGTTCAATGAATATATCATGAATCCTCGTGTGGTCAATGAGTTCCTGACTCCTTATAAGAGTTTCTTCGCCGCGAATATTGAGCCTTCCCTTGCGAAACAAGCCATAGAGAATCCACAGGCATTGGTGGATTGGGTGAAGAATAACGTCTCCATTAACGACGCACTAAACGCACAACGTATTCCGATCATGCCGATGGGTGTATGGAAATCCCGTATCGCTGATAAGGGCTCCCGTAATATCTTCTTCGTGGCCGTGGCTCGTAGCTTAGGTATTCCGGCACGTATCGAGCCGGTAGCCCGCAAGATCCAGTACTTCAAAGACAACGCTTGGGTAGACGTCGATTTCGAGGCTGCCGTACAGACGACCGCTAAACAAGGCAAGGTAATCGCTTCTTACCAACCGATCAAGGCGCTGCAAGACCCGAAATATTACAGTCACTTCACGATCGCCAAGGTTTTGCCGAACGGTACTTTACAGACCTTGAATTTCGAGAGAGGCGGTAATGTGGATATGGGCTTGGGAGATACTTGGAGCGGATTACTGAAGAAACCGTTATCCATGGATGAAGGTAATTATATGTTAGTGACCGGTACTCGTATGGCAAACGGTAGCGTATTGGCCGAGATCGAGTTTTTCAATGTGGAGGCGGACAAGACCACCCCGATCCAATTGGAAATGCGTGAAAGCAAGGACGAGATACAGGTGATCGGTAATTTCAACTCCGAGAATAAGTTCAAACGTGCGGACAACGGTGAGGAGACCAGCCTGCTAGCTACTACCGGACGTGGCTACTATATCGTAGCGCTTCTAGGCTCCCGCCAAGAACCGACAAACCATGCGATGCGTGATATCGCCGCCGTGAAGAAGGAACTGGAGGATTGGGGACGAGGCATCGTGCTTCTCTTCCCGGACGAGAAAGGCTATAAGAACTTCGATCCGAAAGAGTTCGGCGATTTACCGGGCACGATCACATACGGTCTGGATATCGACGGGGCGATCCAAAAGGAGATGGCTACAGCGATGAAATTGCAAAACGCCAATACCTTGCCGATCTTCTTGATCGCCGATACGTTCAATCGTGTCGTATTTGTCTCTCAAGGCTATACAATTGGCTTGGGCGAGCAGTTAATGAAAGTCATACATAAGCTATAACAGATCGTTTCACAAGTGTGATCTGATCTTTTCACCCATGTGAAACGATCGGATCACGGCTGTGAAACGTTCTTTTCACATAGGTGAAAAGATCTATACGACAGGAGACACTCATTTCTTCTACCACAAACCGATCAGACTTCCTCCCTAGATTCGTTTTAATTCCCTTATTTTTCCCGTTCTTCCCAATCGGGGATTCATCTCTCAAAAAAATAATATCTTTGATTAAACCTTTTTACGAAAGGGGAGTCTAAACTTGCGTTTAGTTATATATTTTGGAGTAACGAGTGTAAATTATCAGTAAATACCATACGAGAACATGATGACAAAGAGAGCGAAATGGGGAGTTACGGCGGCTATCTTATTAATGATAGCGGGAATGATCGCTTACCCTCAATTGAAAAACAAGTTCAAGGCATCCCAAGATGCCGCTTCCGTCGTACCCACACCGGGCACGAGCCTGCGAAACCAGACACTTAACATCAACGCCGAGGTATTGAAATACCAATCATTAACCGATAAGATCATGAGTACCGGAAGTACCCTTCCGGACGAAGAGGTGGATTTGGCTTTCGAGTCTTCCGGTAAGGTGGTAGCCATCTATTTCACGGAAGGTAGCCACGTAAAGGCGGGCGATCTGTTGGCTAAAATCAATGACAAGCCGCTGCAAGCCCAGCTAAAGAAGCTGGAAGCCCAAGTTCCTTTAGCCAAGGATCGTGTCTATCGCCAACGCACCTTGCTGGAGAAAGACGCCGTCAGCCAAGAAGCCTACGAGCAAGTAGCCACCGAATACGAGAAGCTAATGGCAGATATCGAGTTGGTCAAAGCGAATATCGCCCAGACAGAGCTTCGGGCTCCTTTCGACGGGATCATCGGACTTCGCTCCGTGAGCGAGGGCGCATACGTTACTTCCTCCTCTTCCGTAATCGCCAAGTTGACCAAGATATCCCCGTTAAAAATCGAGTTCTCCATCCCCGAGAGCTACGCAGCCGAGGTACAAGACGGAACCCCGATCCTATTCCGCATGGAGAAAGACGGTATGATGCAGAACTATAAGGCGACCGTTTACGCCGTGGAAAGCAAGGTAGATATGGCAACCCGTACCTTGAAAGTACGTGCCACTTACCCGAATCCGGGCGAGAATATCTTACCCGGCCGTTATACCTCCGTCGAGATCAGCAAGCGGGAGATCAAGGACGCTTTAGCCATCCCCAGCGAGGCCGTTATCCCCGAGATGGGAAAAGACATCGTTTACTTATATAAGAACGGCGTGGCCGAGCCTCAAGAGATCACGATCGGTATACGAACCGAGAGCCGTGTACAGGTATTGCAAGGGTTGAATGTGGGCGATACGCTGATCACGTCCGGCGTGATGCAGTTACGTACCGGCATGAAAGTTTCTATTGATAACTTGACTGAATAAGGAGAAGAACGATGGCAAATATTTCAGAAACCAGTATAAACCGGCCCGTACTCTCGACAGTGATGATGCTGGTCATCCTCCTGTTCGGCTTTATCGGTTACCGGTTCCTTGGCGTCCGGGAGTTCCCGAGCGTAGACCAGCCGATTATCTCGGTCAACGTATCTTATCCCGGAGCGAACGCCGACGTGATCATGAATCAGATCACCGAGCCGTTGGAGCAGAATATCAACGGTATCCCGGGTATCCGTTCATTGAGTAGCGTGAGTAGCCAAGGCAGCAGCCGCATCACGGTAGAGTTCGAGTTGTCCGTGGATATGGAGACGGCGGCGAACGATGTACGTGATAAGGTATCTCGTGCCCAACGCTACCTTCCCCGTGACTGCGACCCGCCTACGGTATCGAAAGCGGATGCCGATGCCTCCCCGATCATGCAGATCGCCATCCGAAGCAACAAACGCTCGTTGATGGAGTTGAGCGAGATCGCCGAGCTAACGGTAAAAGAGCGTTTGCAGACCATCGAGAACGTGAGTGGCGTGGATATCTGGGGACAAAAACGGTATTCCATGCGTCTATGGCTGGACCCAATCAAGATGGCGGGTTACGGAGTGACCCCGATGGACGTGAAAAACGCCGTCGATAACGAGAACGTGGAGCTTCCTTCCGGTAGTATCGAGGGAAATACGATCTCCTTATCCATACGTACCTTAGGATTGATGCATACCGCCAAGGAGTTCAACGATTTAATTATCAAGGAAGACAACAACAACATCGTGCGCTTCAGCGATATCGGACGTGCGGAGGTAGCTCCCGAGGACTTGCGGAGCTTACTGAAGAAGAACGGCGAGCCAATGGTTATGACCGTTATCATCCCCCAACCGGGAGCCAACCATATCGAGATCGCCGACGAAGCCTACAAGCGTATCGAGCAATTACAAAAAGACCTGCCGGAAGATGTCACGATCGAGATGATGTATGACAACACTCGCTTTATCCGGGCCTCTATCAGTGAAGTACAACAGACGATCTACGAGGCTTTCCTCTTGGTCGTATTGATTATCTTCTTGTTCCTCCGCGACTGGCGGGTCACGCTGGTTCCTGTCGTCGTTATCCCCGTATCGTTGGTAGGAGCTTTCTTCGTGATGTATATCTCCGGATTCTCCATCAACGTATTGACGATGTTGGCGGTCGTGCTCTCGGTCGGTCTGGTGGTAGACGACGCAATCGTGGTGGCGGAGAATATATATGTACGTATCGAGCAAGGCATGTCCCCGAAAGAGGCGGGTATCGAAGGATCGAAAGAGATCTTCTTCGCCGTGGTATCTACCACGATCACCCTGATCTCCGTATTCTTGCCGATCGTGTTTATGGAAGGTATGACGGGGCGCTTATTCAAGGAGTTCAGTATCGTGATCGCCGGTTCGGTCGCTATCTCCTCGTTCGTGGCCCTTACGTTTACACCAATGTTGGCTACCAAGCTATTGAAGAGGAGAGAGAAGAAAAACTGGTTCTATCGGAAGACCGAGCCGTTCTTCGAGGGATTGAACACGATCTACGCCAAGTCGTTGAACGCGTTCTTGAACCATAAGATATGGTCGATCCCTATCGTTATCCTTCTTTTCGGATCGATCGGGTACTTCTGGAAGAACATTCGTTCCGAGTTATCGCCTTTGGAGGACCGTTCCATGATCTCCGTGAATATGCGCGGGCCGGAAGGGGCTACCTTCGAGTTTATCCGCGACTACGCGGACCGTATCGAGCAAATAGCCGACTCCATCGCTCCCGAGAAGCAATCCATCATGACCCGCTCGTGGGAAGGAGGAGGTTCGCTAAACCTCATATTAAGCGATATCAAGGAACGGGAACGCTCGCAAATGGAGATCGCCGAGACCTTGTCGAAAGAAGTCCGCAAAGAGACCTTGGCCCGCGCCTTCGTACAACAGCAATCCACCTTCGGCGGACGCCGGGGCGGTATGCCTATCCAATACGTATTGCAGGCCCCGACCTTGGATAAACTGCAAGAGTTCCTGCCCACGTTTATGCAAAAGGTGAACGAGAGCCCGGTCTTCCAGATGGCGGACGTGAACTTGCGCTTCACCAAGCCGGAGGCACGTATCGAGATCGACCGGGATAAGGCTTCCTTATTGGGCGTCAGCACCCGCAACATCGCCCAAACCTTGCAATATGCGTTGAGCGGACAGCGTATGGGCTACTTCTATATGAATGGTAAGCAATACCAGATATTGGGCGAGATCAACCGCCAGCAACGAAATACCCCTGTCGATTTAAAATCGATCTATGTACGTAGTAACAATGGGGAAATGATCCAGCTGGATAACTTGGTTAAGGTTACGGAAAATGTGGCGCCGCCCCAATTGTATCGCTATAACCGTTTCGTATCGGCAACGGTTTCCAGTGGATTGAATAAAGGATACACGATCGGCGATGGTCTGGACGAGATGGATCGTATCGCCTCGGAGGTGCTGGATGGTAGCTTCCGCACCGCTCTTTCCGGCGAGTCGAAAGAGTTCCGCGAGAGTTCTTCCAGTTTGATGTTCGCCATGATCTTGGCCTTGTTGATGATTTATTTGGTGTTGGCCGCCCAGTTCGAGAGTTTCAAGGACCCGTTGGTAGTGATGTTCACCGTACCTTTGGCTATCGCCGGCGCGCTAATGTTCATGAGTTATTCGGGTATCACGATGAATATATTCAGCCAGATCGGTATCATTATGTTGATTGGTTTGGTGGCGAAGAACGGTATCTTGATCGTAGAGTTCGCCAATCAACGGCAAGAGTCGGGACTTAGTTTGCCGGAAGCGATCCGATCGTCCGCGACCCAGCGTCTGCGCCCGATCTTGATGACTAGCGTATCCACCATCCTCGGTTTGGTGCCATTGGTATACGCTACGGGCGAGGGTGCCCAAGGGCGTATCGCCATGGGTGTAGCGGTAGTAGGCGGAATGTTGGTATCGACCTTCTTGACCCTGTTTATCGTACCGGCCATGTATTCGTTTATATCCACCAACCGAAAAAAGAACATTACTGAATAATAAATAAACACATGAATAAGTACCTATATACATTACTATTGGCCTTCTCTTCCCTCTTTATGGCGGAGGCGCAGCAACTATTCGATCTGAAACGGTGTATCGAAACCGGATTAGAGCAGAACTACTCCATCCGTATCATTCGTAACGAGCAACAGATCAGCGACAATAACGCCACCCCGGGAAACGCCGGTTATCTGCCTACCGTAGATATGAGCGGCGGATTCAGCGGAAATTTCAATAACAACCGTAACAGCCTGCAAGACGGATCGATCGAGAAGGCGAATGGTATAAACAGCGAGACGGGTAACGTCGGACTAAACGTTAACTGGACGGTTTTCGACGGTTTCGGTATCCAAGCCGAATACTCTCGCTTGAAAGAATTACAGCGAATGGGAGAATTGAACACCCGCATGACCATCGAGGATTTCGTAGCCAACCTTTCCAGCGAGTACTACAACCTGATCCGGCAGAAAATCCGTTTGCGTAACCTCCGTTCCACCTTGGACCTTTCCAAGGAGCGTCTACGGATCGTGGAGGAAAGGTATTATATCGGCTCCATGTCCCGTCTGGACTTGCAACAGGCTCAAGTGGACTTCAACTCGGATAGCTCCAAGGTATTAAACCAATTGGAGGTCGTGCATACCTCCCGTATCCGCCTGAACGAGTTAATGGCATTAAATAATGTGGAGGAGGAAATCCAGATCAAGGACTCCTTGATCTACCCGAACCCGTTCCTCGACGAGGTAGATCTATGGAAGAATACCCTCGAAGCCAACGCCTCGCTCCTGATCGCCCAAAAGAACCAGACATTGTCCGAGCTTGATTATAAAAAGGTAAAAAGCCGCTATTATCCCTATGTCAAGCTAAACGCAGGCTACGGCTACACGGCGAACTGGACGGAAGTGGGCAATTACGACCTCCAACAACGGCTGGGGCTTAATTACGGCGTGACCATCGGTATGAGCCTCTTCGATGGTTTCAACCGGAAACGTGAGCAACGCAACGCCCGCATCCAAATCGAGAACCAGCAATTGCGCATCCAAGAACTGGAACTTGCCCTGCGTGCGGACATGAGCAACTTCTGGATGGCCTATAAAAACAACCTCGACCTATGGAGCCTAGAGAAAGAGAACCTCGTAGCCGCCCAAGAGAACTACCGGATCGCCATCGACCGCTATAAACTCGGCGAGTTGTCTGGTATCGAATTGCGTGAGGCGCAAAACAGTCTACTGGAAGCGGAGGAGCGTCTTTCCGTGGCGGAATATTCCACCAAGATCTGTGAGATCTCGCTGCTTCAGTTAAGCGGACAGATATTAACCTATATCCGTCCCGAGCCGGAGAAAGCCAGTTTCTAAGATAAAGCCAGTGCCACGCTGATGGCATGACTGTGCCACTGCGATGGCACGCTGGTGCCACCGTTATGGCACGGCTGTGCCATCCGCATGGCACAAGTCATTATAACCCCGTTTAATGACTAGAGGCTTATGCTAATTGCGTTTTTTTATGTAAGTTCGCGGTAAATGGCAAGGTCTCATTGCCCAATGACAAAAAGAAATGCAAATACTACCAAAGGTTAATACATTACGAAAAGGATCGCTCTTGTACCGCGGCATCCGCTACCGTAAAGGATTCGGAGTACATTCGCCTTTCGTTTTTAACCTCATCACGAAGGTCATCGAGGAAAAATGCTCCTATTATAGTTTCTATGATATAGAGCTTTTACGTAAGCAGTTATTATTCCGGGAAGGAGAGATCACCTATCCGGACCGGCAGAACAAGGGGAAACGAAAGACCCGTTCCATCGGCGAGATCGTGAAACGGGAATCCATCCGGCCCAAGCATGGCGCCTTATTATTCCGTTTGACAAACTATTTCAAGTCCAAGAATATCCTCCAGATAGGAACCACGATGGGGTTGTCTACCTTATATCTAACCTCCTATGCCACGGGATTGAGATGTATCGCCTTGGAAAATGTACCGGAATTCGCCACGATCGCCCGTCAAGCATTCGCTAAAGAGGGACGTAATCCCGTCGATTTGCGTATCGGTAATTATAAGGACTTGCTTCCCCAAGCCTTAAATGACATAAATAGCTTAGATTTTGTTTTTTTCAACACTTTATATGAACAACATAACAACCTCTGGCTGTTTAATGAATGTATGAAATACGCGCACAACGACACGGTATTCGTTTTTGAGGGAATCAAGGCGAGCCGTAAGATGCGTGAACTTTGGGAAGAGATCTGCGCATGTCCGGAAGTGACGGTCACCTTAGATCTTTACTCGCTAGGGATTGTCTTGTTCAACAAGAAATTGCACAAACGAGATTATATTGTTTATTTTTAGGATTCAAAACAAGTCAGATATGAAGAAGAGTATTATCTATACCAGAACAGGCGATAAAGGAACCACTTCACTGGTAGGTGGACAACGCGTGTCGAAAGCGCACGATCGGATCGAGAGCTATGGCACCGTAGATGAGCTGAACTCCTTTATCGGATTATTAATCACGGCCTTGAATGATGAGAAAGATACTGATTTCTTATCATTCATCCAGCATAAGCTATTCACGATCGGTTCTTACCTAGCCACGGATCAAGCGACCACGGAATTGAAAATCGAGAGCAAGGTAACGCCCGAGAGCATCGAGCGTATCGAGCGGGAGATAGACCGTCTGGATAACGAGCTGCCGAAAATGCATGCGTTCATCCTACCGGGAGGATGCCGCTCGGCCGCCCTCGCACACGTTTGCCGCACCGTTTGCCGTCGTGCCGAGCGACAAATCTATCGCTTGGCCGAGAATTGCCCCGTTGAGGAGCCTGTATTGATATTTATGAACCGTTTATCGGATTATTTCTTCGTTCTGGCACGAAAAGAATGCATAAATAATAACGGTAAAGAAATTATTTGGGATTATACTTGCGTATAATAAATAAAGTCATATTTTCGCGGAAAAATAGAGAACCAAATCGCTTCGGCGGTTATTAATACTTGACAGCTATGTATTGGACATTAGAGTTAGCTTCAAAATTGGAAGACGCACCCTGGCCTGCGACTAAGGATGAACTTATTGACTATGCACAACGTTCTGGTGCGCCATTAGAAGTGATTGAGAATTTGCAGGAAATGGAAGATGAAGGCGAGATTTACGAATGCATGGAAGACATCTGGCCGGATTATCCAAGTAAAGAAGACTTCTTCTTCAACGAGGAAGAATACTAGTTCAATTGAGAATTGAAAATTGAAAATTAAGAAATAGAAGAACGAGGTGGCGGACGATCGAGCTCCCCTGCCTCGTTGTTTTTTTGTGAAAATACAATTTATCCGGATTTGCTGCGTTTGTAGTTACAACGTGAAGTGAATGTTTAAATGAGAAGACGTCTTCTTTCGATCTTGATCCTTTTGTGTACTTGTGCGGGAATCGTACGGGCGCAATATGACGCACGCTTAAGTCAATACTTCATGGCGAAACCGTATTATAACCCGGCCGTGGCCGGAGCTACGGAGGACTTGAATATATTGGCTCTCGCCCGCTTGGAAATGATCGGCGTACATGGGGCACCCAAGTCGTTCTTCATTACCGCAGATATGCCACTCACTTTAGGCAAGACGAATCATGGTGTCGGATTGGTTGTATTTACCGAGGCGATCGGACTTTTCCAGAATACACATGTAGGGGCGCAATACGCCTATAAGTATAAATTATTCGGGGGAGTCTTGAGCGGAGGTCTGCAAATCGGCTTAGTCAACCAGTCGTTCGACGGAACCAAGGTGATAAAGGTTGAGTCCGAGTACCATCAAGAGACCGACGCAGCCATCCCCGTAGAGCAGGTCAGCGGCATGGGGTTGGATATGAACTTCGGTATTTACTATACCCATAAACGGTTTTACGCCGGGTTTGGCATGACGCATATCACCCAACCGGAGCTTCAACTGGACGAGAACGCCTATACCTATATAGGTCGTTCACTTAATTTAATGGGTGGATACAATATTCAATTAAAGAATCCGTTGATAGAATTACAGCCCTCGGTGTTCTTGCTGACAGACATGCAAAGCTTTCACGCGGATATTACCGCTAGGCTGGAATATAATAAGATGTTTAATGGTGGTTTTTCCTATCGGGTGAATGAATCGGTGGGCATCATGTTCGGCGTAAAGCTAGGTCGTTTCCATGCGGGTTACGCCTTTGATTTCCCGACCACGGCCTTAGGCCGGGCAAGTAGCGGTAGCCACGAGCTATGTGTCAAGTATGCCTTAAAGCTGAACAAGACGAAGACAGGGAAAAATAGACATAAAAGTGTACGTATATTATAGTATATGAAAAAAGTATTATTAGTACTTGTAACGGTAGCCTTGCTTACCTCCTGCGGTAAATCTCTCCGGAGTGCCGGCGGTGAGGTGACAGGTGTCAGATCGGTAGCGTTCAATGAACCAGCGCCGTATGGAATGGTCTTGGTTAAAAGAGGTTCGTTCGAGATGGGTCCCGCCGACAAGGATTCCTTGTGGGGAATCATGCCGGAGACGAAAGGGGTCTCTTTCGACGCGTTCTGGATGGATCAGACAGAGGTAACGAACGCCAAATATCGCCAGTTCGTTTATTATGTGAGAGACTCTATTATCCGTGAACGCTTGGCGGACCCGGCTTATGGAGGCAACGATCTGTTCAAGATCACGGAAGACCGTTACGGGGAACCTGTCACTCCGCATTTGGACTGGAACCGTCCGATTCCTTGGAGACGGGCGAACGAGGATGAGCAACGTGCGATAGAAAGTGTCTATTACACGAATCCCGTTACCGGAGAGAAAGGTTTGGACCCTAAACAAATGATCTATAAATACGAGTGGTACGACTATACCGCCGCCGCTCTCCGCAAGAATCAATTGAACCCGGCGGACCGGGTTCGTAATACGGATATTCAGGTAGATCCGAACGAGGTAGTCATGATCTCCAAGGACACCGCTTACATCGATGATGAAGGACGTGTAATCAACGAGACGATCACCCGCCCGTTAAGCAGCGAATGGGATTTCTTGAATACCCGTATCGTCAATATCTACCCGGACGAGAATTGCTGGGTGAACGATTTCAAGAATGCGTACAACGAGCCATATACCCGTATGTATTTCTCTCATCCGGGTTACGATGATTATCCCGTAGTCGGTGTTTCTTGGGAACAAGCGACTGCCTTCTGCGTATGGCGTACGAATTTATACAAAGAATCCTTGAGCTTGCCACCGGGACAATTGGTAGAGCCATTCCGTCTTCCGTCCGAAGGAGAATGGGAATATGCCGCCCGTACAGGTAAGAACGAGAATAAGTTCCCTTGGTCTACCGACGAGCTTCAAGACAGTAAGGGTTGTTTCTTGGGTAACTTCAAGCCGGGTAAAGGTAATTATACGGAAGATGGCCATTTGATTACGTCTCGTGTAGGCTCTTTCGCCCCGAATGAGTTCGGGCTATACGATATGGCAGGAAACGTGGCGGAATGGACCTCAACGTCTTACTCCGAGTCTGGCCCGAGCCAAATGAGCGACATGAACCCGGATCTGCGTTACAACGCCGCCAAGAACGATCCCTACGCCATGAAAAAGAAAGTAGTGCGAGGGGGTTCATGGAAAGATGTCTCACAATTTATCCGTTCGGACATGCGTACTTTCGAGTTCCAGAACGAGAGCCGTTCTTACATCGGTTTCCGTTGCGCACGTACCCAAATAGGATTCTCTCGCTCCAAGGGAAAGAAATAAGCGGGAATTATAAATTTAAAGTTTTGAATCATTTAAGACAATAATACAACGATGGGAAAATATAGAAGATATAAAAACAGACTGGAGATGTTCCTATCCAGCGAAAGAGGAAAACGAGTATTGAACTTCCTGTATAGTTGGGGTGCGTCCATCGTAATCCTCGGTGCGTTGTTTAAGTTATTACATATACCATACGCTAACCAGATCCTGTTCGTGGCGATGATCACCGAATCTATCGTATTCTTTATCTCGGCGTTCGAGCATCCGAACAAGGAATATCATTGGGAAGATGTTTTCCCCGTATTGAAATCAAAGAACCCGATGGATCGTCCGGATTTTACCGGTACGCCGATCTCAACCATGATCAATTCTACGGATAATGTAGAAGACGATGAGATAGCCGGGGGAATAAATATCGGTTCGGCAGCGTCTAAGGCGAACGCGCAAAGAGGTGGTTCCTTGAATATCGCAGGTAATCTGGACGTGACGGAAGAAGATACCAAGAACTTATCCGAGAGCATCAAGAAATTAAGCGGAGCGGCCGAGCAAATCTCCAAAATGGCGGAATTGACGGAAGCTACCCAAAAATATCTGGAGCAATTATCTGGCATGTCTGAGAACATGGAGCGTTTCAGCCAAGTGACTCATTCGCTTACGAACGTATCCGATACGCTGTTGAACTCTTATAAGAGTATCACGGATAATTCCGATGGCATCAGCCAGAACTCCCGTGGTTACGTACACCAGATGGAACAATTGAATCGTAATGTGTCCGGATTGAATACGATCTATGAGATCCAGTTGAAGAGCATCAGCTCGCAGATCGAATCTATCGAACACATCAATAGTGGCTTGAATCGTATCCGTGAGATGTATGACGGATCAGTGGTAGATAGTTCCGTATTCCGTAACGAGACGGAAAAGATGACTCGCCAACTGGCCGAATTGAACCAAGTATACAGTCGTTTATTGCAAGCGATGACCGTGAATATGGGCTACCAACAACCGGCGC
>ULXP01066407.1_pt1 | contig 18742 bp, 16 predicted proteins | sample 1961351 | NCBI WGS metagenome assembly ULXP01 (sample SAMEA4835840, study PRJEB28245) | human gut metagenome | biome: gut microbiome; material: fecal sample | place: Denmark | collected 2008 | reverse complement strand
GATAGCTCCAGCTTTCCTCGGAGCCGTCACCCTTGCAGAGCGTCAGCGCCAGCGTGTCGCAGGGTCTATCCTCCGCGATGTCGTAGTTGGCATAGATGTTGAGCCAGTCATCGTTTTTGTCCGTGAGGACGAAGGTTCCGAAGGCGGCGTCCACATCAAAATCTGCGTCCACATAGAAGTTGAGCTTACCGTCTTCCTCCATCATGATCTCATCACTGAAGGAAAAATTTCGCGCGGAGAGATGTCCCGCCGAGGTGATCTCTTTACCGCTCAGATGATCTAGCAGCTTGCGCCACTTATCATCGCTCGACGCGAATTGCGACCGGGTGGCATGGTACACCGCCGCTGACACATCCCGCATCGCCCAGGTCCGCCAGCCGTCCATGATGTGAACGGCAGAGAACTCCCGTTTGTCAAAGTCGAGTTCAAACACGCCGCGCACCTTGCCGGTGTTCTCCATGCGCTCCGCAATCATCTGCTGATATTCCTCCGATGTGAGCAGCATCCCACAGGAGAAAAGGCGAATGAATTTGCTGCCTGTGTCGGGAGGCTCTTTCAGGTAACGGTTCAGTCTTTCAGCGGCATTCAGCAGTTCCTCACCGGGCGCGACTTTGAAGCACCATTCCTCACCGTTTTCGAGTACACGGTAGGCAGACCATGTCTGCGCTGCTTCTTCCCGCTCACGAGCGGCAGTGCTTTCCGCCTGAATTGCTTTACTGATCCGAGCGTACTCCCGCTCCGGCAGTTGGTTGCAAAGCTCATCCAGCACATCTTCCAGATGCTCCTCCAAGGTTTCATCCCTGAGATGCTTCTCGATGGCATCCTTCCAACGCCGGTCGATCCACAGTGTGATGTCTACATGATCTGCCATCTCACTCACTATTCCTTTCGCCAGTGGGCTGCGCCAACGAGGAGGTAGGCTCCTCCCGCGGCTGCGGCTTCGCCGGTCTTGCCGGACGGCGGGGACGGGCAGCGGGCGCTGTGCGGCTGGCGAGATATTCCCGCACCGGCTCCGGCACCTCGGATTCGTAGAGACATTTGAGCAGTTCCTCCAGCTGCGCCTGCACGCTGGTGTTTTTCTTTTTGAGTGAAAATTCGAGAGCGGCAAGCTGCTCGCTCTCGAATGGGATCATAATATTCTCTTTTTTCATGATGTTCCTCCAATCACATCGTCATCTGTGGCTCCTGCGGAGCCTGCTCCATTTGCTGCGGCGGATAATCTACCAGCGCATACCAGCGACCATGCTCGTCTCTTTTTAAGGACCACACCTCCATCTCCAGGATTTCTTGCGCTTCGACCGGCATCTGGCATCCGCTGACTCCGGGATGTGCCATAGTCGCTTCGCCGCGTAAGAGCTTCTCTGTTTCGGATGGAGTCAGATCCACAAAGCCGCACGGCGTCATGAGCTGAAAGTAGTCGTTCGGATAGCTTTTCAGTAGTTCCTCCACGGTCTGTGGCTGCACCATATCCCGCAGTCTCGATGTGGTCTGCCCCGAATCGCTCTGTACGATCCCTTCTGTGAGGAACTTCGGCACATTGATGACCTCTGCGTTACGGAAGGCGAGGTCACCGCGGTAGCCAATTTTCAGAGCGGAAAACTCCCTCGCGGCACGGATGAGTGCCTTGGGGCTTCCGGGCGGCATCTCCTGCTCCCATCGGTACCACTTATCTTCATAGCCACGGGGCGTGAGTTTGAGGAGAACATAATCCTCCGGCACGAACTTCGGATAGCGACAAAGCTGACCGCCCACGGCATAGTAGGGTTTGCCCTCACACATCACAGTCTGCTCCATGTACGATTTCATCTTGGGCAGGGTTTCGCAGAACCAACACTCGTTATCCCCGAAGCGACGGATCTGACCATCATCCAGAATGCGGTTGAGATTATCCTTTTTCGTCAGGTGATAGACCGTAGACGGTCTGGGCGCTTTTTGATATGCCATGTTATTCGACCTCCTCGTAGTAGTCGCGGAGCTGGAAGCCCAGCGCCTCCATCTCACTGTGGTCCATATTGAGGATGTGACGCAAAATATCGTAGAGATCGCCGCCCGAATAACGGCTGCTGAGAAAATCCACGAGCTTCTCCACCAACTCTTGCTCACGCTCCGGCGTGATCGGTTTTATTGCAGTATTCATAATCAATTTTTCCTTTCAGCCTTTCGGCAGATACGCCCTCGGATTCGTTCGTTCCCCGTTGACGCGCACCTCGAAGTGGAGGTGCGGCCCGGTGGAGCGCCCGGTGCTGCCGGAGAGGGCGATGATGTCTCCCGCCTGCACGGTTTGTCCCACTCTCGCCAGAAGCTGAGAGCAGTGGCCGTACAGCGTAACGAGTCCGTTGCCGTGGTCGATGCATACGTAGTAGCCGTAGCCTCCGGCGTTGTACTTGGAGACCGTCACCGTTCCGCCCAGCGCGGCGCGGATGGGCGTGCCGGTGGGAACAGCCAGATCCATGCCGGTGTGCCCCTTGCGCTTCCCAGTGATGGGATCGATGCGGTTGCCGAATTCAGAGGTGACACGGCGCTCCCAGCCTGAACCGATGGGCGAACAGAAACCGTCCGCACCGATAAACGGCACATCCGCGCCGGGAATCCAGCCCTCCGAACCTCCGGCAACGCCATAGCGGACGAGGTTGTAGACACTGTCGGCATTGGATTTCTGTTCCACAGATAATTCCAAGTGAAGAGTGTTTTCAATATTGCTGTAGACCTCCACCATGTCCATAACGGGAATCGCCACGATGTAGCTCTCCTCGGTTTCTGTCCCATCCTCATCGGTGACGGTGCGGGTTCGCTCCTCGTAGGTCACAAAGCAGTCCACGAACTGGCTGTGCGCTCGGCGGCTGGGGGTGTCCTCTCCAAAGAAAATGGCGTAGAAAACAGCCTTGACGCGGATGCCGTCAAGGCTGTCACTGCCCTCCGTCATGTCATTGACGGCGGCGATGGCGTTGTCCAGCAGCGTGAAGCTGCGGCGCATATCTTCAATGTAAGCAACATATTCCGCAGGCGTTTTGCCCGGAATGTTGCCGCCGTTGAAGCAGAGCAGAACAGCGGAATTGTTATGCTCCGCGCTGCCGGAGAGCAGAGAGCAGATCAGCGCCAGCGTCAGGATCAGCGGTGAACAGATCGCCGCCACGATCCAGCCCAGCCTTTTCCGGGTGTCCTCGTCCGAGAGAGCGGCAGCGGCAATCTTCGCCAGAGCCGCGACGGGTACTGCCATTACCGTCCACCTGCCGTTCCGAAGATGGTCTGCTTGTACTCCGGAGCCTGCACCTGCAAGAGATACCGCTCGTTGCCGCATTTGTAGAGGCAGGAGCCGCGCTGCGGGTCCCGGATCAGGGCATACTCGGATTCCTCCAACTGGAGGTTATCCATGAAGAACTTCTTATCCACATTGCCGCCGTTGAAGATGAACTGATGGACGGGGATGGAAAAGAGGGGGCGTGTCAGCTCCCGTATTCCCGGTTGGGTGAAGTCCTCCAGATTCTGGCTGGCAAGGAACAGGGCGGATTCCTTTTTTCGCACTCGCTTGAGGGCGTTGCGGATGTAGGTGATGACGGTGGGATCGGACAGCCACAGGTACAGCTCGTCGATAGCGGCTACGGAATTGCCCAGCGTCAGAAGCTGATCCGACATATAGGACAACAGACTGAACAGCAAGGTGTTCCGAAGATTTTCCGCCATGTTATCTAATCCCTTGACACAAAAAACAAGGAATTTGGAGTTCGTGATATTGGTGTGCCCATTGAAGAACCGGGCATCTGCGCCGCGGCACATGGAGTGAAGCCCCAGCAGCAGATCCCGCAGCATCTCCCGCGGATAAAGACCGGCGGCGTCATAGTTGTCATAGGCTTCTTGGATCGTATCGTACAGGTCGGAGAGGATGGGGTAATCGGTCGGCTGCATTCCGGCAAAGTCCGTGCGGTCGGTGATGTTCCACTTTTGATAGAGCCGCTCCACCATCAGCTCCAGCGTGTCGATGTGGGGCGTGTCGAAGCCCTTGTAGACACGAAACACATCCCGCAGGAAGGAGATGTGCTGGGAGAGCAGCGTCCCCCGAAAAGCGTCCGGCGCGTCCGGGTCTTCCGGCCCGCTGCCATCGTCCCAGCAGCGGGGCTCCAGCAGGTTGATGCGGTACTGCCCGCTCAAGTAGTCCAAAAAGCAGCCGCCCAGGGCGCGGCACTCGTCCTCCATTTCGTGCTCGGAGTCCAGAGAGATCACGCTTTTACCCGCCTCCCGCACATTGCAGAGCAGGAGCTTCATAAGATAACTCTTGCCCTGCCCAGTGTTGCCGAGGATGAGGGCGCTGGCGTTGGTCTTGTCGGCGGCACGGCGGTCGAAGTCCACAATGATGTTGGAGCCGAAGCGGTCACGGCCAATGAAGAAGCCCTCGGGATCGGTTTTGCCGGAATAGTTCATGGGGTACAGATTGGCAACGCTGCGTGCGGGTAATACCCGCTCTGCAAAATTGGCAAGCTGGCTGCCGCCTGCGAGGTTGGCGGAGAGAAAGCCCTCCCGCTGCCGCAGGAGCAGCGGATCGGCGCCCATGCGGGAGCGCACCAGTTGGGCGGATACGGTATCCCGCGCCGCGCGCAGCTTTTCCGTATCCGCGGCGGCAATATCCAAGTAAACGCCGCAGTGGATGAGCGGCTCCTTTTCCTGCCGCTGCTTTGCCAGCAGCTCCGCCATATCCCGCAGGTTGGCCTCCGCCGTGACGCTCTGCTTGTAATCATTGGTATTGCTCCGCTCCATGCGGCTTTTGTTGGTGGCGGCATGAAGGATGGCGTCCTCCTCGGCGGGCGTGACCTGTCGCGCCGTCAAGCGCAGGTTGACGCCGCCCATATCGCCAAGGCCCCGCAGCAGCGCCAGCTCATCCGTCATGGGCGGGTAGCTTTTCAGTGTCATCGCCGTGTGATACCGGCTGCCAAGGATGAAGTGGTCGGTGTTGAACTTCACCGCCGCGGGCGCGATCATGTCCAGAAAGTCTTTCGGGCGCTGAACTTGTTCCGGCATCTTCTTTTTCTTCTTCTGTTTCTTTTTAGCCATGTGCCATATACTCCTCTCCATCGAAATCACGGAAGACCTCCGTGGTGAGATCCTGCCGGTAGTAGATCGCCAGCAGGCGCTTCACATCCTGCTCCTCCGCCAGACGCACGCGGAGCCCGTGGTCGCAGATGCCTTTCTCCAACTGCCGCAGCGCGCTTTCATCCGCACCGGCTTTTTCATCCAGTGGGAGCACCAGCACAAATTTGCGGGAGGAGGCGGAGGAGAATTGAATGGCGTCCAGATGGGCCATGTCTCGATCTAACAGCTCCCGCACGGCAGGCTCTGTTTCCTCCTCCAAGCGCCGCAGGTAATACTCCTTATTCCGCTGGAAGGATTCGCGGGAGTCCAGCGCCAGAATTTCCAAGGTTGGTTGGGTGCTCAGAAGCATGGTGAGGGAGCGGACACGGCCCCGTATGACCTCTGGGGACAGGACGGAGAGGTTGTCCGGCTGGATCAGGAAGAAGACCCGCTCTCCGGAATCTGTCACGATGCCGTGGGGCGTCACACGGACGATGCCCATGAGCTGCCGGGTGGATTGCCGCTGGCGCAGCTCCTTTTTCTGTTTCCGATTCATGGGTCCAGCCTCCATTCATAGTATTGCTGCCGCAGAAAGAGAAAACAGGCGGCACGGCGCAGGAAATCTAAGATACTGCTGCCATCCACCTGAATGGTGAGGAAGGCGTAGAGCACCGTGACCACCAGCAGTCCCATGCCGAGGCCCTGGGTCAGCGCCAGCACAGAGAGCAAAGCGCCGATGCCGATCACGGCGATGTCCCGCAGCAGCCAGAGCCACAGCATGGGCTTGGCTTTCAGGTTTTCGGGGTAAATAAACATTTTGTTCCTCCAAAGCGAAACCGCTGCCGAGAATCTCAGCAGCGGTTCGCGCGATGTATTTCTTATTCTTCGGCGGCACCGGTGTCCTTTGCCAGCGCCTGCCGGATGCAGTCCAGGAAGAAGGCGTTCTGCTTGATGCCGTTCCGCTTGAGGTATGCCTTGAGCTGCTCAAACAGCTCGGTGGGTACCTGAAACGCCACCGTCCTCACATTGTCCTTGTCCATCTTCGCATTTTCCTCCATTTCATAAAATTTGGTGATGAGCGCGGTCATGTACCGGCTTAGGGTCTCGCCGGATTCGGCCTGTCGCTGCCGTACTTTGGTATGCAGCTCCAAAGGAATTTCAGCGCAGAGGTTGCGCGTTTTTTCTGCCATAGCAGTTCCTCCGATCTTTTTAATGGTAAAGCTAAGATACCCGAAAGCAAGCGCGAAAGCTATTACCAAAGCCAACGAAGAAGCGGCGTGAAACAGCGGCGATACCAACAAAGAGGCTATGCCGCCCGCATGGCCGCGGCGATCCGCGACATAATAAACTCCACACAGGGTATCGCCAGGCTATTGCCCAAAGCTTTGTACCTTGCACTATCCGACGCGCCGGGGATGTCTGTCCAGCCGTCCGGAAAGCCCTGGAGCCGTTCACATTCCAAAGGCGTCAGGCGGCGAATGAGATAGGCGTAGGATTCTGCCTGTTGGCAAATGAGATCGGTGGCGTCCTTATGCTGACGGGCGCTTTGGGTACTGAATACCTCACCGTCCTTGAACTCATCCACACGCTGACGGGCATAGACGCCGTGGCGATCCGAGGTGGTCAGGGTATAGGAAATATCCCGCTGCCATCCAAAGCCGTTGCCGCCGTTTTGCGGCTGGCGGTCAATGGCGTTGCCCGCAATGCAGATGACTTCCTCCGGTACCTGTTGAACAAGTGAGGTGTTCAAACCACCCGTACCCATTCTGGCCGAAAGTGTTGGCGCTATCTTATGGGGGCCTGTATAGCGGCTGTCTATTCCATAGTTTTCATACAGTAAAGGGTCTGCTGGGTTCAGGACCAAAGGCTGGTGTCCACGCTCCTGCGCGCGGAGGGTGCCGGTGATATTTTCGCTGTATGCCATGCTCTGCCCGCCCTGGTCATTAAGGCATAAAACAGACGGCATACAGTTCCCACCGGGGCTGCCCTTGAGGGTCGGAGCAACTGATTCGTTGTATCCAATGCCGCCTGCGCTGGCACCCGCTCCGGCGGAAAAGCCGGCTACAAAGGTCTGCTGCTTCATCCCCGGCTGTGCGCCCAGCGCACCTGCTACATCGTGCAGATCCCGCACCTCATCCCGCTGGTTGGCGGCAAAGGCCATGACTCCGTTTCTTCCAGTGGACATCCCGCAGTTGACGCCGAGCGTGGCCGCTACATCGCCAGTCAGATCACCGTTATAGCTGTCAAAGCCCTCCGCGGCTCCATTTGGCTGTGTCACGAAGGTCTGCATCTGCATATTGGTGGTTGCCATCAACGCACCGGACACGCCGTTCAGGTCAATGCCCTCATTGCGCTGGTTCACATGAAATGCCTTCAGGTCAGTAGGTTGGTTGTCCGGCTTCATGAGCCCCGCTTGGATCTTCAGCGCACGCGCCAGCATCTTCGGCAGATCCTTGCCGCGCTCAAAGGCGCGGCGCAGGATGCCCAGACATGCGGTTTTCGATAGATAATATTTTAGGGCTGGGTACGCCTCCAGTATGCCGGACAGTGAGACGCGGATCGGGCGGCGGGGCGCGGCCCCGGTATTGAGGGGCCGCTTGCCTTCCCGCCATGGAGATCGGAACTCCCAATGACGCTGTCCGAAGAGATCCACGGGAGAGGACAGCAGATCCAAGTGAAAATATGGGATTGAAACCAGTTCGGAGTCCGACTTGCCCGGTCTGCGCTTGGGCGGTGCTCCGCCCCTTTCAGCCGTGTCTAACCCAAGCATCGACATCTGCCCGTTCGTATCGAATCGGTACATCTATGTGACCTCCTTCTCACTGTTTTCCGTTTCGTCAAATACATCAAATAAAAGCTGGGGCGCGAGCGGCCCGGCAAAGTCAGCAAGGAGAAAGATGCGCTTGCGACGCTGCGCGACGCCACACAATTGAGCGTCCAGACAGCGCCACGCAATAGAAAACATATCGCCTGCCGTGAGATCACCGACATCGGGCCATCCGTAAGGATAGGGGCCTGGGATAAGCTCGTTGGGAAAGCAGATCCGCACGATCTCCTCCAGCACGATCCGAAAGTCCTCATACTTCGGTTTTCCGCTTGAAAAGGCCCCCGGCACGTTCTCCCAACACATCCAGCGCGGCCGTATGTTGACGCTCTCCCGGCCACGGGCTTTCTCTGCCAACCGCATTTCACGCACAATGCGCATCTGCTCCATAAAGAGGCCAGAACGCGCGCCGACAAGACCTGCCCTTGCGCCAGCAACGGAGAGATCTTGACACGGGCTGCCCCCGCAGATGATGTCCACAGGCGGCAGCTCCGCGCCACGCAGCTTAGTGATGTCGCCTACATGGATCATGCCGGGAAAGCGCAGCTTTGTCACCTCAATGGGAAATGCTTCGATCTCCGACGCCCATACCGGCGTGATGCCGTTGCGGACCGCAGCCAAAGGGAATCCGCCGATACCGTCGAACAGGCTGCCCATGGTGATTTGTGTTAACCAGGTCATATCATCACCCTTTCATCTGATCGCCGCAGCGATGGTTCGGGTGGTGTTGACGGCAGCCTGTGCCGTATAAACGGCGCTCGTAATATTGGCCTTTGTCGTGGTGTCCAAGCCAAAGCTGCCGGCGATGCGGGGCACCTCTCCCGCCGAGAGCATAAGCCCCACGCCCATCAGCGCGTGGTCTTTGAACACCATAAGTCCCGCAATGAGGATGGTAGACTGGAGGAAGGCAGTCAGGCACAAGCCGATGACCTGCCGAATCCAGCCCATGAATCCATCCAGATAGCCACGCGGAACGCTGAACATATAGAGGCTGCCCACCGCGATCTGGATGAGCAGGATGCCCCCGCGTTTCAGGTTGGCAAAAAACACCTTCAGCACCGCGTAGCCCATAAGGATAATGCAGAACAGCAGCATGATGGGGCTGGTGATGATGCCGAGACCGAAGTGGGAGCTGTTCACCACATCGGCAAGTGTCTGTATCTCACTGAGTTCGGTGATGATGTCCTGTCCCACCTCACCGATGCTTCGTCCGTAGCCAGTAAGTCCCGCGGAAAAGGTTCCCTGCAGCGACACCGATAAGGCATAGAGCCGGACGGGGACAACGGTGAAGAGGCTCACCGCCAGAAAGCCCTTGATGATATTCATGCCGCACTGCTGGAGATTGCCTCTGCCGGTGGAGTATTCAATGCCGCACTCAAAGGCGCAGACCACCACGCTGACGGCGAACAGCGCCCAGGCAAGGCGGGAGAAAAAGAGAATGATGGCGCTGACCCATTCCAGTTCAAAAAGTTCCACGCCCATATTGCCCATGAGGGCAAAGAAATTGCCGAGAAAGCCCACGATCTGCCCATAGATCCAATCCACCAGCTGATCCAAAACTGTCGCGGCAACAAAGTTCCAAATAAATATCTTCGCTCACCTCCGAAAATGCAGAAAGCCGCCGCCCAGATGGGCGACGGCCTCGCACAGTCTGTTTCATCTTGTGCTGCTTAGATCCCAATGATATTCCAGATGTATTTCGGCGCGATCAAGCTGAAAATCAGGCAGGCAAAGAGGATGGCGGGGCCGGTCCATTCAAATTGACCCCTCTGGCGATAATCAAAGTACGCGCCGCCAAGCTTTACAAAGAATGCGATGGCGAGGATCATATCCAATGCGGGGAACACCACCTTCTCCACCACGCTCTTGATCTGCTTGGCCGCCTCCGTCCATGTCTGCTCCACCGCTCCCGCAACATCCCCGCCCGCAGCGAGCGCCGAGGTGCAGCAGAGGGTGGTCAGGAGCAGGAGCGTCAGCGCCAAAACGATATTTTTCCTATGTTTCAAAATCTCAACCTCCTTAAAATGGGGATGCCGCCCCTTGCGGAGCGGCATCCGTTGTTAGTCCTTAATAACCGGTGCGAGGCAGGGGCTTGCTGGGGGCATAGACACGGGTGACCCAGCGCGAGGTCGCCATGATCCACTGCCCGTTGTAGACGCCGCCTGCATCCGACGTGTTGACGAACTGCGTACCACCGGTGAGCTTTGAAAGCACCTTGCAGTCCACGCGAGGGGCCTCCACCTGACGGAAGTTTGAAGGTACAATGCCGAACGCCGCCATGAACTCCGTCACATACTCATTGGAAGCAAGTCCCAGCGCCGCGGGCGAAGCATCCAAGACGTAGTTTTTGGCTGTGCTCAGGTTATCCGCCAGTGTGCGCCAGGTATCGCCGCTGAGATTGGTTCGGTAGACGATTTTATAGTTGCCGGGGGTATTCCACGTGCCGGTGTAAATCTTTTCAAGGCGCACCGCCTTGACGGGCAGGGTATCGCGCCAGTAGAAGGATTCCAGCGCTGTGGTAGAGTTGTTGGCAATACCGGTAAAGTTGTAGCGGACAAGCTGCCCCGGCATGACCTCCACATAGCCGGTTTTCTTGATGGAAACGTTGGTAGACAGACTCTTGTTGGTCATAGCCGCCTTGACGATCTGACCGGCATACTCAATTTCTACCTCGATGGGCGTCTTATCCAGCCCATAAAACTCCGCCGCCTTGGATTCTACGATCTTATATCGCGCCAAGGGCAGAGGCTTACTGACCGCAAGCCCGTTTTTATCCGTCTTGATGGTATCCACCAGGCGGTTGGTGCGGGCATTGTAAACTTCAAAGACGGTGTTGGGGATCGGTGTTCCGGCGGGCCAGCCGTTCATGGAATTATAGTCCGCCGAGGTCTTGACGATCTGGATCTGACCGGTGATGGGGGTATTCTTCCACTCGACTTCCGTGGTTTCGCCGGACTTTACATACACGGTCTTTTTCTGCGTGTCGGGAATATATCCCTCATTTTCCAATTCACGCAGATAGTAGCGGCCAGCGGTCAGATTCTCAAAACGGACATACCCTCGGTCATCGCTGGTTTCCTGCGCAATGGGATTGTTGCCGCTGTCATAGAGAATGAAGGAAACGCCGTAGATGCCCTCGCCGGTGGTCGAATCGACCTTGTGGATCAGAATGCCGGAAATAGCTTTGTTGGTCACCGTTTTGGTCGTGGTTTTACCATCCTCCACGGCGAAATAGATGGGGGTACTGTCCAACTGGAAGCCCTTGCCCGCCTCGGTTTCCACGGCATAGTAGCTGCCGCTTTCCAACGGCACATACACGCGGCCGTCCGTTCCGGTGGTGACGGTGTCCACCAGACCGCCATCGCTGACACGGCGGATCTCGAAGGTGGTGTTGGGGATACGCTGGGTTTTGTCCGCCGCATTCACTTTCACCAGCTCCAGCCCACCGATGGGAGCATTATAAAAATAGAGGGACTGCGTGTCATTGGGGTTGACCACCACGGTCTGCGTGCGCGTATTCTCGTCGATGGTGTAACCGGAGATGGATTTTTCCTCTGTTACCACCAGTGTGCCGGTGACGCCCTTGAGAATGATCTGCCCGTTTTCGTCGGTATAGTACAGACCGTTGGAGCTGATTTTTCCGTTTTCGTCTGGGACAAACTCGCCGGTAGCCGTAGTGATTTTGAAGGTGACGCCCTCCAGCGGCGTCTTGCGGTCCAGAGAGGACAGCTTGTTGATGATGAGCGCGCCCTGTCGCTCATTCCAGAAGGTCAGCCGCTGGGGAGACTGGCTCTGGTCGATCTTAATGCTCTGCGGTGTCCCGTCCAACACGAATCCATCCACAGATTTAACCTCTTTTGCGGTAACAGTCATGCCGTCGGTCAGACCCTCAATGACGATCTGGCCTGCAGCGTCGGTGGTATAGTAGCCGTTGTTGGGGCCGACTACCGCACCGGAGGAGTCCGTCACGAGGAACTGTACCCCGGCAAGCGGTTCATTTTTCGTGCCGGAAATGTATTTCTGGAGAATCAATGTTGTAGTGGGTTTGTTGTAAAAGGTCAGCGTCTGCGTGTCGTTGGGATTGACTACCACGGTCTGTGTGCGGGTCGCTTCATCAATGGTGAAGCCCGGAATCGTCTTGGTTTCCGTTGCTACCACGGTGCCGACGACGCCGGAGATGCGGATCTCACCGGATTTATTGGTGTAATAAATGCCGTTGCTGGACAGTTCGCCGTTGGCGTCCGGGACAAAGCTGCCGTCTGCATAGGTGATCTTAAACTCTACGCCCTCCAGCGGCTCCTTGTTGGGACCGGAGCTGACCTTGCGGATGATGAGATTACCGGCAGGCTGGTTCAGAAACTGCAAATGCACCGTTTCGCCGCTCTTGATGAGCGCGTGCTGGGGGCTGTCATCCAACAGGTAGCCCGTTTTTGCTCTGACTTCACGGGCGATGACCGTCATGCCGGGTTCCAGACCATCCACCAGAATTTCGCCCGCGGCATTGGTGGTGAAGCGGCCATTGTCGTTGCCGAGATAATGGCCGCTGCTGTCGGTCAAAAGGAACTCTACGCCGGAGAGCGGTTCGTGCTTGCTGTCGTCGCTCAGTTTGGTAATTAAGAGCGATCCCAGAGGAGCATTACCGAAGCGGAGCGTCACCACATCCTGATCCTCGCCGGAGATCCACACCGTCTGGGGTTCGCGGTCGATGATATGATTTCCGTCGCTTTCGAGTTCCTGACAGACATAAGTGCCTTTTTTAAGGTTTGTTACGGTGAACGCTCCGTTGGGGCCGGTCACATAGGTCCCGATGACTGTGCCGCCAGTACCGGAAGTGCCGCCGCCTAAATATCTCAGTTCAAAGCGGCAGCCCTCCAAGCCTTTCCCGGTTTTGGCGTCATATTTGTACACGACGAGGGCACTGTGAGGAACATTGTCCACGGTCACGGTCTTAGAGGTATTGGCTTCCAGATAGAACTCGGTGACCCCGCTGCCCTGAATGCCGAAGCCCTTGGGAGCGGACTCCTCCACCAGCTTGTACCAGCCACGGTTTACATCGGTGAGCGTGATTTTACCATCGGAGGCCGTTGTGAATACACCGAGGTCGTTGATCTCGCCGGTGGTGGTATTGTCCGAGCCGTAATAGATATGGAATTTGGCATTGGAGAGAGGATCACCGGTGACGCTGTTTCGCTTTAGGATCGTCAGGGAGGGTTTGACCGCGTTGAAGAAGGTCACCGTTCTGGTGCAGCCTGCTTCCAGATAGACCTCCTGGGGGATCTCAGAGAGAATGACATGGGAAGGCACATTTTTCTCCGTGATGCGATAGCTGCCCACGGGGATGGAAGCGAGGAAGATGCGCCCCGCGCCGTCCGTGGTGGCGCTGGTGGAGTAGCTGCCGTCGATCTGCTCAATGAGATAGGTAACGCCCTCGATAGGCTCCCCGGTGGCGATGTTTTTCTTCAAAATTTCCAGACCGGGCTTCTGGTAATCCTGAAAGCGCACCTCGCTGGTCTTGCCGGGTCGGAGCGCTACGGTCTGCTCCGTATTGCTCACAATGTACGGCTCGGGAACGGATTCCTCCCGCACCACATAGACGCCTGCAGGAAGTGCCGAAAGCGTTGCCGAACCGTCCGAGCCGGTGGTGACGGAGGTGGAATAGCTGCCGGTAACGGACTTAATGGACAGCACCGTGCCGGGGATCGGCGCGCCGGTCTGCGCATCGGTCTTGATGATCTTCATGCTGGGCAGTTCATAGTTCGTAGCGGTAACGGTATACTGCTTGTTCCCGTCCGTGGTGTCCACATAGACGCTGATAGGCGTGGAGTCTGCACAGTACCCTGCTGGCGCTTCGGTTTCCACGAAGGACCACAATCCTTCGGTGACGTCCTTTACCTCGATCATACCGCCATTTTTGGTCACATCGCTGCCGACGATCTGACCGTCACGGTAAATATTGAATTTTGCACCGTCCAGCCCGCGGGTCGTTCCGGCAGCCACCTTTTGCAAGGTAATGTCCGCATCTCCCGCGGGAGGAGCCGGCTCGTCACCGCCTTGCGGCGCATCCTTTACCACCAGCTCACGCGGACCATAGTAGTTGAAAAAAGACTGGTTCTTGCGATTGCTCGAAAGGGCAAACACCGCCCATTTTGCGCTGTCGGTCTCTACGATGGATGCAACTTTGCCCTGTACGGCATATTCCTCGATCTGACGCTGAAATGCCGCGTCCTCCTGCGCCTTCTGCGCGAGCATCCAGTCGATGAGGCTCAGATACATCTCGTAGGTATCGGCGTTGGCATAGCCGCCCGCGTCACCGTCTCCGCCGGGTTCTCCTTTATAGCTCTGATGGTCCCACACATAGGTTTGGACCGCCATAAAGAGCTGGCCTACATTGGATGCATTGCTGTCGTTGATGTAGGTCATGAGCCACTTGACATTGGCAAGCGTCGCGGCGTCCATCTCACCAAGGCCGCTGTTGGCAATAGCAGTCTTGAGCACGGTGTCGGCATCCGCATTGGTAGCCGAAGTGTAGGTATAAGAATTAAAGAATGACTGCGTGGCGTTGTGGTAACCGAGGCCGCTGTCGAGGCAGTAGAGCAGCCTTCCCGCCGCCATCGGCGGACGATAGCTGTACGGCGTTCCATTGGCGAGCAGTCGGGTGCTCCAGTAGTTCTGGTTCTTTGTGATCGTGATACCTTTGCCTGTGCCGGATGCAGCAAAGGCGGAGGTCGGCAGCAGACTTAAAATCGTTATCAATGTCAGAAGTAGTGACAGCAGGCGTTTCTTGATAGATTTCATAGAGTTCACCTTTCTTAAAGAAGCGTAATAAAAAAGAGCAGACCTTGCCGATCTGCTCTTTCCTGATAATAGTTGATAATTTACTTGTTTGTGGGGGTATCTACCCATGAGATGGAATATCCGTCATAGAGGAAAAGCTGCACGCAGTACCAGCAGGGATTTCCGTTATCGTTGACGCCCCTCGCCAATCCGATGCCAATTTCGGACAGCTTCGGATTGAGCATATTTTTATGGTGTGTCGTCGAGGCGTTCCAGTCTGCTACCGCTTGCTCAGCGAGCGTCTGTTCGGATAACGTCCAATCCGCAATACGATGGATATTTTCGGCCATGTAGGGACAATCCGTAACGGTATTGAATTTTTCTCCGTTCGGTCTTGTGTGCGAATAGACCGTATGCGCGGCCATTTCATCGGCTCGGACCTGCGCCGCCTGCATGAGTTTGTCGCTGGTGGTCAGGGGCGCGATGCCGTTTTCCTTTCGGAGCGCGTTGGTGCGGTCCACGATGTCCTGTTTCATGGCGTCTACATCGGCATCATTGGCAGGGGCTGTGGGTTCTGGCTGCGATTCCGGTTTATCGGGTTCTGCCTTTGCTGGCGCTTCACCGGTGTAGGGCTTTCCGCTTTCTACCTGCACACAGCCGTTGGCGCTGTCCCAATAGACCTCAAATCCCACTGCCTTGCCCACATCCCGCAGCTTGACATAGTTGTTGCCGTTGATGGTGTAAGCGGTCATGTGGGTTTCCTGTCCATCCACAAGGATGCGGTTGGTGGAGAGCGTCGCTTTCAGCGATTCCACAGCCTGCGCCGCGGGAGCGCTCAGAGCAAGCCCCATCACAAGACCGCATAGGACGAGTCCGGTATTCTTCAATCTGTTCATCTTTCTGCCTCCATTCTAAATGTGTATGTGGAAATCTTCCTCGCAGCTTCACCATATCACAGGCGATGGGCAGAAGTCGAACAGAACCGATCCGGCAAAACGGAGAAAAAATCAAGTTTCCACCGCGGTGACGCACCAGCGCTGGTCCCGCTGGTTGCGGACGCAGGTGTAAAGCGTGAGCATATTCTCGCCGGAGTCCGCAAGACCGCTGCGGTCCGTCTCGCTGACCTTGCTGACATCCGTCACCTTGTAGGTGCGGGTACCCAACTTGGTCGTCAGGGTAATTCTGTCCCCGATGTCCAGCGTGTGGATCTGGCCGAAGTAGCTGTTGGCGCCGCGGTTGTGGGCGGCGAGGCAGACATTCCCCTCCCAGATGGAGGTATCCTCAAAATGTCCAACGCCTTTGGCAAGCGTCTTGCTGTCCGTGCCCTGATAAATGCGGACGCTCAGATCCAACGCGGGGATCTCCAGCCTGCCGAGGGAGCCGTTTTTGTAGTAGAGGTTGCCCGTCACCTCCGTGAACAGCACAGTGGGCTGATAGTTCCCGCCGCTCACCGTACTGCCGGGTGTGACAACATTGGCGGCACTGCCGCCAATGACCGCGCCGGACGCGGGAATACCACCGGGGGCCAGATTTGGAGTGAGGTACTCGCCGGTGTGTAGGGCGTTCATGCTCTCCGAGCCGAAAACAGGCGGAATGAGCGCTGCGTTCTTACTCACATCCTCGTTGCGCATGGCGCCGCCATCTGCCGTGTGGATGACCTCGATGGAGGTGTCCTTACCGAAATCGTAATCGTCCGGCGAGTCGATACTGTATTCCAGCGCATACGCCGGAGCCGCCAAAGCCGCTGTCATGCAAAGGCTCAGGCAAAGGGTAATGATTTTTTTCATTCTGCCGTTTCCTCCTCATCTGCGTTTTCTTTTCTGTGCTTCACCAGCAGCGCACCGCCGACACCGGCTCCTGCCGCAGCCACAATTCCGAGGGGAATCAGCACATAGGACCAGCGGAAAGCGGATGCCGCGGAAGGCACGTTCACAGGCTCTGCGGGCTGGATGGGCGTTCCATCAAAGATGGCGACATAGCGGACACGGTTGAGGGCGATCCGGCTGACGGTTCCGGTATAATCCGCCGTGACGGTGTAGCCCTTGACATAGCTGCTGGTGGCGCTGCCGGTGTAGGTGGCGACGGCGGTATAGCGGTCTGCCACGGCATAACCGTCCATGTTGGCGGTATTGTCGGTCTGCCACTGAATGTCCGTGAGCGTCAGGGTCCTGCCGCCGTCCTCAATGCTCTTGGGGATGTACTGTGTATCCTGCTCGGCAAGATTGGGATAGCTGCGTTTGACGGAAAGCTGCTTTGTAGAACTGCCATAGCCGGACGGCTCGACTTGCACGGTGTCAAGTCGGAGTGTCAGGGTTCCCATGAGCCCGTCGTCCGTGATGAAATCACGCTCCTGCGGCAGCAGCGCCAGCACGGATTCCATATCCTTTTTAGCGCTCTCGATAGAAACATGCTCCGTATGCTGGCGGCTCTCGTTTTCAGGAAGCTCCTGCTTCAGAATATCTGTCAGGGTGTACTGAAAGCCGTCCTGCCGAAAGTCCGAGCGGGGAATGCCCGCAGGATCGTCTTCCGGACTCAGATCATAGATCTTTTTCAGCTCTGTGCCATCGTCGTTTCGGACGATGGAGGTGGGATAGCAGACCTTGGCGTCCGGTACCGCGGGTTCAAAGTCCGCCGCCAGCGCAGTGGGTGTCAGTGCCAAAGTCAGGCACAGCGCCGCAGCGCAGAGGGATAGCATTCGTTTCATTTTGTGTTCCTCTTTTCTTTATTTTTATAGTGATTTTTCGTCTGCTCCAGCAGAAGGTCATATTCCCAAGGCTCCAGCTCTAAGGAGAGGTAGGCACCGTCTTTCGACATACCGTCTACCCGGTAGCTCAGCACAAGTGGAAGATGCCGCTGCTTTTTCACATCCTGGGGTGAGATCCAACCAACGCCGCCCACAAAAACGGAACGGATGGCGGAATCGTAGTTTTCTTCATAACCCTGCCAGAGAAGCGCCTCCCGCAAATCTCCCCGCAGCTTCCCGCTCTGGGGAACGGGAACCAGACGCTCCGGCTCCAACAAAAAGCGCGGATGCAGGTTTTCTAAGCAACCGTCCAGCGCAACTTTCAGGGCGGCATTCTTTTTCGTCAAGCCGCTGCGCCGGTAATCCGCCGACAGAACATCCTCGCCCTGGGCGTCGCCGGGGAAAAGGCGCACACAGCGGATGAGTTCATAGGCGTGGGCATCATCCATCATACCAAGGACACGGGTCCCATCCATGGGGAGCGTCCGGTAATGGTCGATGGCCTCCGCCAATGCAGAAAACTGCCTCACATCCCATCCGGGCCTTCCGGGGCGGAGATCGTCCACGGTGTAATAGGTCATGCACATTCAGACATCCTCCTCATTTCATATTCATGCCGCCCATCGTGGGCGCGTCGGTCTGCTCCTGCGCTTGAAGCTCTGCCAGCTTCGGCTTTGCCCATTCCGGAAGGAACTGGTCATCCAGTACGCCAATGAACTCATTACGGTTCCAGCGTGTCATCTCCCCGTCGCTAAGGCAGGTGCAGCGCACCGAGCGGCCAATGGCGTGAGGCGAACAGCCAAAACCGTCATGGGCATACCAGAGCTGGTTTTCCTGACTCCAGCAGGATTCCTTCAGCGTGTCGGGGCTGAGTACCAGCACCTTGCCGGTATAGTCCTGCTCGGCGCGGTCACCGACACAATGCTCCGCGCCAAAGAGATTTAACGCCTGCACTGCCTTGCGGTAAAAACTGACGAAGCCATCCAGCACGGCCGGATGGCTTCGGACAACAAAATCGCTGTTGTGGTTGAGATCTGTGGGAATATATATCTTCTCTGCCCAATGCTTGTTGGCATAGCTGAAACGCCCATCCCACTTGAGTTCGTGCAGCGTATTGGCGAGCACCCATGCGGTGCGCTTGTAGCCGTATTCCGCCAGCACCTGCGTGATACAGTTCTTGTCCAGATGCATCCCATCGAAATTCTGGCGAATGGCGTCCTCGATAGCGTTACGGCAGGCGATGTTTGTCTTGTGGCTCTCCCGCCAAAGGGAAAGCTCATTCCGCTTACGGGCTTCAGCAGCGGAATACGGGTAGGGATAGGTTTCATTCATTTTGGATA
>ULXP01018345.1_pt1 | contig 19005 bp, 10 predicted proteins | sample 1961351 | NCBI WGS metagenome assembly ULXP01 (sample SAMEA4835840, study PRJEB28245) | human gut metagenome | biome: gut microbiome; material: fecal sample | place: Denmark | collected 2008 | reverse complement strand
GACAAGATTCTCCTGCTGGAGATTGCCGAGAAGGACGGAGCACGCCACCAATATCTCGAAATTTCGAGTAAAGAATTGCTCGGGGCAAAGGCATTGTAAAGATGAATTATGCCATAGCCAAGAAAAAGCCACTTCTTTGGGGAAGTGGCTTTATAGTTCCATATGGTACTCAAACTCTCGACCGCTACATGGGAGAAAATGCACTTTACCCATTGCGACGTTTGGATTTCAAGGTTTTCAGGTGTAACTCCGGATCAAAGTCCACGGCCTCCCCGCTTTTTTCTCCGGCACGAATGGCGGCTTTAAACTCTACCAGGTGGCTTTCGTTCTCTTCCAATAAACGAAGCCCTGTCCGAATGACTTCACTGGTATTGTTATACCTTCCTTCTGCAATCTTTGTCCGAATAAATTCTTCGAAATATCCACCCAATGCAACAGATGTCGATTTTATTGCAAGATTCTTTTCTGTAATGTTACCAATATTATCCACCGATCCGTCTATTAACTCATCAAAAGATATTATTGGCAATCATAAATAGCGATCTTTGATGTCCTGTCTGCGGCGTAAAAAGAGCAGGAATATTCCTGCTCTTTTCTAATTTTCGGTCACCAATTCCGGTCGTTCATATTCTATGTTTTTTTGATTGACGCTTCCATAAGTTCTTTACTTTATCTACGGTCGATTTTGCCTACATGTTGAATCGTACCGTAGCACCGGTCCTTCAGTTCCGAGTAGTAGAGGAAGGGCTCCGCAACACGCTGCCGAGCCCAATGCGCAGGCGAGCTCCAAAATCTTTTCATCCGCTTCAAAGCATCCATTTGTGGAGCTCAACAAAACATTTCCTTATTTCGTATCCGAACAACACGGTTCGAACGTGACGGCACAACCTCCGTCGGCAACCATCTCGATCCGCAGCGAGTCGGCAGCCGTCATCTGCCGCTCCTCAATCCGGTAGGCCGTACGCAACGAAGAGGTCGGATCGTCGGCGTAGATGCGGGCGATGTAGGTTACGCCAGGTTGCAGGAATCCGAGGGACTGGACAATCGTGCGGGCCTCGGAATTGGTCCCTGCGCCGAGATAATAACGCTCCCCGGCACGGCGGGCCACGACGATGTAATCGCCGATCTCTCCCTGCAAGGCTTCGGACCAGTCGCAGTCGGCGTCGAAGTCGCGGAAGAACCGGAAGGCCGGATGCCCCTCGTAGTTCTCGATCAGATCGGCGGCCATCTGCAGCGGAGAGTAAATGATTACCCAGTTGGCGATCTGGCGGGCCAGCGTCGTCTTGATGCAGCACTGCGAATTGTCACCGTTCCACTGGATGCGTCCCGGATCGGCCTTGGCGCGGTCGTAGTAGATGTCGAAGATGCCGGGCGTGTAGTCCATCGGACCGCTCAACAACCGCACGAACGGCAGCGTGCAGAGATATTCCGAAGAGTTGCCCTCGGACCAGGCGTTCCACTCCATGCCGCGGGCCCCTTCGCGGGTCATCATGTTGGGCCATGTGCGGCGGATGCCCGTCTCCTTGATCGGTTCGTGGACGTCGAGCATGATGTGGTACTTTGCCGCCAGTTCAACGACGCGCTGGTAATGCTGCACACCGTATTGCGAATGATGATAGTAGCCCCCCTTGAAGCCGCCGGCATACCCCGTTTTGAGAGTATGTATGCCCAGCTCGGCGTAGCGCTTCATTGCGGCTTCCATGTGGGCCTCGTAGTCGGGGATGTTGCCACCGGTCTCGTTGTGCATCCAGAGTTCGATGCCCTTTTCTGCGGCGTAGCGGGCGATGCGCTCCAGATCGAAGTCGGCATAGGGCTCCACGTAGTCGAACTGCTGGTTTCCACCCCAGTTCTCCCAGCCGCGGTTCCAGCCTTCAAACAGCACGCCCTGGATGTTGTTCGCCGCGGCGAAATCGATATGGCGAATGGCATTTTCGGTTGTGGCCCCGTGGCGCGGCCCCATGGTCCAGACCTGCGTGCCGAGATGCATTCCCCACCAGACGCCGACATATTTCTGCGGACGGATCCACGACGTGTCGGCAATCTTCGACGGTTCGTTGAGATTGAGGATCAGCGACGAATTGATCAGATCAACAGCCCGGTCACCGATCTGCACGGTCCGCCACGGAGTGGTGAAGCATGCCGGAACCCGAGCCTTCACACCATCGGGCAGCGGAGCCAAATCCGCTTTCAGCACCCCCGCCGAATCGCGGCGCAACACCATCTCCGGCCAGTCATAGAGCGCTGCCTCATGGATCGAGCCATAGGTTTTTCCCGTACAGAAAGAGAAGGGGGTATTGGCATCCTGTATTCCGGATACCGGCATCTCCCGGTACTGTAATTCGTAGGTTTCGAAATTCCCGGGAATCGACCAAGACAGCGTGTTTGCCTCATCGATGAAGCGGAACTGTGTCTGTTCGTCCGTCACGGTCAGCGAATCTCGCTGCGGAACCTCCCACTCGTAGCGGAATCCAAGTCCATCGTCGAAAACCCGGAAACGAAGTGTCATCCGCGTTCCGGCGCTGTTTTCCATGCAGACGGCCATTTCGTTGCAGTGGCATCGGACCGACTTGTTTTCGCCCCAGGGCTGTGTCCAGGTCTCGTCGACCGACGTACGCTGCACGTCAATGATCGAAAAGCCTTGTGCCAGATCAGCCTCGCGGGTCGAAACACCCAATACAGACGGCTGAATCAAGATTTCGCCATCCCGGGCAACGGCATAAGTCATCCGACCGGAATCGTCAATGGCAAAATTCAAGCGGATGCGACCGTCCGGTGATTGCAGAGAGGTGTTTTTATCACAACTTATAACGGATAGCAGGCAGGTCGAGGCGATCAGTAGAAAAAGATATTTGACAGTATGCGAAAAGTACATGATTAAATCATCAGTTTTTAGGTTTAAAAGGCCGGGACAAGCACAGTCAGCATAAAAGCTCGTCGGACATCATCAGTGAGTCGTTTTTCCTCCGCAAATCCGATAATCCCAAGGATATCCAAACAACAAATCGCCCGTGTTTCAAAAAAATGCGTCAGGCAAGGGACTCTCACATTTGCCAGATATGCAAATATAATGTTTTTTTCCGGTCAGGACATTGCGACAGGACCGATTTGTTTTCTCTCTCCGATTCACATCCGGGCATCATTCCCGATCCCGGTCAATCCCGGGGCAGCCGTTTCCAGCGACAACAGGTCCGGCATCCTGTCGGCAACAACTTGTTTTACCCGTTTGAGCGAATCATCTTATAACAAAGGGAGTATTCCCATGTATGTAGGAATACTCCCCATGTTATCATTCGAAGCTAATTAGTTGATCGGATGAGGATTAGGATCATAAACACCTTCTCCAATCTTATTATAGACATTCTTCGGATCCTGAACACTTTGTCCGTAGCAGCTTTCAGCCACATTCCGGAACTGTTGGAGCGCATGCGCCCGGTTACTCGAAACGGTTCCTGTTCCGGAAGGATCAAAAGCAAACCACATGAGCCAGCCATATCCCTGATCCTGGTAGTTCTTGGCCATAGAGCCGATCATAGAAGCTCCTTTATTAAGCTGAATAGACGCTGCGGCACAATCGCTCAAACCCATTCCGCTAAGCGGCTTAGCGGAAAGACCGTAATCGGCACAAACGTTATCAATAAACTCGCCTGGCTTGATCGTTTGGCCGTTGATCGTCACAGAGGGCAGGTTTGAATCTATATATCCCAAATAATAGAGATGCACCCAGGTCTCCCACGAGCAAAGATCGGTTAAAGCTCTCTTCGTTTCGTAGCAAAGGCGTGCGGCATGGGACGAAGAAGGAGAGGTAATCCACTGATTATACATCGACCCATAGCTCGAATATTCGTCGTCGAAAGCGATACCGTCCAGTTGGTAGTCACGGCAAATCTGTGCCAATTCTTGTCCGAATTGCTCACAACCATAATCGGTCAAGCTGGCAACACCCGCCGCATCCCAGTTGCCGAGAATACACAACAGCACCTTGATGCCCTTTCGGCGCAACGGTTGAAGGTACGTATTGCTTCCGTCCAGCAATGCCTGTATATTGGGATTGGCATGCATATAGACCTTTCCCTTTTTATCATCCCAATTGATGTTGCCGGCGAAAAGCACCACGGCATCGAAGAAGGGCGTGCCGTCCTCGAGCAGATACTCCAATGCATTAAGCGGGTTGCAGTCGTTGACCTCAAAATAGCAGATGTTGTGAATTTTACCGTCACCACCCCCGATCGGAGCCTCCTTGGTAATAAACAGATCAACATATTCAACACTATTCTTGACAACGAAACCTTCGGTTTGGAGCACAGCTTTCAACGGCGCCATATAGTCTCCGGGATCGGAACAAGGCTCCACAGTAACATAATTGGAATATGATTTACTGCCTTTTTTTATAGTTACTACATTATTACTAAAACCAATTTTAATTTTGGCCGGATAAGCCGCATACGAAGTACCATGCGTGCTATTGTACTCATTGACACGTGCCTCATCCACAACAAGTTGGAACTTCATATCGGCCGGAGCAGCCTTATCTAATTTAAACTCTAGCTTAAACATCTTTTGCTGAGCATCATAGGCCGGGAAGATAATAGTTGTGGCCTCCGTTGTAGTCATGGTCAGCGTATAGACTTCCTGCTGGGGCTCTTCCTTGGTAACGAACAGGTCTACGTACTGGGCCTCCTTATTGACAATGACATCTCCGCTCTTCGATACAGCCTGCAGCGGAATCATATAGGTCTTACCGGCAACGAGGTCGGCGCCCGGATTGACCGTCACCTCCAACGTGGCAGAGGTCTTGCCGGCCCCGATGGTCATGATGCCTTCGCCGGCGATCGTCAGCGACTCAACCGGGAATGCCAGATACTCGGTCTCATGCTCCGTATTGTAGTCCCCTACCCGGTCAGCTTGGAAACGAACCTCTACCTGCACATCCTCGGCAGCCGCCTTTTCCAGCGTAAAGGTCAGCTCCTTCTTCACAGCCTCGGCATTCTCGGCCGGGAACTTGATCTCCGGAGCATCCGTCATCGAGAGCGAACCGGAAATCGGATCCTCCTTGGCGGCTTTCGAAACGAACAGGTCGACATATCGGGCATCGTCCTCGACAATGATACCCTCGGTCTTGACCTCCGCCTGCAACGGAATCATGTAGGTGGTACCGACGATAAGTTCCTCGCTCGGATTGACCGTCACCTCGATCGACGCAACGGTTTCACCGGCCTTGATGGTCATCAGGCCCTCGTCAGCAATGGTCAGCGCCTCGACCGGGAAAGCCTCGTATTCGGTTTCATGTGCGGTATTGTACTCCTCGACACGAGCCTCGTTGAAACGGACCTCCACCTGCACATCCGTAGCGGCAGCCTTCGCCAGCGTGAAGGTCAGCACCTTCTTGACAGCCTCGGCCTCTTCGGCGGGGAATTCGAACGTAGTCTCATCTTCGGTGGACAACGAGCCCGGAATATCGCAAGCCTTCTGCGAAACTTCGATCTCGACGCTCTTCTCGCCCCCGACCGTCGTCACGACGATCTTGCCCACGCGGGCATCGCCCTCGTTGTCCGTGGCGTTCACCGTGAGCTTGTCACCGCTCTTCTCGGCCGTCATCCAGTCCTCGGGATAGGTGAACGTCCAGTCCGCAGCGTTGGTCGTCACGGTCAGCTCGACCACCTTGTTGCCCGCCGCCTCGAAGGCAATGGGATCGGAGGGCTCTACGCCCAGCACAATTTCCTCTGCCGCCTCCTGTTTCACATTGATACGCAGCGGCTGCGCATTGCCTGCTGAAAAGGCGATACGGCCCGAGCGCGGCGTTTCGTCCATGTTCACCTGGGCATTGACGATCAGGGTATTTCCGTCCTGTTTGGTCGTGATCCATTCGTCTGCTTCGAAGTTCCACGACTTGGCGTCGGTCTCGATGGTCAGCACTACATCCTCGTTGCCGTCGGCCTTGAACAAAATGTCCGCAGCAGGCCGTACACGCAGCGTGTTCTGCTTGTCGGCATCACCGGAATCCTTGCACGAAACAAGGCCCACCGACGAAATGGCGAGCGCACCCGCCAGAAGCATCAATAATTTTTTCATGGGGTTTTGGTTGATTAAATGGTTAGTTATATGTGTTGTCTGATTCGGTTCTCAAAGGTCGGGCATCACTCTTCGGGCAGCGAAACGGTTGTCCAGTTGATCTCGCGTTCGGTCTTCAGGTCGAAGCCATTGTCGGTGTAGTCACGAACGACCTTGCCCTTGGCGTTGTCGTCGAACTTCCAATAGGCAACCAGCCCCTCCGACTTGGGGTCGACCTTGTAGAAATGGGTTTCCGACGCAATCTCATCGGCCGGGAGGGCCCGGTTCCAAATGCGCACCTCACTCATCATACCGTCGAAGCGGCGCTCGTAGAAGTTCTCCCCGTCAGTCTGCAAGCGGTAGGAATGGCCGATCCAGAAACAACGGTCCTTGCCAGCGGTCTCATCCGAATGCGGAATGGCAAAATTGACCTTGTCGATCAACACCGGACGTCCGTCCGGATCCATGACCTGAGCCTTGGTCGAGGTTTTGAGTTTGCCGTCGATGTAGATACCGACGGTCCCGCGGTCGAACGTCACGGCGATGTGGTGCCAGCGGAAAAGTTTGAGGTCGAAACGGCTGTCGGGAGCCGAAGGGATTGTGCCGCGGGCGGGTTGGGTCGCCTCCTCGGAGACCTTCTTGGCAAAGGCCACCTGCAGTTGGTTGGCAGGGCCGCTGTCACCCAGACGGATCAGAAAGACATCCTCAATACCCATGATCGTCGAGATCTTGCGATCGAAGGAGTTGGCATAAATGAACGCCTCAAGCGTGAAACGTTCCATGTCCTTCACGGCCTGGGTATCGGCCGTCCATTCGGGCCACGCGCAGTTGTTCTCCATCTCGGCCACGACGTTGATTAGCGCCGCCTTCGAGAAGATGAAGTAAACCGTGCGGGCACTCTCAAGCACATCCATACCGTCCGAGGCCGAGATTGTCACGGGGAGCACGTAGCGCTGGTGTTCCTCAATGGGCAGCCGGTCGAGGTTCTCGAAGACAAAGTCCAGCGGCTCGCTCTCGACCGAACCTGACGGAATCGAGGTCGTCGCCTCCGAGAAGGCATAATAACCACCGTCGGCTGGGAGCAGCACGGCCGTCGGATCCTCGTAGAACTCCCTGTAGCGATTCAGCTGTTCGGGGGCCAGAGAGAAAGTAACCGAGATGTCGCGCGCCTCGGGCTGGGCCATACCCACGGTAACGGCACAGGACTCCGTTTTGGTCACATCGAGGTTGTCGCGCTTGATGAAGACGTTGTCAGTGAACGAGGTCCCGGAGACGAAGACCTTGTTGTCGAAATGAATCTTGCCCTCCTGGTTTCCCTTGCAGGCAGTCAGCGCAAGGGCACACAGCAGGCATCCTGCAAATACGAATCTGTTTTTCATGGTCAAAGTCAATTTTCGGGGTTGGTTTCGGCAGGAACGGAGTTCAAGATGGCCAGAGCCTCTCGAACGCGCTTATAGGTCGGCGCATTGAAGTAGTCCTCCTGGGCATTCGAGAGGGCCAGACCCAGTTTGTCGCACTTCACCGTAGGATAGGTATTCGGATCCACCACCCATTCGGCCGCCACCCGGGCCGTTGCGCCGATCTGGGCATCCTCGCCGCCGTCCGCCAATGCGGGCACCGAAGCCTCGAGGACAATACGGTCGCTCGGGACTCCGTCTTCAAGCTGGTCACGCACCATGCGGGAAATGGAAACCGAAGCCTTCGCATCCTCCGTCAGGATCAGGATATACCGGCAGCGCGAAACGAGCTCCTGATTCTCAATCCGGACAACATAGGCCGGATAGCCGCGGAAGAAGAGCAGCTTGTCGGGATGGGCCTGCGCCCAGGCGTCGATCGCCCGTACGAAGGGTTCGGCGGCGCGGCTGTCGAAACCGCCAAGGTAGGAGGCCACCACCCCGTCGAGTCCGTAGGAATTGCAACAATCCAACCTTTTTTCGGTTTCCATACGGCAGTATTCGGCAAACTTTTCTTCGGTGAAATCACCGCCGTTTCCGGACTCTGCGGCCTCCTCCTTGAGGGTTTCCCAGGTATTGCGAATCGTGGTATAATCGATGACCTGCAGCGTGCGGGTCCCCTTCTGCTTGCGGACTTCGGCCACCTCGGCGACAAACGTCGGATGAAGATCGAGGCTGTTGTTCAACAGCAGGAAATCGACGCTGTCGGGCATGGCCATCGGATGCTGGTTCTGCCGGTTGGGAGCCGTTGCGGTTCCGTTGATGTGCATCATCGTAACGAGGTGCTCCGAAGCCTTGAAGTCACGGATGGCTGCCAGTGTGGCGGGGTCGTATTGCGACATGGCGGGCAGAAAATCCTTGTTTTCAGGATCCGTCCAGTCACTGCACGAAACCAGCAGGGCTACGGCAGCAAGGGCCGGAAAGAGTATCTTTTTCATGTTTTCGAGTCTCATTGGGTTAGACGGATAGCGATCTTATTTGAGGGCCGGATTGCAGTCCCACCACATGCGCGTGGCCATGTTGTCGGAACCGCCGAGCATCTCCACGGCCTTGGGATAGTTCTCCGGGTTGTTGGAAGCCTCGTCGGCGGGATAAGGCATTCGCCGGGCCCCGAGCGTGAGGTTGCGGATGCCCTGGGTATTGTTGCCCACGACATTCGGATCGGCCGGAATCAAATGCGGGAATCCCGTGCGGCGGAAATCGGCCCAGGCCTCGTTGCCGAGGTGGAAGTTGGCAATCCACTTCTGGATGATGATCCGCTCCTGCATCTCCGCCTTCGAGGCGGCATCGTTCCAGGCGACACCGAGCGTCGAAAGCTGCGTGAGGTAGGAGTTGGCGCCACCGTTGGGGTCGATGTAGGTCTCGGGCTGTCCCGTGCCGGCCAGATACTCGTCGACACCGCCCACGCCCCACTGCTCGAACGAGAGGCGCACACCCTGTTCGTAGAGACTCCGGGCATCGCCGCCCATCTTCCAGCCGAAGACGCCGGCAGCCTCGGCCTTGAGGAAGGCCACCTCGGCGGCATTCATCCACTGCAACGGCGTGGCCATGCCATCGACGAAATTGATGCCCGAATAAAGCAGGCCGACGGTGCTCAACGCCGGGATGGCAATACCGCGGCGCATCCCCACATACTCGGGAGCGTTGTCGCCCGTGAACTGCGCCTTAGTGAAATACTTCTCGCGGCGCGGGTCGTCGTAACCGTTCATGTAGCAGATGATGTCGGCTGCGGCGTGGGAGTCGCCGCCCGTCTTCGAGCCGGCGGGCGTGTTGTACATGCAGGCCGTATAGAGCGGGTTACCGTCCTTTCCGAAGGCCAGCGACGAGAGACGGGCATTGTCGTCGTTCGACTGCATGACGCCCACGGGATGAGCCACGGCCTCCTCGCCGAGCTGCTGCGGGGTGAGCCCCTTCGAACTGCGGAAATCGGTGTAGACGATGCGCATGGCCAGCCGCAGCTTCATCGAGTTGGCAAAGCGGCACCACTTGCGGGCCGTGCCGTCGAAGACCAGGTCGGTGGAGGTCGTGATGCTGCGGTCGCTGTTGGCGTCGAGCAGGGCGATGGCCTCATCAAGTTCGTCGAACATCTGGCGGTAGACCTCCGGCTGGTCGTCATAGGCGACCTGGATCTTGCCCGAGCTTCCGATCTCGGAGTAGGGAATCGGACCGTAGGTGTCGGTTACGCGGTTCAGGACACAAACCTTGACGATCTTCAGGATTGCCCGCACCATCGGGTTGTCCGAGATTCCCTCGACGTTCGACATGTTGCTGTAAAGTTGCGGAATAACCTTGTCGCTGTACATGAACACGCGGGTCCAGTCGTCCGTGGGGTTATATTTGGAGATGGTACTCGTCCAGCCGTTATTGGCATCGGCATAGTACCCGCCTTGGGTGCCGCCCAACAGGCAGTCGGTGAACTGGGCCGTATTAACATCGGTGGAGATCACCGTACCGAACATGGCCGAGAGTCCCGATGCGATGGCATAATCCTTGGCCTCCATCTGGTCCTTGTCCACTTCATAGGGGTTGCTGTTGATTTCGAGATAGTTTTTAGTGCAGGCACCCAGACAGCATAGGGCTGTCACAGCGAGCGCCGCTTTCATCGTTAAGTATTTCATCGCAGGGGGATTTTAGAATTTGAGACGGAGGTTGAATCCGACACTACGCAGCGAAGGCATCATGAAATAGTCGATACCCTGATAATAATTGCCCGTGGTGGCGATCGATTCGGGGTCGAACGGTGCCTTGTTGTAGATCATCCAAAGGTTGCGGCCTACAAGTGAGAGGGTGATCTCGCAAACGTTGCGGAGCCGTTTTTTCGGAATGGTGTAGCCGATCGAGGCTTCCTGTAATCGGACGTTCGTGGCTGAATAGGTGTAGAACTGCGGGATGGAATTGCCGCCGGCAATAGCCGAATACCAGGTATAGGCATCCACGCAGTCTCCGCCGTTGATCCACACACCGCCGGCGTCACGAGCCGCAGCCGTAGCCTCCGAAACACCATACAGGTCGAGCATGGCCTGCGTCCGCGAGTAGACGATGCCCCCCAGACGGGCCGAAACCATACAGCCGAAGGAGAGATTCTTCCAGCGGAAATCGTTGCGCCACGAGAGGTTGGCGTCAGGAAGCACCGATCCGAGTTTGATGTACTTGTTCACGTCCTGGATCGTCTCGGTGGAGACGGCTCCGTTTTCGTCGATATAGATGGCCTTGTTCTCATCATAGCGCAGGTCTCGGCGCGAATAGAGATCACCCAGCGTTCCGCCTTCCTGCAACAGAAACTGTGCATCGCCCAATCCGCCCATATTCAACCGCTCGATCGAGAAACGCTCGCCCGTGGCGTAGTTGATGACGTTGTGGGCCAGCGAGAGGATCCGGTTGCTGTTGGTCGAAAAGGTGAAGTTCGAGTTCCAAGTGAAGTTGCGCCACGTATTCTTGTATCCCAAAGCGAGTTCGACGCCTCGGTTGCGGACATTACCCGACTGGATGATGATCGACGAGAATCCCGTACCGCCCGACAACTGCGGGTCGAAGGTCTGGTTCGAAGTGTGGGAATTGTAGTAGGTCACGTCGAGGTTGAAGTGCTTGAGAAAGCGCATCGTCAGACCCAGTTCAAGGGATTTCGTCCGCTCGGGCTTGAGGTGGAAAGCCGGATACTGCGTCTGGGTATTCCACGACAGGCCGCTTTCGTTCCACGAATAGAGCGGGTTGGCAATGTAACGCTCAAAGGCCACACCCACCGAGGCGAACGATCCGCGGAGCTTGACATAAGAGAGGTTCTCGGGCATGTTGCCGATGATCTGCGACAGCACGACCGACAGTCCCACCGACGGGTAGAAAAACGACTTGGCGTTCGAGTGGGGACCGGCCAGTTGCGAGGGCCAGTCGTTGCGACCCGTAAGCGTCAAATAGTAGGTCCCCTTGTAGCCCACCTCGGCCGAGGCGAAAACCGACTGCGTCTGCTCGCGCCAGCCCTCCTCCAGACGGGTGGTCTTGGTCGAGTTGCTCAGGTTCTGGAGGTTAAAGACATTGGCCAGTCCCTGCTTCTCTCCCGATGTGCCGTCGGAGATGGGACCGCGGATCTTCATGGCCTCGTTCTTCATGTCGGAGAACGAACCGCCGATGTTGGCCTGCAGCGACCAGTCGTCGCCGAAGGTTTTGTTGATGTTCACCAACGCATCACCGTAGACCTGGCGGTCCATGGTTTTCGTCACACCATAGAGACCATTTGACGACTGTTCCGTCAACTGCACGTTCGATGAAGCGTACATCTTCTCGGTGTAGGTATTGTGCGAATTGTCAATGCGGATGCGGCCCGAGACGTTCAGCCACTCCAGAACGTCGTACGACAACGAGGCGTTGAGCATGTAACGGTCCTTGCGGTTGCCGCGCAGGTTGCGGTAGTTGGCCCAATAGGGATTCTGCATCGTGATGCTGCCGTCGCCCATCGGCCAATACTGCTTCGAGATCTTGTCCACGGGATCGTAACGCTCGTACATCTTGATATCCTCCCAGTCACCGCTGCGGGCAAAAAGGTAGGCTCCTGTCAGCGGGTTGTTGTACGTACCCTGGTTAATCATGTTAAGGTCCTTCTGCAGAACGTAGTTTGCCCCGACGTCAAGCCGCATGCGGTTGTCCAGAAACGACGTCGTGTTGCGAAATGTGAAGTTGTAGCGATCGTAGGTGTTGTTCGGCACGATACCCTGCGAATTGATCGCGGCAGCCGACAGATAGGTCTGATTCTTCTCCGTACCGGTCGACAGCGAGACGCTCTCGGTGTTGGCCACCCCCGTACGGAAATAATCCTCGCGGGGATCGTAGCCCATGCGGTTGGCCCCGTTGAGCCGCTTGCCCCAGCTGTAGCTGTTGACGTTAATCGGCGTCGTGAGGTTGCCCGTGCCGTAACGGTTCTGGAACTGCGGCAGCACGAACGGCGACATCACCTCGACACCGGCCGTGGCGGTCACCGAGAGCTGCCCGGCCTGTCCCTTCTTCGTCGTAACGACGATGGCGCCGTTGGCAGCATCCGAACCATAGAGGGCGGCGGCCGCAGCACCGGTCAGCACAGAGATCGACTCGATGTCCTCGGGATTGATGTCGGCAATGGGATCGGTCGTACCTTGCGAAGCAAACTCCGTACCGCCGTCCTGGGCCTTGGTGAACATCGGCACACCATCGATCACGTAGAGGGCGTTCGACGACTGCGAGATGGATTTCGCACCGCGCATGACCACCTTCGAGGCTCCGCCCACGCCCGACGAAGAGGCATTGATCGTCACACCAGCCACCTTACCGTTAAGCGAATTAATGAAGTTGGCATCCTTGTTGGCCGTAATCGACTCGGAGGAGACCTGCTGGACGTTGTACGACAGGGCCTTTTCGGCACGCTTGATACCGAGTGCCGTAACGACGACCGACTCCACCTCGACCGACTCGGGCTTCAACACGATATCGAACGTCGAACGGTTGCCGACGGCCAGCGTGACAGTCTGATAGCCGATGAAACTGACTGAGAGTGTGGGATGTTCGACCGAGGCGGGAATCGACAGCGTGAAGGAGCCGTCGATGCCGGTAGTTGTACCGGCCGTGGTGCCCTCGACAAGAACCGTAGCCCCGATGACCTCCATTCCATCGGAGTCTTTCACCACACCCGAAACCGACAAGGGGCGAGTGGCGGCAGGGCGCTTCGTGAGCACGATGTTCGGCTTCGAAATTTTGTAGGCGATGTCCGTATTGCGGAACAGTTGCGAGAGGGCCTCATCCAATGGACGGGCGTCGACGCGGATCGTGACCGGTCGTGTCGTGTCGATGTCATTGGTATAAAGGAAAAGGAATCCGGTCTGTTTTTCGATCTCGTTCATGACGTTCTTCATCGAAACTCCCGTCATGTAGAGTTTCACCGTAACACGCTCGTTCTGAGCCAATACGCCCGCGGAAGGGAGCAGAAATACGGCTACAATTAGAGTAATCAGGCATTTGATTTGCCCAATACTTAATTTTTTCATAGCTTTGTCTTAAGGATAAATAGGTTAGCTTTCGAAAAACTGTTTGTCCATGGGTCCGCGGGTGTGACAGCATCTGCGGACTTTCATTTTCGGAGCAAGCAGGGTTGGAGAAGTCTGGTATGGGTTCAGTTCATAGGCAATCAGTTTCGGCTTTTTACATGAATCATATTGGTTTCGTTGTCGTGCGTATAGGTGAAATCCGAGGTCATCATCTGCAGCAGATCCATGGCGTGGTCGATGCCGTAGGAGACACGGATCTTACCGTGGTAGCGGCGTTGCGAAATTCCCTCGGGGCAATCCAGCAGAATACGCACGCCATAATAGCGTTCCAACTTGCAAATCACCTCCTCGAAGGTCAGACCATTAAGGTTCATCAGTCCGTCAACCCAGCGGAAATCATCCGGATCGGAGATCTTCTCCAGCCGCAGATGTCCGTCTACAAGGGTCACCTCCTCATTGGGCGAGAGGATCAGGCTCTCGTCGGCATGCTCCAGGTTGCGGATCTTGAGCCGGCCTTCGAGCAGGGCAGCCGAGAAGCAGTCCTTTGCGGCATCGGCCAGGATGTTAAACTTCGTACCCAGCACCTCGGCCTCGCAGGCGAAGGTCTCCACGACAAACGGCCAGTCGGCATCGTGCTCCACCTCGAACATCGCCTCGCCCGAAACCCGAACCTGCCGTTTGGCATCAGAGAAGATCGTCGGATACTCGAGTTTCGACCCGGCATTGAGCCACACGAGGGTTCCGTCGCTCAAGGTGACCGACATGCTCTGACCGCTCGGGGCGGTGATGGCCATGAAATCCTGCGACCGGCGGTCGAGGGCCCGTTCGGCCAGCAATTGGCTCACGCCCACACACAGCAGCAGTCCGGCGGCAATACCGGCGCTCCAGCGCAGCGTGCGTTTCCAGCGCGACATGAATTGCCGGGCCGGAGCGTTTCGTCCGACCAGTGTCGCAAGGTTCGACATGTAATCCATCCGGTCGAGGTAGCGCTGATTCTCGGGTGAGGCATCGAGCCAGTCGAGGACCTCGACGAGCTTCTCCTCGGAAAGCTCATTGCGTAAATATTTCTGAAGGGTAAGATCGTCCATTTTTTTCCGTGTTTGTATAATAATAACAAACAAGCGGAAGAGATAAGTAGTAAAAAGTCTCATTTTTTTCACAAAAAGCGCAAAATCGCCCCGATAAAGACTTCCGAAAGGAACAAGCAAGTCTCATTCAAGCAAAAAGAGGCCGGAATCCGACAGGTCCGGGTTCCGGCAAAGACAAACCGTCGGCAGACGGGTTTCAAAAGCGGTGGGTGAAGAGCCAGAAGATCAGCGTAACGGGCAAATAATCCTTCAGTTCGACACGCAAGAGGTCCAAGGCCCGACGAATCTCGAAATTAACGCGGCTGACAGTGATACCCAATTCATCGGCAATCTCCCGGTAAGTCTTGCCCTCTTCGCGGCTCAACAGGAAGACATTCCGCGTCGTGGGATTCATCCGAGCAATAGCGGCATTCATCAAGATCTGAATCTCCTTGGAGAAAATCAGATCCGGATTGCAGGCCGAAAGCGAACGAATATCGGCCATCAGCAATCGTTGACGGGTCGAATGAAGATTGCGTTCTGCCTGCCGATGGCGGAGCTCGGCGTTGAGATGGTTCAGACAGCGGTTCTTGACAGAGGTGAGGATGTAGGCCGGGATGTTGATATCCCCAACCAGGCTGTCGCGGATCTCCCAGAAGGAGATGAAACAATCAGATACGATATCCTCGGCCACCTCCGCATTGCGGACGTAGCGACATGCCACTGCGACGAATTTGGGATGATATTCGGTAAAGAGCTTCCCAAATTCAGCAGAAGTTATCATATAAGAAGATCGAGGAATCATTCCCTATATATTTCATTTGCCAAGACTTATTAAAACTCCGCATCGATACTGAATAAACAAACTTATTCTAGATTTTGCATCATCTGATGATGAGACTTACTGCCAACAAACAGAATTATTCTTGACAAAGGTATCTATTTTTGCAAAATGAAACAATAGATGCCTATAATTAGTATTCTTGAAACGTATCGGAAATTTGCTAAGCAAGATTTCATTAAAATTTCTTTAATCGGATTTTCCAAATAAAATTATCGAGCAACAAAAAACAGAATGAGCCCTTTAACAAGTTTTCACAACAAAAGACCATTCATACTTTAATATAATTTTTCAAGTGTGAATAGTCCATCCGTTCATCTTTTCCAGCGTATAGCAGCAGGAACGATCCGGCGAGCCATGATAGACTAGTCCGCCGACAACTCCGAGTGAGCCGTCTGCATAGCGCTGCTTGAAAAGGAACGAGTAGGGAGCAAAATCCCGATAGAGCTCTATTTCGCTCGTCTGACGAGCGTTTTGTCCCCATCGCTCAAGCCTGCCGAGGCACTCCTGCAAGGTGCAATCGCCGATACTCTCGGCATACCGGACGACCGCATCAAAATACTCCTAACATATGATTTTCATAGCGTGATCTGTTATTTGGTTCGACAATAAGTCATGGTTCCATAAGGTTTCCGGCGCTGGATCTCGATCAGCAGACCTCTTTGGACCAACGAGGCGTAGGTCTCCCGAACGAAGTGCACGCACGGCGAATCGAACGAACAGCCCAGCGGTGCGCGAACGGTGCGCACCATCAGTTGCCGCACCAGTTCCTCGAGAACCTCGTCCCGAAGGTGGTATTTCGATGGATCCGAGGTGCGGAAAGCATCGAGAAATAGCTGCTCGGAATAGTGCTGACGGTAGTAGGTCAACTCCTCCTCGACGGTAAAGTCGTAGAGCCGGTCGTAACGGTCCGTTGTCTGATATTGAAACGAGGTCCCCTGCCGCAAGACTCTTTCGACAAGGGCGATATGCGGTTCCTCGACCGGGCCGGAGAGTTCCGTCGGGTGGCAGTAGAGACAGGTCGTTCCCAACTGGAAGGAGGGACATCCCGTCGGGTTCTCCAAGATTGTAAAACCGGCACGCGAGAAGAGCGCGCGAATCTCCGTGTAGAACCGGTCGTGCTGTTCGTGCGACATACGGCCGTCATTATAGCCCGCTTCGATGCGGAAGTAAACGTCATAGATTGGATGGGTGGTTTTCATGGTTTGAAAGGATTAAGCCGCAGCCCGAAGACTGCGGCATGGTTCAACAATCGGCAACAAAAATCTATGCTGCCGGAGCTTCAGTCTCCTCTTCTGCAATTTCGTCGGCTCCGGTCTCCAAATGGTCGAAGATCAACCGGGCGGCCCGGTTGACATCGACCAGAATATCGAACAGATAGGCAGTCTCCCGGCGCAATTGCGTAAGCCACCCTTTGAGATAGGCGGCATTCTCCTCGCGGGGCGTCGTGGCAAAGCCAGCCATGGCACCGCACAGCGCCGAGGTCAGCTCCGCAACCAACTCTTCGCGGGCATACTCTTCGTCGCCAAAGCAGCTCCCCATCGTGCGGTTCAGACGCTCGGCATGGCCCGTGCTGTGGGCAATCTCGTGCAGCAGGGTCCCGTAGAAGGCCTCGCCCTTCGGGAACTGCTCCTTGAGCGGACAGACAACCCGATCGTGCAAGCGTGTGTAGTAGGCCCGGTCGCCGTAACGGAGTTCGATCGGGCAGAGCCACGACTGCTGCTCAATCATTCGGTCAATCGGCTCACAGACCATTCCGTCGGAGTAATCCTTCTGTTCGTTACGGGTTGTCAGTGCCGCATAGCGCTCCGGCTGTTTCTCGTGCATATCCGTCTGGTCGAGGTTGAAGACCGAATAGTAGCGTATGATGGGAATGACCTCGTACTGTTTGCGGGCCTCCTTCGGAAGCTGGCGATACTCCTCGAGGTCGATCTTGCGGCGGGTCTCCTTGTGGCGGATGCAGATCTTCCAGAAGTAGACCGGGAACGACAGGGAGCCCTTGAGGATATTCAGCCCCTCCTCCTTAGCCTGCCGGAAGGTCATGAAGATCGGTGTTTGATAGCCGGCTATCCCCGAGAGGAAGAGCAGCAGCAGGATGTTCCCGGCCCGATATGGCGTGCCGCGCAGGTTGCGGGGAAGACCGTGCGCGAGGTCCGTGATCCACGGTTTCTGCCAGTCGGTTTCGAGGTGCTCGATACGCTGGATCATCAGTTCCGTCAGGTGGGGTGCTATGGCATCTATCAGATTCTGGTTTTTCATGGCTGGATGGGATTAGAAACAGGTTGAAAATGAAAGACGGAGCAATCGTTTGATTGCTCCGTCGGTTTTACTTGGATCAGGCGGCTTGCGATTCTGCCGTCTCGTTCGGGCCGAGCTCCGGATCGGCCGGGATAATCAGCGGCTCGGCTGGTGGTACCGGAATCTCCGTGTCGGGCATCGCCTCGGGCTCTTCGGGAAGTTCTTCGGGAATGGATTCTGCATCCGATTCCCGGGATTCGGCCAAAGCCCTGGCCTCCTCCTGCGCCTTCAGGTCGTCGATCTGCTCCTGCAATTTCGTCCGGCGTCTTTCGTAGGTTGCCAGGTACTTCTCCTGCACGGTACGGCTTTGGGCTTCGAAATTCAAATCGGCAAATCGGCACATCAGGCGCGTGTCCACCTCCTCGTCCGTACAGTTGTAATCCCGAGCCGTTGTGCGGAAGAAGTCGAGCAGGAAGAGGCGGATCATTGCCGCCCGCTGCTCGGGTGTCAGTTGCCCGGCGGCCGCGAAGCGCTCCTCTTCGGTGACGCGCCACTGATTTTGAAGCTCGATGCCGCACTGCCGAAGCCGATCGTCCGCCATGTGTCGGATCACGGCGTAGTAGAACATCTGGTGTTCCTCTTCGGTCAGCGGGTTGCCCGAGACCTTCGATTCTCGGAACAGCGTCTTCATGTCGGCAGTGATATGCTCGTAGCAGAGCTGCCGGTTTCGGTGGTCCTGCCGCAGCAGACTCTCCATCGGAGAGGCGGGAACCATCGTGACGTAGACAGTCCGTTCCCCTGCGGCATCCTCGACTGCGACCTCCCGCTCCTCCTCCGGGATGTCCTCATAGCAGATCTCCACATCGAACATTCCGATGATGGCATATTTGCGGACACGTCCTTCCGTAACGTCGAATTCGAGTTGCCGGGTCTGCTCCGTAAATCGGGCCAGCGCCGCTTCGTAGCGCTTCACGGCTTCCGCGTAGTTTTCTTCCGACGAGTAGCACTCCGCCTGCGGAGCTTCGGGCATTTCAGGGGCCGTATCGTAGTAATCGAGGTAGTAATCCAGCTCCTGAATCCGGTAGCCCTCTTCTTCAAGATGCTCAATCACCGAATCGGGCGTATCGCCCACCGTGGCAAGGACCGTCCGCGGGTCCGCCTTCAGCAGTTGCAGGGCCTGCTGAACGAGGTATTCGTCGTTCTTGCGCATCATGCAGCTCCGGTTCTGGCAGCCCGCGCAACCGTCCGCACATTCATCCTTGAAGAGAATCTGGTTGGCCGTATTGTGGTGACAGGAGAGGCATTCGGTCTTGTCGAAGCGATAGGTATCCAGGCGTGTCATGTAGCGATCG
>ULXP01000074.1_pt1 | contig 19567 bp, 19 predicted proteins | sample 1961351 | NCBI WGS metagenome assembly ULXP01 (sample SAMEA4835840, study PRJEB28245) | human gut metagenome | biome: gut microbiome; material: fecal sample | place: Denmark | collected 2008 | reverse complement strand
CCTGCCTACACCTCACTGGCATCTTCCTTAACCAGCCTGCTTGGCAGTGGAAAAAATGAAAAAGGGCTCTGCTATCTGAAACACGGCAGAGATTATTACGAATATCTTGTCTATGAAAATACCGGTTGTGCGGATTCTATTGCAGATATCCAGACTATGATCGGTCAGAAACGACTTTCTGATCTAAGCGGGGCTGCTGCTCTGACCAGTCCGAATCCATCTCTTTGGAATGACGCACAAAAAATTTCTCTTTCCAATACAGATCCCTCCGCCGTTTTAGAACAGCTGAAAAAACAGATGCAGTCAGACTTTCCAAAAGCTCCGGACGTTTCTTTCTCCGTCAGTTATATTGAGGAATGTATGGAAGATTATCTTGCACCGGCTTACTATATTACCGCCCCAATCGATGACTACAATGCCAATTCAATTTATATCAATGCCAAAACAGATGCCTCAACCATGCGTTATTTTACAACACTCGCCCATGAAGGCTTCCCCGGTCACCTGTATCAGACAATTATGTCCTATCAGGCAGGACTGCCAGCAATGCGCAGCATTTTAAATTATCCCGGATATGTAGAAGGCTGGGCGACTTATGTGGAAATGATGTCTTATCATTATGCCGGATTGAAAGAAGATACTGCAACTCTTCTCGCCCTAAATCAGTCTGCCCTTTTAAGCCTTTATGCTTCAACAGATATCGGAATCCATTATGACGGCTGGTCTCTTGCCGATACAATAAAATTCTGGAACGATTACGGGATCAACGATCCGGACACTATTGCAGAGATTTACCGCTATATCCTGTCAGAACCGGCAAATTACCTCCGTTATTATGTTGGATATCTACAATTTCTGGAATTAAAAGCATATGCAAAAGAAACTTTCGGAAACGATTATAATGACATTGCATTTCATCAGGCAGTACTCACGATCGGACCGGCACCGTTCCAAATTGTAAAAGATTATCTGAAAGAGTTTTACCGTAAGTAACGGATTTACTCATCTTTCAGTAATGCCTGATATACATCCCGTTTGCTCATGCCACGGTCTTTTGCTACCAGTTTCATTGCTTCTTTGCGTGGTGTTCCCTGACTTTCATATACCTGCATATGTTCCTCTAACGACATATCCTCCCAGGACTTTCTTGCCTCCTCGGCAAGTTCTTCGAAGGTTTTTCCATGAATCACGAGCACGTACTCTCCACGCGGCTCGTTCTCTCCGTAAAAAGCAAGACTCTCCGACAACGTCGTGCGCATCTTTTCCTCATAACGTTTCGTGAGTTCCCGGCAGATGGAGATCTGCCGGTCTCCGAGCGCATCATATAATTCTTCTAATGTTTTGACCAGATGATGTGGTGCTTCATAAATGATGATCGTACGCGTCTCATCTTTCAGTTCCTGCAAAATAGCAGCACGCTCTTTTTTATCCCGTGGCAGAAATGCCTCAAACGCAAAACGTCTTGTCGGAAGTCCTGACATGGTAAGCGCCGTAATACATGCAGCAGCACCCGGCAGGGAAGTCACTTCAATTCCTTCTTCGTAACAGATTCGCACTAAATCTTCGCCCGGATCGGAGATTCCCGGTGTTCCCGCATCTGTGATCAGCGCAATATTTTTACCTTCCCGAAGTTTATCCACCAGCTGATACGCTTTTTCTATTTTATTGTATTCATGATAACTCGTCATCGGCGTTTTGATCTCAAAATGATTTAACAGCTTGATTGAATTTCTGGTATCTTCCGCTGCGATCAGATCCACTTCTTTTAATGTGCGAAGCACACGGTAGGTAATATCCTCAAGATTGCCGATCGGCGTTGCACATAAATATAATTTTCCTGACATGCCAGTCTCCGTTTCTGTTTTTAAAACTGCTTATTATTTCGATACAACTTCTATTATTAGCACATTATAAAGCTGCTCTGGAGAATTGACAAGAAAATCCTGTATCCCCTATCCAGAGTTTATTGATGTACCTTTCATCTTTTGTACTTCCCACCATCCGTTATCGCCTATCACTTAAACCACTTATTTTTCATCTTTTTCATTCACCAACGATATCATTTTTTGTAGGATTTTTTAAGCATGGTTCAATGTTTATTTTTCTTTCACATACACCGTAATACGCTCCTTTGTTCCATCCTCACTGGCATAGACGTAAGACCTGCCAGCTGCTTTCGCTGTAATAACCCCATTTGCATCCACCGATGCCACATTGGAATTAGAGCAGGAATACGTTGGCTGATTGCCGGAGGATACCGTCGCATTTACCCTTGCACGTTCCCCCGGATGAAGTGTGACAGTCGTCTGTTCAAATGTAATCTTTGGAGATTTCACCGTTACCTCACAATTTTTACTGATTCCATCCACTGTAACAGTAATAACTGCCGTCCCATGTTTGATTGCTGTCACTTTCCCTGTTTCATCCACAGTCGCCACACTTTTTTTATTGGTTTTCCACACCGGCGTGGATTTTGACGTGGAAGAAATCTTAAGCTTATACTTTTCCCGCCTGTATAGTGAGATTTTTGACGGTGTCAGACGGACAGTCGGACTTTTTACCGTCACCTTACAATTCACAGATGTACCGTCAACCTTTGCAGTGACCGTAGTTGTTCCCGGCTTCTTTGCCGTCACTTTTCCATTTTCATTTACGGCTGCAATGCTCGTCTTTGCTGACTTCCACGTCACCTTATGACCGGTGGATGAAGCTGCTGTAAGCACGGCACTTTCCCCATTTTCCAGTGTCAGGCTGGCCTTATTCAAAGTGACTTTTGTCTTTGTGACAGTAATCTTACAGTTTGCTTCTGCATTTTTTGTTTTTGCCGTAATCGTCGCACTTCCCGCTTTTTTTGCAGTAACTTTTCCGTAGGTGTTAACCGATGCGACCTTCGAATCACTGGATGTAAATGTCGGCTTTTTACTACCGGATGCAAGTATGGACAGACAATAAGTGTCCCCTATTTTTAATGTTTTTTCATATGCGCTTAAGAAAATGAAACCGTATCCTGAGGCTGCATATACTTCTACTTTCTGATACGCTGAAATAAAAAGCATGGAAACCATGCAGAGGATGGCTAATGCCACCCGAATGACTTTTTTTCCTGATTTCATAGATATTTCCCCCAATCCTTCTCTGATTAACAGATGATATATTTCACAGATAAACCTGTTTTTACGGACAGATATCTGTCATCAAAACCATCTATTTTTTCGGATGGCGGGAATCGTACAAAAGAAAAGACTCTCCGGCGCATTTTCCCCACCAAAGAGCCTTAATATTAAATTATCATAGTCAATTACGGTTGTAAATCGAACAAATCATAAAGTTTTTATAACTCTGTCAAATTCCATACAGATCGGGTATCCTCCATCACTCATCACCAGTTTTGCATCAATCCCATAAATTTCCCGGATATTTTCCCTCGTGATCACATCCGCCGGTTTTCCCTTGCAGACAACTTTGCCATTTTTCAATCCAATAATGTGATCTGCAAAACGGCAGGCTTCGTTTAAATCATGCAGCACCATCACGATTGTGAGCTGTTTTTCCCAGTTCATGCGCTCTAAAAGCTGCAGCACATCCAGCTGATATGCCATATCCAGATATGTCGTCGGCTCATCAATCAAGATCATTTCTGTCTCCTGCGCAAGTGTCATAGCGATCCATGCGCGCTGTCTCTGTCCGCCGGATAATTCTGTCACAAGGCGGCCTGAAATATCTGTCAGTCCTGTTTTTTCAAGTGCCCAGTCCACCTGCTCTATGTCGTGGCGGCTCATACCTCCAATCGCTTTGCGGTAAGGGAACCGTCCATAGGAAACCAGTTCACGGACAGTAATTGCATCCGGACAGGTCGGAGTCTGCGGGAGGACAGCAACTTTTTTGGCAATATATTCTGCTTTTTCTTTGCAAAGATCCATTCCATCAATCCTGACTTCTCCCCGTTTTGCGGGCAAAATCCTTGAAATCACTTTCAACAGCGTGGATTTTCCACAGCCGTTTGCACCGATGATGATCGTGATTTTTCCCTTTGGTATTTTTAAATTCATATCCTCTATGATCATGCGGTCCTCATATGCCGCCCAGAGTCCTTTTACCTCTATTGCATTTATTGTTTCCAAATCTTTGCTACTCCTTCCACATCAGGTATACAAAATACGGTACACCAACCAGCGACACCGCAATTCCCACAGGAATCTCGATTGGTGAAAATAAATTTCTTGCGACCGTATCCGCAAAAATCAGCATGGCTGCAGCAATCAAAGATGCAAGAAGCAGTGATACCCGGTGTCCGTTTCCAACAATCTTTTTTGCTGCATGCGGCGCAAGCAGTCCGACAAAGCCGATATTTCCGGCAAATGCAGTCGATGCGCCTGCAAGAATAACCGCACAGAGCAACAGTCTTTTCCGCTCCCGTTCAATCGATATTCCCCAGCCAATCGCCGTTTCATCCGAGAAACTTAACGCATCCAACATTCGTCCTTTATAAAAAATATATGCACCACCAAGTAAAATCACAGGTACCAAAGCTCTGACGTATGCCCATCCCGCTCCCCAGAGTGAGCCGGACGTCCATATCATTACCCGGTTATAATCCCCAGGACCTCCCTTGAACATAAAAAAAGTAATAAATGCATTTAGTCCGGCATTGATCCCAATTCCGGTCAAAAGCAGACGTTTTGGTTTTAATCCTTTCCTGCTGGAAAGAAAATAAATACAAAATGCTGCCACAAGTGCCCCTGAAATTGCCATCAGTGGAAGCAGGTAAATAGAAAATGTCCCAAGTTCACTGAAATATGCGTTCGTCTGAAACTGGATAAACAGCACTGCTGCCGTTGCACCACCCGCATTGATGCCGATGATTCCCGGGTCAGCAAGCTCATTCCTTGTCATTGTCTGTAAAACACCGCCCGATATCGCAAGTCCTGCCGCCACAAAAATACCAAGCAGAATACGCGGTAAACGGATTCCAAAAATTGCCGTATTCTGTATTTTGGTTCCATTTCCAAGCAGTGTTGCAATGACCTCATGCACCGATATCTCATAACTTCCCCAGCAAAGTCCTAAAAGGATGGCACAGAAAAACAATACAATCACGCACGCAAAAACTGCTGTTTTTCTTTTTTTCATACGCATCATCCCCGCTCCTTTCCTGCCATATACAAAAAGAACGGCACTCCAAGCATTGCTGTAAAAATTCCAATCGGTACTTCATATGGCTGATAGATCATGCGCGCTGCAATATCCGCATAAGTTAAAAGTACTGCGCCACACAGAAAACTAAGCGGAATTACCCGCCTGTAATCTGTGCCGGCAAACAACCTTATCGTTTGTGGAATCATAAGTCCGACAAAACCTATTGTTTTTCCCACCACCACTGCTGCCGCACATAACGGAATCATCAAAAGAATTGTGATAAGGCGCACCCTCTGCGGATGGATACCAAGTCCGGTTGCCATATCATCTCCAAGACTGATCACATTAATTTTCGGTGCAAGGAACACTGCTGCTAAAAATCCCGGTATCCCTACCGCTAAAATAATTTTTACATCCAGCCACGTTGCCCCGCGAAATCCACCGGATACCCAGAATCCAACCATCTGTGACTGGTTCGACAAAAGCCCCGCTACCGAAGTGAGTGCCGTAAAAAAAGTACTCATTGCCGTTCCCGCTAAAAGTAATTTTGTGATACTTAAATTTCCCGGATTTTTCATGGTAAATATAAGTACAAGCACGCCGGAAAAAAACGCTCCAAGCAATGCTGCAAACAGCGTATTTCCCGCAGTTGCACCAACTCCCGACGCATAAAGAAGGGCGACAAAAAGCGTCGCCCCCTGACTGATCCCCAGCAATGACGGTTCCGCAATCGGATTTCGCGTCACCCCCTGCATCATTGCTCCGGTCATTCCAAGGATACCGCCTGTCACCAGTACACAAATCACCCTCGGAAGCCGTACATCACGGATCATCATGTCCGTAAGAGATCCGGTATTATGAAAAATGCCATTCCAGATATCCACCGGCAGAATCTCCATAGCGCCCATACAGACCGCAAGCAAAATTCCCGGTATCAGCAGACAGACACCTGCAATCGCAACACCCCAGGTCCGCTTAATTCTTTGCCGTTCCATCTAACATCTCCAAAATCTCATCTAAAAGCAGCTCACGTCCGATCGGACTGTAACCCTGATTAAAATACGGTGATGCCGGAAGTTCTACCACCTGTCCGCTCTGTACTGCCGGCAGACTGTTCCAGACTGCATTCTGGTCAAGTTCTGCTTCGTCTTCATCCGTTGCCATCAGGAAAATATAATCTGCTCCGATCGATGCCAGACCTTCATACGTTACGACCGGCAGGGAAATATCACTCTGCTCCGGCAGACCTTCCGGTTTTGCAAGTCCCATATCTTCATAAAGCACACTTCCAAATCCGGCGCCTGTGAATACAAAAAACTGTCCACCGCTTGCTAAAAATGACAGATAACTGGTATCCTCTCCATACGCAGCACGAACTGCTTCTCCTGCTTTTTTCGCCTTCTCTTCATATGCACTGATCCACTGATCTGCCGCATCCTCTCTGCCAAATACCTGTGCAAGCGTGCGGATATCTTCTTTCCAGTTCAGCGCTTCTGACTGGATCATGACTGTCGGTGCGATCTCAGAAAGCTGGTCATACATTTTTTCCTGAACCGTGGAAATGATAATCAGGTCCGGATCTAAATTCATGACCGCCTCAATATCCATCGTATCCTGCATACTGTATCCTAAAATTTCAGCTCCCTGTAATGTATCCTCAAGATAGGTTGGAAATTTTGTATAGTCATAAGCATCACTGTTTGCGGTTCCCACAACGGAATAGCCAAGGATCGATAAGATATCACTGTTGCCGCTTAAATCTACGATCCTTTGGGGATCTGCCGGAATCTCCACCTCACCGCGGACGTCTGTCACGGTAACTGTCTCACCGTTTTGTCCTTCCCCGGTTGTCTGCGCTTCGCTCTCCGGTACTGCAGATGCCTGATCCTCTGTGCTCTCCTGTACCGTATTTGTGTTACTTCCTGTGTTTCCATTTGCGTTGCTGCCTGTATTTCCACATCCCGCTAACAGTGTGATGGTAAGCATACCTGCTGTGATAATGGAAAATAAATGATTTCTTTTCATGTAAGTTCTCCTTTAGGTTTTTCATTATTCGCAATCGTTTTGGCTGCAAAGTGCAAAATCTATTGCGTGTGTTAGTTTTATCTAACAAAAGTAAGTTTATTTTATCATGCATTTTGTTGTTTGCAAGGGCTGCATGTATATTGATAATTTTTGTTTAATAAATGATTATTTTGTTGCGGAGATGGGGAAAATGGGGTATAGAAATTAAATAAGTGGGTAAATGAGTGGGTGGCTCGGGTGGGAAAAAGGGACTAACATTTTCTGACTGTCGAATCGTACCGGGCTGGGGCAGGGTTTGTTCCGGTGTCCGAAAATAAGTAAATCTAAGGATGCCTGAATTTAGGTTATTTCAGAATGACGTGTACGTCTTAAATGTGTCGTCCTGACACATTAAGACTTGTGCTGCCATCCGTGGCAGCACAACACTGTAGGTTGACAGGCATCGGCATCCTAAGATTTTCTAATTTTCTACCAGAGTCACAAACCATGCCCCAGCCCGGTACGATTCGACAGACGATAGGCTATGGTGTTTGCCTTTTCCCACCCTATCGTTACCTTTTTATTTTAAGGAGGTCTTTCTATGCTTGTTTCAAGTACAGATGAATTTCAGGCTTTTATGTTTAAACAGCTTCATTTCTCACCGGATGTGAAAGGCAATTATACATGTTACAGTGACAGGGATCACCCGGAAAGCGGGTACTGCTGTATTTATTGCCGCGAGGGGTATTATCAGCTTGGGATTGCAGATTATACGATTCCGGAGGATTTTTCGGTTTCTTTTCAGAATCCTGCGAGGCAGCTTCGGTTTGGGATGATGCTTTCCGGAAAGACGCATTTTAAGCTTTATCAGCGGGATGCGGCTTCTTTTACACCTTCTTCTTTTATCGTGTTAGAGGAAAATATCAAAGGCCAGCAGGCATGGCGCGCCGGGGACCATTTTCACGGACTGGAACTGACGGTTTCGGCTGATTTTATAGAAAATATTCTTCATCCTGTTTTTCCTGACTGTGTCAGTCTGTCCGCGTTTGAGACGAATTATACCTATAAGATGCTCCCCGTCGGCGTGATCAATCTGCTGAACCAGATGCATTTTCTGCATGAAAAGGATGCGCTTACACCGCTGTATTTAGAAGGACTGATCTTACAGTGTCTCGCACTGCTTGCGGAAGAATTTGTGGAAATATCATCTCATGTGATTGCACACACAATAAAAATCAGCGATACAAGAACGCTTACGCTCTCAACCGCTGACCTTTCTGCTGTGCACCTTGCACATGATATTCTGACCGAACAATATAAAAACCCGCCCACCGTCCATGAACTGAGTGAGCAGGTTTCTTTATCCTTGCAAAAATTAAATTATGCGTTTCTCCACGAATACGACACGACCATTTCCGACTATATCCTTTCTCTTAAGATGGGATATGGGGCAAAACTGTTAAGCGAAACCCTCCTTGGTGTCGATGAAATTGCATTACAGTGCGGTTATCATTACCCCGCTAATTTTATACGAATGTTTAAAAAATATTATGGGGTGACACCTTTGCAGTTTCGGAAATTCATTACCAGATAAAACACGACTCCCGCTGCCACAACTCCGATCGAAATGATCTGTGATGTAGAAAGCACACCGATGCTTCCGCGGTAATCGTTCCGGAAAAATTCAATAATAAATCTTCCGATTCCGTAAAGCACCATATATCCTGCTGCCACCTGTCCCTCTTTCGGCTTTCTTCCCGCATAGAGAAGTAACAGTCCGCAGATCAGAAAATCTCCGGCAGACGACATCAGCTGTGTCGGCAGAAGTTTTACTCCATTTGGTGCAAAGTCGGAGTGAGTAAATGTGATGCTAAACCATGAATCCGTCTCCCTGCCGTAACAGCAGCCTGCAAAGAAACAGCCGAGGCGCCCAAATCCCTGCGCAAAGGATACCGCCGGCATCACCAAGTCAAAGTACGGCAGAAAACGTTCTTTTTTAACGTGGCAGTAAATGAAACTGGTCAATGCACCACCAATGATCCCGCCGTAAACAACGTATCCGTTTTTAAAGTTCCAGAGTATGGACGGATCCTTTAAAATCTCCGGAATCTCCACAATATAGTAAATCAGCCGGCAGCCGATCATTCCGCCGAAGATTGCGCAGAAGAAGATTCCATAGATAATATCCTCGTTTAGTCCGCGTTTCTTCCCGCGTTTTAAGCACATCATAAGTGCCGCTGCAAAACCGATCGCAATCATAAGACCATACATATGAAATGTAACCGGCCCTATCTTTATATCATTAAACATATATTTTAATTTATCCTTTCTAATACCCATAAATATCATAAATCTCGTCCGTGTACACGCCCTGTTCTTTATAAACGATCAGTGGTTTTTCCACGGTAAGCCTTGATTTTCCGCCGCGCAGTCCCTCAATCAGCACCATATTCGGTTCTTTATCTACGAATGGATACACAAGCTGCATACGCTTCGGTTCGATCTTGTACTCGACCATTTTACTCATGATCTCTGCGAGACGGAACGGCCGGTGCACCATATAAAACCTGCCTCCCGGCACAAGCATTTTCGCGGTTTCCCGCAAAATATCATCCAGCGTACAGAGTACTTCATGTCTGGCGATCGCTTTTGCCTCAGACGGCGAATTTTGCCCATGTGTGCCGATCATATAGGGCGGATTGGTTGTGATCACATCAAACGAAGATGCCCCGAATATCGCAGATGCCTCCTTGATATCTCCGGTCACGATCTCGATTTTATCCTCAAGGTGATTATAGCATACGCTGCGGCGTGCCATATCCGCACTCTCTTCCTGAATCTCAAGTGCCTTAAAATCCTCTGCTTCCGTCTTAGCCTCCATCAGGATTGGAATGATTCCCGTACCGGTACCAAGGTCGAGTACGCGCTCCCCTTTTTTTGCCTTTGCAAACCCGGAAAGTAAAACCGCATCCATTCCAAAACAGAAACGCTTTGGATCCTGAATAATGAAATAGCCGTTGCGATGCAGTTCATCAAGTCTCTCATGCTCATAAACCAGATTATTTGGCATCGTCAATTTTGGATTTTCCTCCCTTATCTTCTAATGCGGAAAGTTCCTTTAATTCCTGCGCAGTCAGCTTTACATGATCTCTTCTGCGTTTTGGCTTGAATTTCAGCTGATCCACAGAGTAATCACGGATTTCCTTTTCGTCATCCACTTCCACGAGTACTTTGACCATCTGGCGCAGTACGCTGACAGAAGATACCTCACCCTTTAAACCATCATCTGTGGTCACATAATCTCCAACGTTTGGCAGACGACTGTTTAAATATTCATAAGTCTCCTCTTCATTTTTCAGACAGCACATCAGGCGTCCACAAACACCAGAGATCTTGGTCGGATTTAAAGACAGATTCTGCTCTTTTGCCATCTTGATGGATACCGGGACAAACTCGGAAAGATAGGAATGACAACAAAGTTCTCTTCCGCAGATTCCAATGCCTCCCATAATCTTTGTCTCATCACGGACACCGATCTGGCGCAGCTCGATTCTGGTACGGAAAACCGCTGCAAGATCTTTTACCAGTTCACGGAAATCGATACGTCCGTCTGCAGTAAAATAAAAGAGCAGCTTATTATTGTCAAACGTGTACTCCGCTTCCACAAGCTTCATATCAAGCTTATGTTTTGCGATTTTCTCCAGACAGATTTTAAATGCCTCTTTTTCTTTTTCACGATTCTTTAATGACGTCTTTTCATCTGCTTCCGTTGCAATACGGATGACCGGTTTTAACGGCTGGATTACGCTGTCATCATTGACTTCTCTTGTCGGGATCATAACCGTCCCCATCTCAACACCGCGTGCGGTTTCCACGATTACATGCATTCCCGCGGTCAGATCCAGATTGCCCGGCCCGAAATAATAAATTTTACCGGCATTCCGGAAACGGACTCCTACTATTTTTATCATGTTAGTTCTCCTTTATGGTCAGCAGAAGCAGTTCGATTACCAGATCAAAATTAACATTTGCATTTAAACGCACCTGTGCTTTTGATAATGCCTGTAAAATTTCTTCGATTCCATTGTAGGAACTCTGCTCTGCCTGTCTTTTTATGTCATAGACCTCATCCTTGAAAATAAGGCCGTTTACATCCTTCGTTGCTTTATAATAAAGTACATCACGATACCAGATCATCATAAGATCAAAGTAGTCGTTGATCTGAAGCTTATATTCACTGATCTGCTTTACCGCCTCTGTCATCTCATAGAGGTCAATGTCATGCAGACGCTTGATGAGCTGAAGTGCAGACGCTTTCAACTCATTAAAATCATCGGATGAAGCAAGCTGGATTGCTTTTCCGACATTTCCCTGTGCAAATGCCACGCAGACATCTGCCTGATAATCCGGGATCTGATAATGTGCCATCAGGTATTTTTTGATCTTTTCATCCGGCACTGCCTTTAAATTCAGTGACACACACCTGGATAAGATCGTTGGAAGGAAACTCTCCGCATTGGTAGTCAGAAGCAGGATCACTGCATATGCTGGCGGCTCCTCGATTGTCTTAAGCAGCGCATTCTGAGCCTGCTGATTCATTTTTTCGGCTTCATCCACAATGTAAATCTTATATTTACTGCTATATGGCTTGATGACAATATCATTGTTCAACTGTGTACGGATATCGTCTACCGAGATCGTATTCGGCTTTTCATGGCTGACATAGATGATATCCGGCTGGTTTTTGCCCACCGCCTGTTTACAGGAATGACACTCCATACATGGCTCTGCCGTAAATTTATTTTCTATTCTCTCAGATTCTGTTTCACCGGCAAGTTCTTCTAATTTTTTATTGACCCATTCACACTGAAGTGTCTGCGCAAATGCCTCTGCGATCATCATTTTCCCGGACCGGTCCGGTCCATTTAATATATAAGCGTGTGAAACTTTATCCATAGTAATGGCATTCTGCAGATGTTCTATGATCTGCTCATGTCCAACGATGTCCTTAAATGCTGGCATATCAATCCTCCTGCGCCATTTATCCACCAGATACAGGTGGAATCTATTCTTTGTCCACATTCCAAAAGATCAGGTAAGGATATCTAATATCAATCCCCTTATCTCTCCGATCTTACTTAAAATAGCGATATGATCTTTCTCATCCTTTACCAGCTCCTGTGCCAGTTCATCCAGATTTGAATCGATCAGCTTGATCAGTCCATACACTCTGTGGCGTCCTCTCCTGTCAAGAAAATTCTCTCTGGAAAATTTGTGAGACCGGAATACCACCTCATTCATAAAATCACGGATCAGACCACGATATTTTTTCATATCACGGATATCCATATGCTGTGCAATCCGGTTTCCCTGCGCCGTAATATCAGAAAGAAGCATGTCCACTTTTGCCTGCAGATCCGCATCCGTGATCGCGCTTGCAAGTGTAAACTTAAAGGACCCGTCTCCCTGTACATTCTGATTGGTATCCGGTACCTGTGTAACCTCCGTTACATGATTTAATTTGTTGATATCCAAGTCTGACACCTTCTTTCCGTAAAAAAGCAGCCATGTACTTTCATGCTATGATTGTTCTCTGATATACACAGAAATTGCATTCTCCGTTTCTTCTAACGACTCATTGCAAAATCTTTTTGTGATTCCTGCTTCTTTTAATTTTTCCTCGGAAAAATCTTTTTCATCCGCAAGAAACCGACGGCATAATTCCTCATATTTCGGACTTTCCTGCCTCCGCTCTCTCTCAAGCGCGCGCTGTAAGCGCATACCATCCTCTACTTCTATATATATCGGAACAACTTTCTCTGTTCCGAAGTACTCCCGTATCTTAAGATATGACTCTAGTGTTCCGATCAGAAGATAACTCTGATGATCCAAATCAACCTGATGGTCCGCCACCGTAAAATACTTCCAGATACCGTGAATCGTATGATATGCACGCAGTTCGATGATTTTTCCTTCTGCTGCAAGTCTTTCTACCGTATCTTCATCACAAAAATAATAAGATACGCCATTCTCTTCCCCTGCGCGCATTGGTCTTGTCGTATAGGGAACCACCGTCTTTAACCGAAGTTTTTCATCCTTCATCAACATCCCGTACAAAGTATCTTTACCGGATGAGCTTTTTCCCATCATGTAATATATTTTTCCCATTTGTCCTGCCTTATCAGTATAATATAGTCTTTAAAAATATACAATCTTTATCCGTTCTGCAAAAAGATCCGTACTCCCCTGCAAATTTAATTTCAGACTGATACAGGTGCGAAGTCTTTTTATAAATTCTGTGGTGATGACCTCTCCTGGAACGATCAAAGGGATTCCCGGCGGATACAGAAAGATAAAATCTGCTGCCACCTTATCTATTGCCTCGTCAAAAGAAACCTCTGCAGTTTCTTTTTCCTCCGCTTCATAAATCTGCATCTGCTGTGGATTCGGTCGGTAAATCTCATGAATGAACTGCTGTTTTTTTGCTGTACCTGACGCACATAACTTCCGGTCGATCTCATGTAAGGCAGCTGACAGTCTCTGATATCCTTCGTCCTTATCCATAATACTGGTCATCGCCAGCGCATAATCTCCGGATGCCATCTCAAGCTGAAGATGGTATTTTGCAAGTAATTCTTTATACAGCCATTCACCACTTTTGCTGATGTCTCTGACAAATATAACAAGCTTAGAATCATCCCAGGCATATGCCTCCTCTTGGGATAAATCTTTTTTTGTCATCACATGCAATTTTTTCAGATCTTCACAGCCTTTATAAAATTCATTTAATTTTCGTCTGTAACTGTCAAATAATTCCGCTCCATGTTCCTTTACGGTGCGGATACATGCATCCATTCCCGCCATAAAAATATAAGAAGGTGAACTTGTTTCATAGATTCCAAGATATTTTTCTATGCGTGACTTTGAAATACGATCTGAATTCAAGTGAAGCAGTGCCGTCTGCGTAAAGGATGGCAGCGTCTTATGCAGACTCTCGATCACGGCGTCTGCCCCGAGTCCTACCGCATTTTGCGGAAACTCCCCGCCAAATCCAAGATGTGCTCCATGTGCCGAATCCACGATCAACGGAATCCCATGCACATGCGCGGTCTCAGCGATCCCTTCAATATCAGAAATAATCCCCTCATACGTCGGAGAAGTGATCACAACTGCTGCAATCTCCGGATCTTTTTTCAGTGCATCCTCCACCTGCTGTGACGTGATCTGCCCCTGGATTCCACATCCTGTCACCGCCGGATAAAGATATTCTGCAGCCAGTTCCGATAAAAACAACGCATGATACACCGCTTTGTGGCTGTTTCTTGCCACCAGGATCTTTCCCCGTTTTTTTACTGCTGCACAGATCGATGCAAGGATCCCACAGGTACTGCCATTGACAAGATAATAACAATGTTCGGAACCATACAGATCAGCTGCACGCTGCTGTGCCTCTTTTAAAATTCCTTCGGCATGGTGCAGATTGTCAAATCCGTCAATCTCGGTAATATCTATCCCGTATATTTCCGGGAATGGCAGGGGATTTCTTTTATGTCCCGGCATATGAAACGGATAAACATCGCTTTTCCCATATGCCTCTAATGCCCGATCTAAATACCTCATCTGCTACCGCCTTTCTGCTTGCACATTTATTTTAACACTTTACATACCGGCCTGACTACTTTAAAATAAGAACATCTTTGGAAAAGAATGGAGCAATAAAGCGATTATGAATTACGCACTTGTGATCCTATGCGGAGGAAACAGCGTTCGCATGGGAACGGATAAGGCACTTTTACCTTTTGGTGACTGTTGTCTTTTAGAATATCTTGTACGCAAATTTAAACCACACTTTTCAACTATATATCTTTCCGTAAAATACATCGGGGATTATGCACATCTGAATCTCCCGGTCACGGAAATCGCAGACGTTTACGGCAATGCCGGACCAATGTCCGGCGTTTTTTCCGGTCTGTCCATGATCAATGAGGATGCCGCTTTTTTTATGTCTGTGGATACGCCTTTTATGGAGCCGGAAACCGGTATTGCGCTTTTAGACGCGATCGGCGATGCAGACATCTGCATGGTGCGCGGAAAAGCGGGCTACTTAGATCCTGCTACGGCCGCATATTCCAAAAACTGCATTCCAACCATCGGAAAAAGTCTGATCCTTCATCAGTTTACTTTTGATGCGCTTCGTGAAAAATGTAAAACGGTCAGTGTAACAGAAAAGGCTCTTTCCGCTTACACAAAGACGCCGGTAGACCAGCAGTTTTTTAACTTAGATACCAGACAGGATTACTATCAGGCTCTGAAAACATATTTACAGCTATAGTGCCAGAATCTGACTGTGATCGTTCTAGCCAAGGAAACGCGCCAGTTCCGGCATCCAGTCTCCAAAAAATACCTCATCTTTGCAGACAGCCTTCCACATATCTTCCAGAAAATGAGAAAAACGCTCCATCTCCTCTTCCCATTTTAAAGTTTCTGTCCCGGTGATCGCACTGTGCCGGCAAAACTTTTCCCAGCGTTTTTTCATATATGGATAATCCCGATAGGAAAAGATCTGTTCTACACGCTCCATATCCGGATCCATCCCTCCCGTTTTGCACATATCTTCAAGCAGTTCACATACATGTCTTCCACTTAAAGTTTCATATTTCAATATAAAAAATACTTCCCTGTATATTTCCATATCCGGGATCAGTTCCATATCCCGCAACACCACAAAAATCTGTTTTGCCAGCACAAGTTCTGCCGGGAACTCTTTCCATATGATCTTCACTGTCCCATCCATCAAAAATGGAATTTCTTTTTCGACCAGTCCCCAGTTTTTTCCCAGATGCATAAAATGGATATTGGCAGTCACCGGAACTTTCATTTCTTCAAACTGTCCCTGCAGTTCCATACATGCCCCCGATTGCTGCAAAGTGACCGTTCCCTTCCACCTTACCGGACATTTCTCTTTCTTTTCCAGATACATCTGCAACAGTTTTTCCGGTATATTCTCATCCGGTTCACAAAAAAAATCCAGTTTTAAAATATTCTTTTTACGGTACTGTTCTAACCCAAACATATACCCATTTCGCAATAAAACCCTATCTTTAAATTCAGAAGCGGAAAATCTAAGCATAAATTCCTCTAATACAAATCCTGCGAGCAGATTGGAAAATGGTATATTCCATTCTTCACTTTTTCCCTGCAGATCCGCTAATTGATACTTTTTATCCTCCATTTAAAGCCATACCCCTATCATCGATTGTACTTTTTTTACCACACGGCGTTCTCTGGCGTATTTCATCAGCTTTGCAATATCTTTTTTTTCATCTTTTATATAAGAGAGAACGCCTTCCTGAAAGACTGCACGTTCCATCTTGTCTTCATATTTCAGGCACTCACAGATCAGTCTGTCTTTCTCAAAAATCTTCATCTTTGCATTTCCAAAGTCTATCTCATCCACTCCAAACCGTAACGTTTCCGGTTCCGCATAAAACGGTGTGACCTGTGGAAACTCCAGCTTAAATCTGGATTTTGATGTGTTTTTATCCACGGCAATCTGATATCCGTATGGTTTTCTCTTAATATAGCCATACACATACAATGCACACTCCATCGTAAGCACCGCATCCGGAAATAATTTTGCAATGAATTCATCTTCCGAATAATCCCCGATCCGAATGGTATAATATCCACTTTTGATCCGTACTAAATCCCCTTTTTCCACAAAATCAAGAATTCTCCGGTAATCAATGTGCAATTCTTCCAGCTGATTCTTCTTTACGATTCCGCCATTTGCAACAATAAATTCCTTTACTCTTTGTAAAATCAGTTCCCTTTTTTCATTGACTGCATATGATTCTGACATAACAACCCCATTTCTGCGTTCTCCTACGCATTGCACGAATCCCAACTCCCAGTGATCACTTATGTTTTGTCTATATTTTCCGCTTAAAGATTTTGCTTGTGGTACTAAATTTAATATAATCAAAACCTCATCTTCTGTCAATTCATAAAAATACCGGTATCCAATCATCAGATTTTAATCTGACTTTCAGAACCGGTACTCATCTGTTTTATATTCTGTTATCTGCGTCTTCTGCGCCTTTTATTGCGTTTCTTTTCACGTTTAAATAGTCTTTTGTGCTCTTTGCGCACTTCATAATTATGTTTTATGATATAAAAATTATCTGCAACTTTTTTTATGATGACACCAAGAATCATCAAGGCAAGAACAACAGCTGCCACGGTTATGATCGTGCTCATCTTAATCTGTATTTTAGAAATATCCTCTGTTTCTTCCGTCTGCTCCTCTTCGCTGATATCTGCCTGATTGCTAAACTTATATTCCGGCACCTGCACGTTTGTTTTTACAATATCTGCTTTTCCAACTTCATGTCCCGCATAAGTATACTCGATTGTTCCAACCGTATCATTCGTCACATCATCATAGATAATTTTAGATGTCGCATCTGAGAACTCCGCCGTCTTTGGAAGTACGATCCCCGCATTTTTATCAATATCCACAAAAGGTTCATTTGCATTGAGCGTACCCACATTTTTTTGTTCCGCAGAGGTATAACCTGTCTCGTTTTCAGCAATATTAAAGATCTGGAAATTATCAAAACAATAGTCAAACAGATTTCTGCTGTCAAGCCACTGATTTGGCGACTGTGTATTCATGACTACGCAGATCAGTGTCATTCCATCCCGCTCTGCATAAGTTACCAGTGTACTGTTTGCTGCATTGGTATAACCTGTTTTTCCGCCTGTACAGCCGTCATACACATACTTGTTGGTCTGAAACGGATAAAGCATCTCGTTATGGTTCTGCAGATCTGTCTGCTCCGAATGTTTATTCGTCGGTGGAATCGTATAACGCGCAGTTCCCACAATAATTCGAAACGTCTCATTCTGATATGCCGCCCTTGCGATCAATGCCATATCATAACAGCAGGTATAGTGGTTTTCATCATGCAGACCATGTGGATTGGCAAAATGCGTATTCTGGCAGCCAAGTTCTTTGGCTTTTTCATTCATCATTGCAACAAAGTTTTCAATGGTACCACCGACATGCTCTGCAACCGCATAGGCACATTCATTCGCAGATGCAAGCATGACTGCATAAAGGCACTGCTCCATCGTCATCTGTTCGCCATAATCTCTTGCAATACCGGATCCTTCCGTATTATCAATTGCCGCATCCGAAAATGTCACGATATCATTTAAGTCTGAATTCTCCAGTGCGATCAATGTCGTCATGATCTTTGTGATACTCGCCGGATAATGTGCCTCTAAACTTTCCCGTTCATACAGAATCGTCCCTGTGGAAGCCTCCATAACGATCACATTCGGTGATGCAACCTCCGGTCCCTCGGGCCAGTACTCTGCAGCATAAACCGGGGTACACATGCTTCCGGTCAGCATTATCAGTCCCAGCAATAAACATAAGAAACGGATTATTTTATTGTTTTTATCTATTTTATATCTCATTTTATAATAAGTAATCTCCTGATTTATAAGTACATCTTTGCTAGTATCAGTATAAACTTTGAAAAAAATACATGCAACCTTTATCCACAAATTTTCTTTTAAGGTTTTCTTAAAATAATGCTACTTTTTTTCATTATTTTATTGTAAAATACCTCTGTATGCTTTTTGTTTTGCACGTTTTTCTGTATTAAAATAATTTTTGAACAACTATTTTCCATACACATTATTATTAATGAAAGGCAGGATCATAATTTATATGCGATTAAGAAATATCCCCGGCGCCGACGAAGCAATTTTAGGCAGCGAATACTGCATTAAGGAACCGGAAACCAAAAAAGGAAACTGGCAGTCTGTTTTTCCATCCAGCCAGCCTCTCCATATTGAAATTGGAATGGGAAAGGGTCGTTTTATCATGGATATGGCTGCGGCACACCCGGATATCAACTATCTTGGCATCGAACGCTATTCCAGTGTGCTTTTGCGCGCTCTTCAGAAAATGGAAGAAACTCCTATGCCAAACTTAAGATTCATCTGCATGGATGCTGCTGATGTCACAGAGGTCTTTGCCAAAGATGAAGTTTCCCGTATTTATCTGAACTTTTCAGATCCCTGGCCAAAAGACCGGCACGCCAAACGTCGTCTTACCTCCCGTCAGTTTTTTGCCCGCTACGATGCCATTTTAAAACCGGATGGCAGACTGGAGTTTAAGACGGATAATCAGGATCTCTTCACATTTTCCTTAGAGGAAATTCCGGAAGCCGGCTGGCATTTAGACGCTTCCACCCGCGATCTCCATCATGATGCCGTTTTAAACGAAGGAAATATTATGACAGAGTATGAAGAAAAATTTTCCTCAAAAGGAAATCCAATCTGTAAACTCATTGCCTCCCGCTAATTGCACACTGCATACAATCCCATGATCATAAAAACAGAACTGCCG
>ULXP01022356.1_pt1 | contig 19574 bp, 16 predicted proteins | sample 1961351 | NCBI WGS metagenome assembly ULXP01 (sample SAMEA4835840, study PRJEB28245) | human gut metagenome | biome: gut microbiome; material: fecal sample | place: Denmark | collected 2008 | reverse complement strand
TCTGTCTGTTCCCCGCCGAAAAAAGAAGATTATCGGCTGTCACGGTTTCGTTTTCTCTGCAATTCACGCTCTAATAAGCGGATAATAAAATCCTCCATCTGCTTTGGCGTTGTGCCTCTGGGGAAATATTTCCGCAGCTTGTCCATACCGATTTTCACGGTTTCCCTCTGGTTTGCCTTTTCCTCGGTCATAATCGCAAAGATGGTATCCATATCAAGCCGCCCCATCTGACTTAACTTTTTCATGCGCTGCGCCTGCGAAAGAGAGGGAGTAGCGTCCTCACTTTCCATCGTAATCCGCAGGTTTTCCTGCTCGTCTTTCTTCAAAAAAGACAGTTCCACCGCGGGGGTAAGGGCAATCTGCCCCTCGTCCACCATCTGCAAAATCGGCGGGATTAACTCGGTCAGGCGGATATATCGCTGTACGGTGGTCTTTCCAATACCAAAGCCCTGCGCCACCGTTTCGTCCGTCCGCAACTTCGTCCCAACTTGGGACGAAGTTAAATCCGTGCGGTATCCCTGCCTTTTCATCGCCTCCAACTTCATCTTGTAGGCAAAAGCCCTCTCGCTCGGCAGGATATTTTCCCTCTGGATATTGCTGTCCACAAGGGCAATAATCGCCCGGTCACGGTCTAAGGGCAAAACAAAAGCAGGGATTGTCTCTATCCCTGCAAGCTGTGAGGCACGGACACGCCGCTGCCCTGCGATGACTTCGTACCCGTTCCCGTCCTCCTTCGGGCGGGTTATGATGGGCGTTACCACACCAAACTCTTTGATACTCTCCGCCATTTCCATCAGCAGTCCGTCCTCCACCAGACGGAACGGGTTATCGGGGAACGGGTGTAAATCCTCAATCTTCAGCACGGTAAAATCCTGTTTTTTCAATAACTTTCCTACCTTTCTCTTGACCTGTTTCTATTCGGTTTCTGCAACTCTTCCAACACTTCGGGCGGGATTTTCCTAAGCAGGCGTTCCAACTGCTGATTGGTGCGCTGCAATTCAAATATCTTCTGATTGGCTTTCTGCACCTTTAATTCCTCTGCGTATTTCTCGTCACGCAGCCGCCCCGCATAGTCGCTTTCCTGCCCGATTTTCTTTTTCAGACTATCGATATAGGCGCTCTGTCTCCCGATTTCCCGTGAAAACTTTTCCGCCTCCGGCAACCATGCGGAAAGCAGGGAGAGCGCCTTATCCCGTTTCTTCCCTGCGTTAAAGGCGTTAATATCGGACAGCGCCGCCACGATTTCCTCATACTGTTTATCCAGCCTGCCGCCCAGCTTAAAGAGCCATGTGGGGATATGCTTTCGTCCCGTAATCATCGAGGACTGCCCCCGTTCCAACTCATTCCACCGTGCGGACATACGCTCATGGTAGGCGGTCTGCCACTGGGATAAAGACTTCTGGTTGCCTAAAAAGTATTTGGCAGACAGCTTTCCCTCCGGCGTAATCGGCACAAAGCAAAGGTGCATATGGGGTGTTTTCTCGTCCATATGCACCACAGCAGAGAGGATATTTTCTTTTCCCACACGCTCCGCTATGAAGTCCAAAGCCATAGCAAAGTAGGCTTTCTGTTCCTCCGGCGGTAAGCTGTTCATAAATTCAGGAGAAGCGGTAATGAGGGTTTCCACCATCATCACACTGTCTTTCCGCACCTTGCAGCCTGCCGCCTGCACCATACGGTTAATCTCTTTTTTGTAAGTGTAGCGTGGCGGCGGCACAAGATGATAGTTGTACTTGGAGCGTTCCATATCAATATCGGGATTGCTCTTGTACGCCTCCTTCTTCCGTTCATTGTGGCGTTCACAGGCAGCCACGGAGCCTGCCTTGCGTTTCTGAAAACGCAGGATTGCGTAAGGCATAATCGGTTTACTCCTTTCTTTTTTCGGCGGGTGTTCTTTGGGCGGTGACAGTGGTGACAGTGATGACGGTGGTTTTGGGATGCCCCCTAAACCTGTGCGGCACTGTCACCGGCGCCGCCTTTTCCCGCAGCCGCAGGCGGCGGGGAGCAGGGCGCAAGCCCTGCATAAAGGGAGTCCAGAGGGAACGTCTGGCACACGCTCCTTGCCTGCAAGGTGTAGTGTGTTACACCCTGCAAAAGCGTGCTGTAAAAACCGGGGCGGTTTTTTCAGCCGCAGGGGTGGCTTTACGAGCCGAGGGAAGCGAGAAAAGCCCACGCCTGCACGGAGCGTTTGCGGGGTGTTCTCCCGCAGGGTGGCAGGGCGCATATCGAAAAAGCATTGTCATCTCCGCCACGCCTGCCACCCGTAGGGCGAGAGCGATAGATTTCACTTTGCTGTGGTGTCAATGACAGACGCAAGGGGTATCCCGACATCGCCGTCACCACCGTCATCACTGTCACCCGACTGCTTTGTGAGCGCAATCAGCCTGCCCTCTTTCTTCCTGCGGTACGCATACCCGATATGGTTGTCCGCTAAGAAAGTCGTGCGATACTCATTGAGCCACTTGGTAATGACGGTGGGTGGGGTGTCTGTTTCTTTCATCGCCGCCAGAAGCTCCGTGGCTGTGCCGCACCAGTTTTCTTTGTCCTGCATGAACTCTACGAGCCGAAAAAGGACAGGCGGTATGCTTTCCCTCGCAAGCTGCTCCTGACCTTTTCGCTCCACCATCTCCCAACTGCACTCCCTGAAACGCAGGACAAACTCCTGATACTCAATATCCCTGCCCACACAGTAGAGCCTTGCGGTGTCGGACGCACGGGTTTCCTTTTCCAGTACAAAGGTAGCGTCTGCGCTCCCCGTCAGCCCTGTTGTCCCCGATACCTTGTTGAACACATCGCTGTCGTTCTGCTTGCGGATATGGTGGACAACGATGACCGCAAGGGAATGCCGGTCGGCAAACTCCTTAATCTGGGAAATATCCCCGTAATCACTGGCATAGGCGTTGTCTTTTGAGGCGGTGCGTACCTTCTGCAAGGTGTCAATCACAATGAGCCTGCTGTCGGGGTACTCCTTCAGATAGTCCTCCAACTGCACGATCAGCCCGTCCGTCAGCTTGCAGCTCGCCACAGCGAAGTGCAGGCGGCTGTCCGCCTCGTCTGTCAGACGAAAAAGCCTGTCCTGTATGCGGAAAAAGGTATCCTCCAGACAGAGGTACAGCACATCGCCTGCCCGTGTCTCCATCTCCCAGAAAGGCAGCCCCGCCGACACGCATAAGCAGAGTTTCAGCATGAGCCAGCTTTTGCCGATTTTCTGTGAGCCGCAGAACAGGATCAGCCCCGTGGGGATAAGACCGTCCACCACAAAGCGTGGCTTGTCAAGCGGCTGATAGAGCAAGGTATCTGCGTCCACCATGTTTAGCTTTTGCATGGGCGTCCTCCTTCCGCTTTCGTCTGGTTGTTGCATACTTGTCCATAGGCATTCGACCTCCTTAAAATTTTTATATCTCCGCCATAAGGACGGGGATATGTAAGCACAGCCATTCCATACAGTTCCATGCTTTCCCAAAGCGGCGTTGCCTCTGCCTATGCTGTGCATGGATTAAGCAATGGGTGCGCTCGTATCATGGCGGCACTGTCCGTTGCGGCAGGTATCCCTCTGGCGGCTGCTGTGAAATTTTCAAGGTACAGACGGGCAGACTTGCCCCCTACCTTACAGCCCGTGCGGATAGCCGATTTTGGACACTGTGTTCTGATTTTTTGAAAAAGAAAAGCACCTGCATATATCCGTTCTTTTCTCGGATAGTTGCAAGTGCTTATCAGCAGATAAATCCGTATTCAGTTGTATATGTTCTCTAACAGAAGTTCACATCGGCAAAGCTGCCGCAGGTTTTCACAATCCCGATGACAAAGAACAGCACCAGAAGCGCAAGGCCGATAGCCCGCACCGCGTCGTGGATGTTGACGATCACACTCCAGATGGAGCCGCCCTTAAACTGCTCCGGGCTTTGGGTGATAAGCTGCCAGATTTCAGACAGATACTTGTTCCAGGTGTCAAGGGCATTTTGCAGGTTTTGCACAACCCAGTTATCGGACATTCAAAGACCTCCTTTCCGGCAGAAACAGGGGCGGGCCGCTGTGGCCCGCCCCTATGCCGCCGTTTTTCATCAGCCGGTAATCAGGGTTAAGATTTCTTTAGCAAAGGTAATCACAACGCCGCCTGCCAAAGTGAGGAAGCCGTTGGCTCTCTGGCTGGGGTCATGGGATTTGAGAGAGAGGCCGATCTGCACCACGCCGAAGCCCAGCAGGATCATACCAATAGCCCGGATGAGGCCGAAAATGAAGTCGCTGAGGTTGTTGATAACCGTCAAGGGGTCGCTGGCAGCAAAGGCCGTGGTGGTGCAGCAGCACAGCATAAGCACCAGGGCCGAGTAGACGGTAAGGGCGCTTTTGCCCTTTTTGCTCATAGGCAGGCTGCGGGTTTCCTTGTTCTTCTTGCTTTCCTTGTTAAACAGTTTCATTTTGCTTTTCCTCCTTGAATTGAAAGATTTTCTCCATGTCCTCGTCGGACAGAAGCTCACAGGTCACATCCGGCTCCTTGAGATTTGCAAGGTCGCCGGGGGTAAGGCGGCTGATGGTCAAGCCCGCCACAGCGTTTTCCGTGCCGCCGTGGGCATAGGCTGGCGCGCCGCCATCGGTGGTGTATTTCACATTCGGGTGCTTTAGCAATTCGTACTTTTCATCCATCAGCGGCGGCTCGCCCCGGATAAAGAGCAGGGCCAGGCGGTTGTCCAGCATACGCACCTCGTCCGGGGTCATCAGCTCCCGGCCCGTGATCTGGTTGTTGGTAGAGTAGCTGCCCGAATGGCCGGTACTCTTGCCGTAGGTGTCCAGCCAGAGGGTGCTTTTGCCCAGATAGCTTTCCGAGATGAGCTTGTGGGTGGACGATTCGTTGCCGCCCAGGTAGAGAAATTCATCGCAGTTGCCCATGATGGATTCCCATTGTTTCTCGTACAGCGCCTTGAGCTGGGCGATGTTCTGGATGATGATGGACACAGAAATATTCCGTGAGCGCATGGTAGCCAGCAGCTTGTCGAAATCATCGGGCAGGCTGACATTGGCAAACTCGTCCATCAAAAAATGCACCGGCACAGGCAGGCTCCCGCCGTGTACCCGGTCGGCGCTGTAAAACAATTCCTGAAAGGTGCTGGCATACAAAAGGCTCACTAAAAAATTGAAGCTGGCGTCGTTGTCCGGGATGAGGGCAAAGAGCGCCACTTTCTTTTCCCCCAGGCTGGCAAGCTCCAGCTCGTCGGTGGCCGTGAGGGCCGCCACGGATGAAAGGTTGAACTTCTCCAGACGTGAAGCAAGCGTGATCTGGATGGATTTTAAGGTCTTGGCGCTGCCGGAGCGGTAGTCCTTGTAATACTTCACCGCGATGTGGTCGGGGGAGCGCATTTCCAGCCGTTCAAACAGCTCATCCAGCGGGGATTGATAGCTGTCGTCGTCCTCCCGCACCTCACCGGCCCGCAGCATTTCCATGACCATGGGGAAGTTTTTCTCGTCCTCCGGGGCCTCGTAGTGGAGATAGAACACCAGCGCCATAAGAAGCATACTGGCCGCCGTATCCCAGAAGGGGTCGTTTGACTGGCTCCCTTTGGGGGTGGTGGCTTTGAACAGGTTCGTCACCATCTTCTGCACATCGTTGTCGTTTTTCAGATAGGCAAAGGGGTTATAACAGTGGCTTTTGTTCATGTTCAAAAGGTCAACCACCTTAATCTCATAGCCCTGCCGTTCCAGCAGGCCGCCGCAGTCCCGCAGCAGCTCTCCTTTGCAGTCCAGGATGAAAAAAGAGGTGTTGGCCTGGCAGATATTGACCTTTGCATAAAAGCGGCTTTTTCCCGCGCCGCTGCCGCCGCAGACCAGGGTGTTTAACGTCCTGCGGTGCTTTTTCCCGTCCAGCCCCATGCGGACGTGCTGGGTAAAAATGCGGTTTTGAAACGGGTTTTTATCCCGGTATTTCCGGTTCACGGCCCGCGGATCGCCCCATTTGGCGGAGCCGTGTTCCTCGCCCCTGCGGTAGTTGCGCCTGGATGAGAGGTAAATGCCAATGCCCAGCCCGTAGGCGGCAATAAAAATGAGGACAGTTTTTACACTGTCCTCACACCATGCAATCTGAAAGGGATGGTTCATTGCCGCAGGCAGGGCCTCCAGGATTTCGGAAAGCCCCCCGGAAAGAGAGGGCGCAATGAGCAGGGCAAGCCAGACTGCCGGGATCAGCCCCAGGGCATAGAGCCAGGGGCCTCCCGTTTTGTTATCGGGCTTCATCACGCCGCTTCGCTTTCCTGTCTTTTTGGGATGGGGCGTCAATGGTTTTGAGAAGCACGTCCTCCACCGGGCCGGGGTCGCGCTGTTCCTCCAGCAGATCGTTTCGCAGTTCGTTGAGGGCGCGGATCATAATGCCATGCTCGTATCTGTCCAGCGTGAGGACAACCTTTTCCTGTCGTTCCATTCATTCAGCCTCCTTTACCGTTCCTGTTCTTTCTGCCTGCCCGCGCGTGAGAGGCCCATGGCCCTTGCCATGCGCCCGTTGATCTCCTTAAACGTGTCGCGCATATCGGTGAGGGCTGCCGGGATTTCCTCCTTGGGGTCTTGCCCCTGAAGCACGCCGTCCAGCCGGGAGATGTTGTAGCCTCCCGCTTCCACGCCGTACCTCTGGCAGAGCATATAGCTGACGGCATAGGCTTTGTAGCCTTCGGTTTCGCGGGAATACTCTGCGTTGCTGCGGGCAAGCTGGGCATTGGCAAGCTCCAGAGAGACGCAGCGGAAGATGTCCGGCGCGTCCATGCCCTTTTTCACCAGGATGGCGTTCTGTTCCGGGTCGAACATGGCCCCGCGCCCCTGGCCGGGCAGCTCCTCCACCGCGCGGATGGGCACGGGGGAATTGCTGATGAGGGCCTTTAAGAGCAGGCGGTCGTCGTAGCTCACCTGGGGCTGGGCCTCGTCCCGCGCCGTGGTCTGGGAAATGTCAAAGACCTCCTTGGCATAGAAGTTCTGGCCCACGCTGCCGTCCTCGCGGCGGTATGCCTTGCCCGGCTCTAAAATGATGATGGGCAGGCGCTTTTCCTCTTCCAGAATCTCAACGCCCTGGGAAGCCCACTCCTTGTAGCCGCCCACACGTTTAGCGTTGGGGCATTGCTCCCCGATGAGGATGGCGTTGCGGGCGGAGTGGAAGGGGAAGCGGCTCTGGGTGTCCAGATATGCCTTCATGTCGCCGTGCCCTTCGGAAAACGCGCCGAACACCCTGTCCAGGGTGGCGTAGGCTTCCTTGCGCTGCTTTTCCTCGCGGATCTGCCACCACTGTTTTTTCGGCTTCTCCTTTTGCGGCTCCGGCTTCTCGGTGGCCTCCGGCTGGGGCTGCTGTTCAAACAGATCGTCAAAGTTATTCATGGCCGATTACCTCTCTTTCGATTTTGGTTTCTTTTTGGGCTTGGGCGGCTGGTGCCGCGTGGTTTTCTGGGCCGCCCTCTTTTGGGGTGCAGCCGGTTCCTCCCTCTTTGCAGCCTCCGCCTCTTTCTTCCGCTGGGCCTGGATGTCACGAAGCTCCTGACGGACAGACGGCTTCTGCGGCTCATCAGAAGTACCCCTTGCGGACTTGCTGCTGTTCTCTGAGATAGGCGCGGACGGATGGGATTTTTCCTCCGCTGGGGTAAAAGGGACGCTTTTCTCCGCAGAGGGGTTTTCCGGCTGGCTTTTCTCTTTTTGGGCTGGTTTTTCCATCAGCTCGTCTAAGAGCCTGTCGTCCTCGCTCTTTTCCGGGGCGGCTTTTTCCGGGGCCTGCGGCTCGCCGCCGCGCTCCTCGCGGGATTTTTCGATGTCCTCCTTGATGGACGCCGTATCCACCACCGTGAGGTTGAACTTATCCACGATCCGGTTGGCCCTCGCCGCGTCGTCCTCGAACACCAGGATGTCGATGGTATCGTCCCCCTTCCTCACCGGGATGGGGGCATACAAAATGCCGTAGCCCTTGGCCTGCCTGGCAAACTCCGGGCAGTCCTCTTTTTTGAGGGTGTAAACCTTTAAGGGCCGCTTTTCCCGCAGCATGGCCTCAATGCGGGCCTTGCCTTTTGTTTTCTTCTGGTCTTTCAAAATGGTATAAAGGGCTGCGGCCAGATTTTTAGCGGCAACGCCGGTGATCTTAAGGGCAACCTCCGCGCCCTCAAGGCTCATGCGCACCACCTGCTCCGCCGCGTCGCCTGCGTGATTCATAACCGATCATCTCCTTTCCAGCCGTTTCCTCCGGCCTTGTTCCTCGCGGGTTTTCTCTGTTTTTCCAGCCTGCTGTTCCTCGCGGGCAGCCCGTATCTTTTCTTTGAGGGAGAGGGAGCGCGCCGCAATGTCCTCACACAGCTTCACCTCCCGGCGCAGGGCTTTGATCTGCGCAGAAAGGGCGGAAACCTCCGCCCGGATTTGTTCCTGCCGGGCAGGGTCGGCAAGCGCCTCCTTGGTGCGCAGCTTCCGGTACAGGTTTTTCCGCTGTTCGGTCAGGCTGACAAGCCGGGCTTCCACATCCGATTGGTAGGCGCTGAGTTGCTCCAGGGTGTCAACGCGCTGGCGGGAAAGCAGCCTTGCCTCGTCCGTCAATTCCTCTGCCCGGATCAAGTCATTCCGCAGCGCGTGGGGCACATGGCCCCGCTGCCGGTTCTGCTTTTGGGGGAATACCCCTAAAAGGTAGCAGTAGTGGAAGTAGAGGGCGCGAAAGCCCGTGACCTTCCTGGCCTGCTTCAAGTCCCCCAAAAGCCTGCACCGCCTCGGCTCCGGCGTTTCCACCCTCTGAGGGCGGCGCTGGGCCAGAATCCGTTTGCGGATGTTCTCCAGAGAGTAGTCCTCGCCTAAATTGCGCACCAATTTCCTGCCATGGGGCCGGTCGTAAGGGCGCACCGTGATGTCTTTCCCCACCTTGATGTCGTAGCCCATCTGCCGCAGGCGGTAAAAAAACTGCCTCTCCGTCATCGACTGGCGGATGGCAGCGTCTACATCGGCTTTGATGAGGGAGAGATAAGTGGGGCGGCCCTCCTGCTCGGCCCGCCATTCCCCGTAGTGTTTGGATTTTCCACGCTTTGGATTTTCAATGACAGAAAGCCCATACTCCCGGCACAGCCGGTCAGATTCCCTCTGCATGTCGAAGTAATCCTTTTCCGTGCGGTGGTATTTGATCCCGTCGAGAAACGAAACCGTGTTCACCACAAAATGGTTGTGCAGGTGGTGGGCCTTGTCTAAATGGGTGGCAACCAGCACCTGGTATTTCTCGCCCCACAATGCCTTTGCCAGCTTCAGCCCGATCTCGTGGGCCATTTCCGGGGTGGCCTCGCCGGGGGCAAAGCTCTGGTAGCCGTGGTAGGCTACGGTGCCTTCCTCCTTGCCGAACCGCTTTTTGACGGCGATCATCTCATCGCGGGCGGTGGTGGGGCTGCAATTCACCCCGGACACAAACCGCTGCATGACGGGCACATCCTCATCGTCCACCGCAATCTTTCCCGTTTTCTTCTGCTGGACGGCGTACTCAATCACATCGGAGAGGCCCTGGGCCTCCTTGCCGTCCATGCCCTGTTTCTCGTAGGCGGCAGGGTTTTCGGTCTTATCCGGGTTTTCGATATAGATGAGAACCTTGCCCAGCCAGCCGTTCACCCGCCAGATAGACGTGGTAGCCATTGCTTTACTCCATAGGCTTTGGCAAAATCACCGCCCTGGTGATGTCCCGGATGAGCTGGTCAAACTTCCGTGTTTCTTCCTCGTAGCGGCGCTCGTCTATGACGCCCAGCACATGGGCTTTCTGGGCGATCTGGTTTAAGTTGTTTCCAATGCCGTGCAACTCCCGTATAAAGTCAAAGTATGCCGGGGGCGGCGCGTCCTGGGGAACCAGGCCGTTTATCAGGTGGCGCAGGTACACCTCGCGGGAAAGCCCGCTGCGCTTCACCTTTTTGTTGAAGGCTTCCGCCTCTTTTTTGTCCAGCCAAAACTGGACGTGTACGTTGCGTTTTCTCATTCCTCCGAATCCTCCTTCCTGCCTAAGCGGTTGATTTGAAGCAGGCACATAATCAGCACGCCGAACACGCCGCCCAGCAGAAACCCAATGGCAAAAAACAATCCTTCCATAGAAAACCTCCGTTCTGATAAAGGGGTATTAGGGGGCGTTCCCCCTAACAAGCTGCCTTTGTGGTATCACAAAGGCGATGCTTGCTGGTACATATACATTCCATTCCCCGCAGGGGAATACCGAACGCCCGAAAAAACAATTCATCGTTCGCCCCGGTCGCGGCTGCGGCCTCTGGGGTAGAACTCCACATCCCTGAAGCTGTCTGCGTCCAGGATATATTCGCCGTTTTTCCATCGCTCTTCCACCATCCGGCGGTCCTCCTCGCGGCTCGCTGCCTCCACCGTGACCGTCATTTCCATCGTCTCTCGAATTGCAATGTCATACTCGTTCATTGGCCTGCACTCCTTTCTGATTCTAAACTTGGGCAACAAAAAAGAGCGCCCTTTTTCAGAACGCTCTCCAATCGGATGTTTTAATTTCATCTTGCCTTTTCCTGTTTTTGACGGCGGCGGGTGGGGATGGCAAGGAGCTTCCGCACTCGGCCCTCCAGGTGCTTCTCAATGGCCTGCAAGTGTTCCTCCGGCAGATTGAGGCTTTCATGCCGTTTGAACCGGAAGCCGATCATCCGCCGAAGCTGCTCTTTCTGTCTGGCCCCCATGACCTCCGCGCACACCTCCTCATAGGAGATGTTGTAGGGGTTGGAACGGGTTTTCGCATACTCGTCCAGATGGGCATAGTCCTCTTTTCCCGCATAGCAGAACAAGGAAAGCCCGTTGTCAAAGACAGGGGCCGGGGCGATAATCTTCCCACTGTGGTTGTCACGCAGAACGCCGAAGTTGCCAAAGTGCCGATCCTCGTTGTAGATCAGCGCGTCGAACACCAGCATACTGCAAAGCTGCTCGGAAAACTCCGTCCCCAGCTTCTCGTACCAGGCAAGGCAGGCAGCTATTCCTCCGGTGCGCACAATCCGCCCAATGGGGATATATGCCGTGTCGATGTTCGTAAACAGCTCACACTTCGAGGCCGTAATGCCTTTCCAGTTCTCCAGATCGTAGTGGACGGCGTTTAACCCCATGGTTTCCGCAACCTGCGACGCATAGTATTCGCAGTAGGGTTCCCGGCCTGCGTTGGACGCGCCGGTGGTGCCGCCTTTATAAAGATAAATCCCGTCCTGCTCCACATAGCGCCACGCTTTGGGCAGCATACCGCCTGTGGTAAGCTCCGGGGAAGTGGTAAATGCCTGACGGCTTCCGCCCGCGCCGGTGTAGGCCACCAGGGCCAGAATCTCGGAAAAGCGGTTTTCATAAAGGTTGTATTGGGAAAACTTCCCCTCAAACCCCTCCGGCACCACCCAATAGCTGTCGTTCAAAGACAGCCCCTTGCAAACGTCAATGATCCCCTTGGTATCGTTATGGCTGAGGCCCAGGGTTTTCAGAATCTCATCCACAAAGGCGCGGTTTTTGGGAATCACCCGCCGCTCCAGCCAGTGAATAACGCCCTCGCCGGTGCGCTCCATATCCAGGGGCAGTAAGTGGGTCTGTTCCTCATTGGTATAAAGGATTTCGGCCACCAGGCCGGACAATCCCTGCTTCTCCATTGAAAAGCGCATAAGCTCCGTGTCGTAGATACGCAGACTGTAAATGTTGCTCATAGGTTCCTCCTTGTCGTCCAAAAGAAGGGAAACGTCTTTCCCCAGCGCGGACGCAATCTTCAAAATCATATCCAGCGTGGGATTCTGCACACCGCTTTCCAGGCGGCAGATATTGGAGCGCTGGGTTCCCACACGCCTTGCAAGCTCCGCCTGAGAAACGCCCTGTTCCAGCCGGGCCTCTACAAGCTGGGCAATAATTTTTTGCCGTCCATGCAGTTCATCCATGTTCTCACCTCGTCTATAATGTTATCATAAAAGATAACATTATGCAAGGCGAATGACAATATCACCTTTCGCTCATCGTTCTTGCTCCTTTCCTTTCGCGCCCCGGATAGGAATACCCAGCCTTCGGCACAGGTAGTCGTTCACATCCTTTCCCCTGGGCGGCGGGCAGTTTTTGACCTCGTATTCTTTGGAGATCACTGTCTGGATGGCTTCGGCGGCCATCCTGCCGGGGCCGTCGTTGTCCAGATGGAGATAGACGGTTTTCACATGAGGATAATCCTCTAAAAAACGGGTGAGGGCCACAGGCAGCTTGCTCTCCGCAATCTTTTTCTTCGGCTGATATACCCCGGCCAAAGACAGCAGGTTGTGCTGTTTCCAGTCGATTCCGTCCAGCCTGCAAAGGCTGGCATAGGACATGACATCAATGGCACACTCACACAGATGGACAGCCGGATTTTTCCCGCAGGCGGGCAGGGCAAAGGAATAGTGCTTGTCGCTGCCGCTTAAATCCCCGTGGAACCGGCCCTCGCTGATCCCTCGCAGGCAGCCAAACCGCGCTTTTCCGGTTTTGTCAAAGCCGACGAACACCACATTTCCATGGCCCTTATTCCGGCTCTCATAAATGCGCCCGGTCTGGACGCAGAAGTCCAGCACCTCCATGGAAATCCCACGGCCTTTGAGGTAGTCCAGCATAGCCTGGTTGTTTGGGGCGGGCGGCGGCAAAAGCAGGTGCTTCGGTTTTTCTTCCCTTGGAACGGACGTAAAGGACGGCGGCGGGGCGGCAGCCCTGCCGGCAACGGCCTCCATTGCCTCCATGAAAGAACAGCCCTTGACTTTGATGAGGTAGTCCAGCGCGCTGTAACCGCCGATCCCACGGGAAAACCAGCACCATTTGCCATTGGAAATACGCAGGCTGTCGTGTTCCCTGGTGCAGTAGACATTGCCGGAAACATGGACAAGCTCCTGCGGCTCACAGGCTTGTAGATAGGTGAACAAGTCCACCTCCCGCGCTTTTTCGATCTCCTCCTGGTTGTAAAAAGGCATAAAAAAATACAGCCCCCTTCCCATAGCCACAAATTAGCTGCCCGCATGGGGCAACCGGCTATGTAAAGGGGGCTGTATTCTTCGGATATGTAAAAGGCCGACTGGACTATTCCAATCGGCCCCGTGAAAGCGTACAATTATTTATTTCATCGCCATGATACAAAGCCGATGCTTTGTTTCGTCATGGTCAACGATAATCTTTGAAAAGCCAGCGTCTTTCAAAAAATTAGAAAGCTGTGCTTTATCAAAAATCTGCAAGCCCTCTATGACATCCAGCCACTTTTCATCACTTCTATTTGTACCGTCAGATTCATTTACAATCAAAAACAAGCCATTCGGTTTTAATACTCGACAGACTTCCCGGAAACTTTCTGTAGGCCCCGGCCAAAAATAGACGGTTTCAAAGGCTGTGGCCAGATCAAAACTATTTTCTGAAAAAGGCAGTGTAGCGACATCTCCCTGCAATACCTGGCACCTCTTATGTTGGATTTCCCGCCGATTGACCTGTTTTGTTTTTTCTACGGACACCTCAGAATAATCCAACGCGGTCAACGTCGCCTTTGGAAAATTATTAAGAAGCTGGGCCGCATTGCGTCCGCCACCGCAGCCTAATTCTATGATCGTCTGGGGCTGGATAGAAGATAAATGCCTTATGCCCCAGTCGGACACCCCCGCATGAGCTTTATTCATTCCGCTTACCATCATCTTTCCTAATATCCCGTCCGGCTTCCGGGTATTACTAAAATATTTTTTTATCAGTCCCATTTTCCTTACCTCTGAAATGAATTAGTTGTAGCTAACCGCTTTTATTATACAGCACTTTTTTGAAAAAGTCCATCTTGGTATGTAAAAGGCCGACTGGATTGCTCCAATCGGCACAGGGGAATCAACGCTCCAATCCCACAACCTTCCGTTCCGGGACTTCTTCGCCCTCATCGGGAACGCTGTCAATGAGCGTCTTGTCTTTCTCATCCACTTTCAGCAGGACGTTCAGTTCATTCAATCGGGCGGTTTTTTCCGCCAGCTCCTCCTCGCGGGCAAAGGGCGCGCCCAATTCAGCGCGGGCATTTTCAAGCTGCCCTTTTGTTTCCTCCAGGCTGCTTTGCTCTGCCTGCAAGCTCCCCGCAAGGTTTTCAAGGGCATTGTCCAGACGGGCGATATTGCCGAACACATCCGCGCCCAGCGTCACCGTATGGGAGAGGGTGCCTTTCAGGGTAATGCGGTACTCGTTGCTGATACCATCATAGGCCAGCACCATGGAAAAGCCCCTGTATTCTCCCAGCAAAACCGCGTCGGAGCCAGTCATTTTGCTGCAAACGTCGATGATAGCTTTGCCAGCGTCCTCTTTTTCGGCATACTGTTTGCCCTCGATCACCATGCCGCAGAAGCCCTCTTGACCTTTCGGATGGGCGGCTGCCAGCGCCACATCCTTCTCATAGCCCGCAATCCGTTCTGTAATCCGAGCGATGTCTGCCGGGTATTCGCGCAGCACCAGCTCCTCCAGGGAATACCGCTGATTGAGATAGCTGGCCTTGAGCATATTGAGCTTTGCCACCTCCATATCCAAATTGCATTTTTCAATGATGAGAGGGTTGCCGGTGGCCAGCGCCTTGATCTCGGAATAGCTGAGGGCCGTTTCGTCCACATCCTCTGCCACTCGGACAGGGGCCTTGCTGGTCATGATCTGAGCAATGAATTTCTGCTTGTTTTCCACAAGCTGGTAAAGGTAAGCGTCAAACGTACCCTCGGTTACATAGCGGAAGATTTCCACCTCCTCGTTTTCATTCCCCTGACGGACAATACGGCCCAGCCGCTGCTGAAGGTCGGAAGGCCGCCAGGGGCAATCCAGATCGTGCAGGGCGATCAGCCTGTCCTGTACGTTAGTGCCAGCGCCCATCTTCTGAGTGCTTCCCATCAGCACTCGTATCTGCCCGGCACGGACTTTCGCAAACAGCGCCTTCTTTTTTACCTCACTGTCGGCGTCATGGATGAACGCGATCTCATCCTCCGGGATACCCTGCTCCATGAGCTTCTTTTTCAGATCGTCATATACGTTGAAAGAGCCGTCTTTGGTGGGCGTGGACAGATCGCAGAATACAAGCTGGGTCGAACGCTGTTCTTTGGTCTGTTCCCAGATTTTGTAGACGTTCCGGGCGCAGACAGCCACCTTGCCGTTTGGGTCGTCGGCAGCCAGCGGGTTGATAAGACGCATATCCAGGGCCAGCTTGCGCCCGTCATTGGTAATGCGCAGCATATTGTCCACATGGGGGTCAACGCCTCCATCCCGGATTTTTTCCGCCCGTTCCGCCAGCCCTTTCACCATCTCCTGCTGAAGCTCGGACGGCTTGATAACCTCTGTGTGAAAGTTGGCCTTTGGCACGGGAAGATGGAGCATATCTGCCGTCTGGATGTCGGCCACCTGTTTGAAAGCGGCCATCAGCTCCGGCAGATTGAAAAACTTGGCAAACCGGGTCTTGGCCCGATAACCGGTGCCTTCCGGGGACAGCTCGATGGCGGTGATGGTTTCTCCAAAGTCGCTGGCCCAATCGTCAAAATGGATGAGGCCCATTTCCTGCAACAGCCCGTACTGCAAATACCGCTGGATGGTGTAAAGCTCCACCATACTGTTCGAGATGGGGGTGCCTGTGGCAAAAATTGTGCCGCGCCCTCCGGTGAGTTCATCCAGATAGCGACATTTCATAAAGAGGTCGGAACTTTTCTGCGCTTCGGTCTGGGCGATCCCGCCTACGTTGCGCATTTTCGTCATTAAAAAGAGGTTCTTAAAATAATGGCTCTCATCCACAAACAGGCGGTCAACGCCGAGCTGCTCAAACGTCACCACATCGTCCTTGCGGCTCTGGTCGTTCAGTTTTTCCAGCTTTGCCTCTAAGGATTTCCGGGTGCGCTCCATCTGCTTGACGGTGTAGCGTTCCGCCTTCTGTGCTTTGGCCTGTTCAATGCCAAACAGGATTTCATCAATCTGCTGCTGTAAAATGGCCTGCTGGCGCTCGGCGCTCATGGGGATTTTCTCAAACTGGCTGTGGCCGATGATAACCGCGTCATAGTCGCCGGTGGCAATACGGCTGCAAAACTTCTTGCGGTTTTGTGTTTCAAAGTCTTTTTTCGTAGCAACCAGAATATTGGCGCTGGGATAGAGCTGGAGCCATTCCGCCGCCCATTGTTCCGTGAGATGGTTTGGCACCACCACAAGCGACTTGGTGCAAAGCCCCAGCCGTTTCATCTCCATGGCGGCGGCCACCATTTCAAAGGTTTTGCCCGCGCCTACCTCGTGAGCCAGCAGGGTATTCCCGCCGTACATAACATGGGCGATGGCATTGATCTGGTGGGGCCGCAGCGTAATTGCCGGGTTCATGCCCTCGAAACGGATATGCTGGCCGTCGTATTCACGGGGACGGCTGGAATTGAAGGTTTCGTTGTAGATGGCGCACAGCCGTTCCCTGCGGTCGATGTCTTTCCAAACCCACTCGGAAAACCTCTGCTTGATAAGCTCCTGCCTGTCCTGGGCGATAGCGGTTTCTTTTTTGTTGAGAACCGGCTTTTTATTGCCATGTTCGTCCTCGATATAATCAAAAACCCGCACATCCTTCTGGTTCAGGGTTTGCTCCAGGATGTGGTAGGCGCTCATGCGCTTGGTGCCGTAGGTGGTGTTAGCCTTGACATTGGCCCGGTCAAAGTTTTTCTCGGTGATATTCCACTGGCCGGTGGACTCGGAGCGCAGGATTTTGATACGATTCTGGGCCTGCCCATAGGGAGTGAGCAGCTCCACCATAAACTGCTGATATACGTCGATAGGAACCCAATTCGCGCCAATACGCACACCGATCTCCCCAGCGCCCAGGTCGTGAGGCTGGACAGCCTCCAAAGCCTCCACCTGTTTACGGGCGGCTGCCTTTTGGCTGTCCGGGGCCGCCTCCAGAAAGGCTTTTGCCATCCGCAGCTTGCGGCGTACATTCCCCGAAAGGTATTCGTCCGCCGTCACGGGGGAAAAGGCTTGCAGGCTGAGGGAAGCTCCCCGCAGCCTGTCCGGGTTTTCCGGGCCTTCGATGTTGCGGAAAATCACGCCGGAAAGCTCGGCCTCCAGTTCCTCCGGGGATTTGCCGGAAAGCTGGGCCATATACTCCATGTCTACACGGGCTTTCTCTGCAATCGAAACAGCCAGGGCCTCGCTGGCGGTGTCCACGCTGGTCACAGCCACATGGGGCCGGATGGTGCGTTTGGTGAACATATCCGTTTTTCTTTTTAGGCTGCCATCTTCGTCCAGCACCTCCAGAGAACACAAAAGGCAATAGCTGGAGTCCTCCGAAAAGGCCAGTTTATTGCCCCGGCTGCTGATAAGGCCGTATTTTTTTGTGAAGCTGTCATACAGGGTATTGAGCTTTGCCTGCTCCTCTTTGACGTCTGCGTCCGGATAGCCTTCGGTCTGGTAGTCGATGAGCCGGCGCACACATTCCCGCAGCTCGATCATGCCCCGGATTCGGTTTTCCGCCGTCACGGATACCTCCAAAGGGTGCATACGGCTGTTTTCCCGATAGTACACCTGTCCATCCACAACGGTATAACTAAAGTTCCTGACATTCGGGTCGGCGGGGATGGAGCGGTCTTCCTCCTCGTCCAGTTCCTCCAGCTCGTAGGGCTTGATCTCCGCCTGCAAAAACTGGACGGCTTCGGCAAGCAGCTCTGACAGGTCGGCCCCCTCGCGGGCTTTGCAGGCGCTGTCCGGGCCAAACCGCGTGGATTCCATCACCATGTCGCCTAAAACCATCTCCGGGTGCTGCACAAAATAGCTGTTCATGCGGATGCCGTTTTCATCCGTATCCAAATGCAGCCAATCCGGCTCCAAATCCGTGATATGGTCGCGCTTTTGCAGAAAGAGGATGTCGCTGGTGACTTTTGTTCCGGCATTTTGCTTGAAGGTGTTGTCCGGCAGGCGGATAGCGCCAATCAAATCGGCGCGCTGGGCCAGATATTTGCGGACGGCAGAGTTTTCCTTGTCCATGGTTCCCTTGCTGGTAACAAAAGCAATAACCCCTCCGGGCCGCACCTTGTCCAGCGCCTTCCCAAAGAAATAGTCGTGGATGAGCCAGTGGTGCTTGTCGTACCGCTTATCTATCACCTTGAAATCCCCAAAGGGGACGTTGCCCACCGCTACATCAAAGAAGCTGTCGGGCATTTGCACCTTTTCAAAGCCGTTCACGGAAATGCTGGCATTCTGGTAAAGCTGCTGGGCGATTCTGCCGCTGATACTGTCCAGCTCCACACCGTAGGTTTTGCTGCCTGCCATATCTGCCGGGAGAAGCCCCAAAAAGTTGCCGGTGCCGCAGGATGGCTCTAAGATATTGCCCTGCTGGAAGCCCATCTGGGAGAGAGCCTTGTAGATTCCCCGGATGACAACGGGCGGGGTATAAAAGGCGGTGAGGGAGCTGGCCCTTGCCGCCGCGTACTCGTCCTCGTCCAAAAGGCTTTTCAGTTCCTGGTAATGGGGGCTGGTTTCTTCAAAGCAGTCCGCAAGGCCACCCCAGCCCACATAGCGGGATAGCGCCTCCTGTTCTTCCGGGGTAGCCAGCCGTTCCTCGGCCTCGATCTGCTTCAAGGTACGGATGGCGGCTGCGTTAGCTGCATATTTTTCGCTGGGTGTGCCATGCCCCAGGGCGTCATCAGTGATATGAAAATCATGGCGCTGTTCCCTGGGGATTTCCGGGTGTAGAGGGGCAAAGGTCACGCGCTCACGGCGGGGGCGCTTGGGCAACTGCGGGAGCATTCTTTCTTTTAGAGGTTGTAATTCTGCCTGTTCCTCTGGGGAGAGAGCCTGTGCAGCTTGCTCGATTGCATATTGATTGGGGAAGTTCCTGAAAACGCACAGCCATCTGTTTTCATGAATGTCATAGACGGCAGCGCCCTCGTAGGCAAAGTCGCTTTCCCCCTCCATAACGCCGTCCACATACTTCTGTGCAGCCTGTTCCGCTTCTGCAAGCGTTTGATACCTCTGCTTGTCTACAAACCCTTTCTCCTCGTTAGGATACACGACTACTTGATAAGGCGGGGCCATCAGGCGGTCATAGCGCCCTATATCCTCCGGGGCAAGCCATTCCGGTTTTTCAGGGAGAGCAGCATATAATTCCCGCATTTTATCAAGATGCGTTCTTACATATCCAGACCAAAGGTGCTTTTCCGCCCGTTTGCCAGCCCCCAGAAAGTAATCGCAGTCGGCTTTTAGGCGGCTCAACAGCCGGTAATTCTCCTGAGAAGCCGGATCACCGTTAAAAATGTGGATGGATTCCAGTTCTTCCTCTGAAGCAGAGATAAGGTTATCAAAGACCAGTTCCTCCAGCTCGTTTTGGATGAGTTCCTCCAGGCTCTTGTACTGCCTGCGCTCCAGGAATTCGCCGTTCAGATACCTCTCTATGCGGAAGTTGACCAGATCAGCGTTGACCTGGATGGGGATTTTCTCATCTGTAATAGTGGTGTAGGCAAGACCCACATTCCCCAGGTCGCTGAAATCAGCAGGCTCGTTGTATTCATCCTCACAAAACTCGTTAATCAGATCCTTTGCCTTTTCCAGAAGTTCTGTATCCGGTTCCTCTGTCAAAAACTCACGCTCAATAAAGCCTGCAATTTCCCGGTTGCTTCCTTCGCCTCCGTGGG
>ULXP01082154.1_pt1 | contig 19612 bp, 20 predicted proteins | sample 1961351 | NCBI WGS metagenome assembly ULXP01 (sample SAMEA4835840, study PRJEB28245) | human gut metagenome | biome: gut microbiome; material: fecal sample | place: Denmark | collected 2008 | reverse complement strand
AAAAGAAAATTAAGTTACTATTCACTAAAATTACAATTTGTAAAGATATTTTTACATCGAAAATAAACAATGTAAAGGAATTTTGATAGAAAATAAAATGATAAAATGATAGAATTTGTCTTGTTAGGAGGAAGAGTATGGAAATTAGTAAATGTATAAAAGATGCTAGACAAAATAATAATATTAGCCAAGAAAGTTTAGCAGAACAATTAGGAGTTTCAAGACAAACTATATCTAGTTGGGAAAATGGGAAAAGTTATCCTGATCTTGTTAGTATTATTAAAATGAGTGATATATTTAATATCTCGCTCGATAAGATGTTAAAGGAAGATAAAAAACTTGTTAATAATATGCAAGAAAAAATGGATACTGTAAAAAGTAATAAGTCTATTGTTTTCACAATATTATTTGCTATTATCATTTTCGGAGGAATATATTTAATTCAAACATTTGTGGATATTCCTAAAATTGATAATCTATATTTAAATATAGGAGTATTGATTGCATTTATAGTTGGTGTTTTAACTTATTTATTTTCTAATGTATATGTTGGCAAATTTTTAAATCAGAAAACATCAAATAAAAGTATATTAAAAACTATTATTGTTATGCTTGTAACTGTATCATTATTCTTTATATTTCCACTTATAAAGAATTTTACAACTGTTTCTTGGCAAGTGTTTTTAGCTAGAATAGGTATTATTGTAATATTTGCCCTTATCTGTATGTTTATCTTTAAAAAAATAGATAAATGTTAATTACAAATTACAATTTATCGAGGAGATCAACTTAATATAGTTAGTTGGTCTTTTTTATTGTGAAGAAAGGAAGGATTATGATAAAGATTATTTTAATGGCAATAGGAGTGTTCTTATTGCTTTTTTTATATTGTGCTTGTGTTATATCAAGCAAGTGTTCAAGAGAGGAGGAAAAAGATGAACAGTTTAGAAAGATACAAAATGTTATCAAATGAAGATAAATCTAATTTAACAATTTATAGTATTTATGACAGCATTTATGATGTTGCAAAAAATGAAGATATTAATATAAGTGATGATATAGTTACTGATATTAAAGAACTAGCTTATGACTTATATCTTGATGATGAATACATGAATTTATCTGCACCTCAAATTGCTTTTTTCTTAACAGAGTGCTATGCAAAAGATAATTCTTTTATGGATAAAGTTGCTGATATGGATTACTCTGACATTTTACAAGCAGTTGATAATGATAATTATGATTTTTATCAAGATGAAATGGAAAGATAATTATGTTTAAAAAGTTTAAGATATTATGGAGAAATTTTTGGGGTAGTAGATATTGGATATATGAAGATGAAACTTTAACTAAAGAATTACTTATATATCATAGAAAAATATATGTTAAGGAAATAAAGGAGGGAAAATAACATGGATTTTTCAAAATTAAATTTAGAATTTGCTAATATGCAAAAAACAGTAGAAGATTATAACAAGATAATTACTTTGATTAATATGAGGATTAAAGATAATTTAAGGACTGTCAGTAAATACGAAACGAAAATGAAAAATACAAAAAATAAATTAGAGAAAGATTTAGCACATTTATATATAACATCAATTAAATGTGAAACTGAATTTTTAGAAAGTTTAGTAAAGGAGGATAAAAATAATGAACGAGAATCAGGGAATACTAAAAATGTATAATGAAGAAGAAATAAAACAATTACTTAATAGTAACGAAAGGTTAGTATATATTGATGATGGGACTGATGAAATAGTAGCAAGGTATGAAGATTTACCAGATATTATTGTAGATGTAAATGAAAAACTTGGTCATACTGAAAATTTAAAAGTATATGATTTTGATAATCAACTTCTTGATAAACCTATTTTAACAACAATAGGTTATTTTTTGGATAAATGTGATCCAAAAGTAAGAGAAGATATTATTGATAGATTAGTTAACTTACAAACTGGAGTAGAACAAATGAAAGATTATAAAGTAATTGATGAAGATATGCTATTTGATGTTAGAATTGCCATGGATGAAGAAATGGAAAGATAAGTATGCCAATTCCTTATATTATCATTTTAGTTATAGTTGTATTAATAATTATCTTTTTATATTTTATTGAACCACTTATAACTAGGCAGAAAATTAAAGATAATAATGAACATGGTAGTGCTAGGTGGTCAACTTTTCAAGAGATTAAAAAGAACTTTAGAAAAGAGAAGATAAATAATATTATTGAAAGTGGTTTTCCAGTTTATTATTCAAAAGATAATAAATATGTATGGTTTGATATGACAACACCTCATTGGATTTATCTAGGATCAACTGGTAGTGGTAAAAGTGCTACTGCTGTTATTCCAGAATGTAGTTTTATAGCAACTGCTAAAAATAAAAAGAGTGTTTTTATTACTGACCCAAAGGGAGAAATTTTTTCTACAACAAGTAAGATGTTTAAAGATAATGGTTATAATGTATTTACATTGGATTTTAGAAATCCAGAATATTCTAATCATTCTAATTTACTTGAAACTGCAATAAATGAATATGAACTTTTTGATAAAAACGAGAAATTAAGTGATAAAGAAAAAAATGAAGAACTAAAAATTAAATATAAAAATGAGGCAATAACACATTATGCTCAATGTAATCAAATAGTAAATGATATATGCACTATGATTATGGCTGATAAGACTGCAAAAGAGGCTTTTTGGAATAATAGTGCAAGTGATTTATTATATGGTATTATTTTTTTGTTTTTAGAAGATTATGCTGATGGAAAAATTAAAAGAGAGCAAATAACATTAACATCTATGAAAAAATTTCAAAATAGTTCCATGACTGACAAAAACATAAAATCATTAAGAAAATATGTAGAGGCAAAGCCTTATGGATTTAAAAGTAAAGATAAATTGATACCAATTATTTCTACTAGCGAAAACACTTATAAAAGTATAACATCAATATTCAATGAAAGAATGACTCTGTTTGATGATGTAAATGTAGAAAATATAACATCAAATTCTGACTTTGATTTTGATATATTAGGAAAAGAGCCGACGGTATTGTATTGTTGCATACCTGATGAATCTAAAATATATTACACTTTAGTATCAGTAGTAGTATCTTTAATCTATAAAAGATTGGTATTGTTATGTAATCAACAACCTAATAAAAAGTTACCAATCGAACTTGTATTTTTACTTGATGAATTTGCAAATACACCACCTTTACAGGACATTGAAACAATCGTATCAGTAGCTAGGAGTAGAGGAATGTATTTTCAATTTTTCTTACAAAGTTTTGCCCAACTTGATAATTTATATGGTAAAGAGGTTAGTCAAATAATACAAGATAACTGTGGACTTGCTTATTTAAAAACAAATACACAAGAAACAGCTGAAGCAATTAGTTCAAGACTTGGAACTCATGGAGTAGAAACCACCTCATTAAATTACTCTATTAGTTTACTTAATAATAATGGGAGTAAAGGCACAAGCCTTATTTCAAGAAGATTATTAACTGCTGATGAGATAAAACAATTACATTATAAAACTATTATATTCCCAACAATAGGTTATCCAATCTTTCGTGATACAGTAATTTATCAAAAGTTTAGTTGTTATAAAAAGGGATTTATTGATAGAAAAATAAGACCACTTGAAAGACTAGCAAATACATACTATACAGTAGAACAATTAAAATTCAATAATAAAGAAAGTAATCAAGAGCCTAAACTTGATACTGCTGAATCTAAAATTAAAACAAAGTTAGTATCAATAATAAATGAGGTATTAAAAGTCTTTGGAAAAATTGATTTTAATGTTGAATACGTTAAAGATGATGATAACATCATAGCCCAGTTGTATTTAGCACCACCATTATCAACTAACGATCTAAAAGAGTTAGAAGAATTAAGTAGTAAATTAGATTTTTTCTATAATGCTATATCAGATAAAGGAAAAGTTAATCGTAAAAATAGAAACTCATTAATTGAGGTTTTTTTAGTTAATAAAGAAAAAGAAATGTGAAAGAAGGTGTAGGAATGACTAATATTGGAGATTATATTGCAAAAGCAAGAATAGATAAAGGCTATTCTATGAGAAAACTGGCTAGATTAAGTGGATTAGATAATGCCACAATATCTAAAATAGAATCTGGTAAAATCAAAAATCCGAAATTATCATTAATAAAAACATTATGTAGATATTTAGATATTGCTTATGAAGATTGTCTTTATGTTATGCAATTAGGTGCAACTTATAATCCTAATAACAATATTTTAATGAATTATTATAATAATATTTCTGATGATGAATTAAAAAGCACTTATAAAAATATCATAGGTAAAATAAATGAATATGATAAAATTTTATCTTATTTACACCAACAATTTAATCAAACTGATGATAAGAAATTATTGATAGATACAATAAAGTCTTATGAATATGAAAATAGAACTAATAAATATATTAGAAAAATTTTAGAAGAAAAAATACTTAATAAATATTTGAATAGTTAGGAGGGTTAAAAGTGAATAAAGAGTTTGTAAATGATTTTTTTAATATAAGAGATGAAACTTTAAAAGATATTCAAGATAATTCTTATAATTGGAATCGCTTTATTATCTACTGGTCTAAAATACTAGATGATTATAGCATTGATAATGTTCTTAACTTATATTCTTATAATTCTAGTGGTAGAGTTTTTAAGACCTTTGATGATTGGAATAGTGAGGAAATTGGTAGAAGAATAAAACCTAAAAGTAGAGGAATCCCAATAATTGTTAATGATGCAAAAATATATGTATTTGATATTAGACAAACTTATGGTAAAGAATATAGGACTTGGAATTATAATCACTATATTGATAAAGACATTTTAAATTATTATCAAGATAGTTATAATATTGAAAATGATGATAGTAAAACATTATATGAAAATTTTTATGATACGTTTTATGAAATATCATTAAATCAAATAATGAATAATTATAAAACAATGTCATCAGATGAAGTGGAGTTCGTTGCTAAAACAATGACTTCACTTTTTTTAGCAAAATCTAATTTTAATATAAATAATCTTCCAACAGTTTATGAAATGCTGGAAAATATGGAAACTGACGATATTTTAAAGTGTATGCAGATAGCCAATAAAGAAACTGCAAACATATATAATGATTTTATAGAGAAAACTGATAATCTTATTTCCATACAAAATGTTATTCGGGAAAATGTACTTAATCAATTTAAAGAAGATACATTTATAAGTGAAGAACAAAAGCAGAACTTTATATCATCAATAGAACGAAATTCATTCTTTAATAGTGAGCATATTGAAAATATCTATAATGGATATGTTACTAGATATGAACGTGCTTTTAAGAAAATGGTAAATAATATTGTTGATGAAATAACTACTGAAAGCAATGTAGAAAGTATTAAAGAAACTAAAGTTGATGATAGTGAGGAGATTAATACTGATACATCTTCAATAAGTGATGAAGAAAATGTTAGAGAACAAATGTCATTATTTGCACCTAGAGAAGAAGAACTCGCAAATAAAATATGTGATATTTTCAATTCTTTTGATACAAAATACCAAAATACATTTGAAATTAATAATGTGGAATTACAAAAGTGGGAACATATTAAAAGTAAAAAGAGAAATTTATCTATTATTTTAACAAGTTCTTTGATAGGAGAGTTTGCAGATAGAGATAATAGTTTTACTTATTTTAATAGTGATAAAACTGATGAAATAAAGTTAAATAATAGTATTGCAAATAATTATTTTTTACAAGAATTATATAAAGATAAAGATTTTTCAATATCATTTACTCCTAGTATGATTCATATATTTTGGCATAACTTTGATGATAAAACTTTTGATATGAATATTCCTAGTACAAAACTAGTAGATCAAAGTGAGATAGATAATCAAGAGTTAGAAAAAATTGATGATGAAATATCTGCAATTAATAACGATAAAGAAATTGATTATAAAGTAACAACAGCTGAAATAATACCTACTCATGATGGTGTTGAAACTAATGTTATAGAAAAACATACTTATAATACTGTTGGAGAAGAAATAGAAGAATATCCTAAAGTTAATTATCATATTGCTGATGATAAAACTGATACAAGTTTTGGTGCAAAATCGAGATTTGAAGATAACGTCAAAGCAATAGAATTATTAAAAAAGTTAGAAACCGAAAATAGGAATGCAACTAAAGAAGAACAAGATGTTTTAGCACGATATGTTGGTTGGGGTGGAATCTCTGATGCTTTTGATGAGAGAAAAGAAAACTGGAAGAGTGAGAGAGAAAGATTAAAATTACTTTTAAGTGATGAAGAATATAAATCAGCATCTCATTCTACATTATCTTCTTTTTATACTCCAAATGTTGCGATAGATGGAATATATAAAGCCTTAAAACAATTTGGTTTTGAAAAAGGTAATATTTTAGAGCCTAGTTGTGGTATTGGAAATTTCTTTGGTAGATTACCTAATGAATTTGCAAACTCTAAATTATATGGAATAGAGTTAGATAGTATAAGTGGTAGAATTGCTAAAAAACTTTATCCTAATGCAAAAATAGAAATAAGTGGTTATGAAGAATCAAAAGTTAGTGATGACTTATTTGATGTAGCAGTTGGTAATGTTCCTTTTGGTAGTAATACAGTTTATGATAGAAGATACAAAGATAAGTTTTTAATCCATGATTATTTCTTCCAAAAGACATTAGATAAAGTTAGAGATGGAGGAATAATCGCTTTTATAACAACTGATGGAACTCTTGATAAAAAAGATACAAAGGTAAGAGAATACATTGCAAAAAGGGCAGAGTTTTTAGGTGCAATAAGATTACCAAATAATATGTTTACAGATAATGCCAATGCTAAAGTTACATCGGATATTATTTTCCTAAAGAAACGTGATGAATTAAAACATGATGTAAGTGATGAAAGTTGGATTTATACAAGTGAATATGATGATGGAATAACAATTAATAATTATTATATTGATAATCCTGATATGATGCTTGGTAAAATGGAATTGCATTCAACTGCTTATGGTTTTGACAATACATTAAGTCCAGTAGATGAAGATATTAATGTTTTAATGAATAAAGCATTAGAAAAGTTACCAACTAATAACTATGAACAAACTACTTTTATTCAAAACGAAGATAATGATTACGAGGTACTTGATGCTGATGATAGTGTTAAGAATAATGCTTTTGTTATTATAAATCAAGATGGTAAAGATATAATTTATCAAAGGTCTTTTTCTAGTTTAGTTCCTTATTCTATTCAAGAGGGAATGGTAGCAAAAAGAATAATTGGTCTTTGCAAGGTAAAGAATGCTTTACGAGAAGTCTTTGATGTACAACTTAATGATGGCAGTGATGAAGAACTATCTTCAGCACAAGAAAAATTAAGTAAAGTGTATGATGAATTTTATAAAAAGTATGGTTATATAAATGATAGTGTAAACGCAAGAGCCTTTGATAGTGATCCAGATTATTATTTGCTTACATCTATTGAAAATAAAATTAGTAAAGATGATGAAGAAAATGATAAACCTAAATATGAAAAAGGAGATGTATTTACAAAGAGAACTATCAGAAAAAGTAAAAAGATAACAAGTGCAGAAAATGCTGAAGAAGCATTAAGGTATTCACTTAACAATCGTGGGTGTGTTGATTTTGAATATATGAAAACATTATATCCAAAAGAGGAAAGTGAAATCATTGATGAACTTGATAATTTAATTTATCAAGATCCTGAAAAGATAAATGATTTTAATTATGGTTGGGTAATAGCCAGTGAATATTTAAGTGGTAATGTAAAACAAAAATTAAATTATGCTAAAACAGTTAATGAGGATAATAAGTTTGATAGGAATATAGAGGCACTTGAAAGAGTACAACCTAGACCACTTGAATATGATGAAATAAGTATTAAATTAGGCTCTACTTGGATACCAGAAGATGTATATCATGAGTTTTGCTGTGAACTTTTAGATATTCCTAGTTGGAATAAGAGTCAACTAAAGATTAAATATGCAAAAGAGGTCAATACTTGGTTATTTCAAGCTAGTGGCTTATATGGATATGGAGTAAAAAATACAAGCACGTGGGGAACAGATAGAGCAGATGCTTTATCTTTAATTAAAAACTCTTTAAATCTACAAAGTGTAACTGTTTATGATAAGTTAGAAGATGAAAGGCGAGTTGTAAATCCAGTAGAAACTGCTAATGCTAGAGAAAAACAAGAGGCAATAAAGCAAGAGTTTAAAGAATGGATTTGGAAAGATGAAGATAGAAGAAATAGACTTGTAAAATTATACAATGAACAATTTAATTGTATGAAAGAAAGAGAATATGATGGTAGTCATTTAACTTTTGATGGTATGAATCCAAATATAGAACTTCGACCACATCAAAAAAATGCAGTTGCTCGTGTTTTATATGGTGGTAATACTTTACTTGCTCATGCAGTTGGTGCTGGTAAAACTTATGAATGTATTGCTAGTGCAATGGAATTAAAGAGATTAGGTATAGTTAGTAAGCCAATGTTTGTTGTGCCGAATCATTTGTTAGGTCAATGGGCTAATGAAATTTTAAAATTATATCCTACTGCGAATATATTAGTTGCAACACAAAAAGATTTTGAAAAAACAAGAAGAAAAAAACTTATGGGAAAAATAGCGACAGGAGAATGGGATGCAGTTTTAATTGCTCACTCTAGTTTTGGCTTAATTCCTATGAGTAAAGAATACGAACAAAAACACATGGAGGAACAAATAGAAGAAGTAGTTAATGCAATCGAAAGAATTAAAGAAGAAACAAATGATAGTTTAAGTGTAAAGAAACTAGAGCAAATTAAAACTGGTATGGATACCAAACTAAAATCGTTAATTGATAGACCAAAAGATGATGTAGTAACATTTGAAGAATTAGGTGTCGATGAATTAATTGTTGATGAGGCACACTTGTTTAAAAACTTACCTATGTTTTCTAAAATAAGAAATGTTGCTGGAATAAATAATAGTGAATCTAAAAAAGCAACAGATTTATTTATGAAGATAAGTTATGTATTAGAAAATAATGGTGGTAAAGGTGCAGTATTTGCAACTGGTACTCCTATTTCAAACTCCATGGGAGAACTATTTGTTATGCAAAAGTATTTGCAACTTGATAGATTGCGAGAAATGGGACTTGAACATTTTGATGAGTGGGCATCAACTTTTGGAGAAATTGTTAATAGTTTTGAAATCGCTCCAGATGGTAGTGGTTTTAGAACAAAAGCAAGATTTGCTCAATTTTTTAATATTCCTGAACTAATGACATTATTTAAAGAAATAGCTGATATTCAAACATCTAAAATGTTGGATTTACCAGTACCTAAATTAAAAGGAGGAGATTATAAAACAGTTGTTGCTCCAAAAAGTGATGAACTTGCTGAATATGTTAATAAGTTAGCAGAACGTAGTGAAATTATTAGGAATGGTTGTGATCCAAGGGATGATAATATGCTTTTAGTAACCAATGATGGTAGAAAAGCAGCACTCGATTTAAGAATGATAGATCCTAGTATGCCAGATTTACCTAATTCAAAAATAAATATGGCAGTAGAAAACATTTATAGAATATGGTTAGAAAACAAAGATGACAAGTTAACGCAACTTGTCTTTTGTGATTTATCTACTCCTAAAAATGATGGTACTTTTAATGTTTATGATGATATTAAAAACAAACTTATTGCTAGAGGAGTACCAGCAGATGAAATTGAGTATATTCATAACGCAAAAACTAATCCTCAAAAATTAAAACTTTTTGAAGATATGCGAAATGGAACGAAAAGAATTTTAATAGGATCAACTTCTAAAATGGGAGCAGGAATGAATGTTCAAGATAAATTAATTGCTTTACATCATTTAGACTGTCCATGGCGACCATCTGATATTGAACAACGTGAAGGAAGAATTTTAAGACAAGGTAATCAAAATGATGAAGTAGAAATATATCGTTATGTTACTGAAGGTAGTTTTGATGCTTACTCTTATCAATTAATTCAAACGAAATCTACTTTTATTAATCAAATAATGTCTAACAGTAATGGTGGAGGAAGAACTGCTGAAGATTTAGATAGAGATACACTTACTTATGCAGAGGTTAAAGCCCTTGCTAGTGGGAATCCTTTGATTTTAGAAAAGTTTAAAGTAGAAAATGAATTAAAACAATTATACTTATCTAAAAGTAGATATGATAAATCACATATTGAACTTGAGGCAAAATATAATACAGAATTACCACGTAAATTAAAATATCAAAAGCAATATTTAAGTGGTCTTGAAGAAGATATAAAAAATGTCAAAGATTTGTCTGCAGATAATTTTGTAATTACTATTAAAGATAAAATTTATGATTCTAGGAAAGAGGCTAGTACAAAATTTTATGAAAGTTTTTCTCTTTTAAAGTCTAGAGAAGAAACTAAAATTGGAGAAATAAGTGGTTTTGATATTATTGGTACTAAAGATGAGTTATGGTATAAACCAGTTGTTTATATACAAGGTGCTGGAAAGTATAAAGTTGAAATTAGTAATACTGATGAAATAGGTAATATTTTAAAATTAGAAAATATGCTAAAAAGTTTTGAAAATAAAATTGGTACTGCTAAAGAACAAATCGCTTATACTGAAAAACAACTTATAGATGTTAAAGAGGAACTTGATAAACCATTTACACAAAAAGATAGAATTAAAGAATTGCAAAAAGAAAAAGCAAGAATTGATAGTGAACTTGATTTAGATAAGCAGGAAAACAATAGAAGTGTTGAGAAAACAACTGAAGAAGAATTAGAAAGATAATTTTTTTTGCAAAAAACACTTGCAAAATTTCTTTTTTTAAGTGATAAATAAATCGAAGAAAAAATGCTATATAACTACTTTAATTTCTTTAAATTTAGTTTTAATGCAAAGCGTTGAATAGTTATAAGCATAAAAATAAAAAGTCTGTTAAAAGGGCTAAAACAGGCTTTGGTAGTAATATGTATGGGAGGAATGATAATATGTATATTACTAATACGACAGAACAAGTCGTAAAATTAATTGAACAGTTAGAAATTAAGTCTGATTTGACTAAATTGAAATTTTTGATTTATATATTTGATTTATTAAATAATAACCAAATAAATGATAAAAATGAGGTTAATCCAGATTTAATTGATGATGGTGAATTAAAGATATTTAATTTTGAAGTGATTGGATTATCTCCAAACGCAGGTAATCTTTTATTACAGTATTTTGCTATGCTTTATAATGGTATGACTGATAGTAAAGATGCGTATGAAGATAATGGAAATATTTTAGGTATTAATTGTGATAAAACTGATAAAGAATTTGCATCTAAATTTGAAAGACTAGATTTTAATGAAAAATTAGATGTGTTTAGTGAGATAATAATTAGATATGATAATGAAACTTACTTTAATGAAAAGACTTTAGTATTGTCGCTTGATTCAAAGTTAAGTGGATATGATATTGCAAAACAAATTCAAAATTTTAAAAATTAAGATTATATGTATCTATAAATTGTTATTTGAAAACTTAATATTCTAAATAATGATTTGCAAGGTGTATTCTCTTTCATTAAGAAAATATTGAGTTTCAAATTACGATAAATTAATGGAACTCAATAGAGTTCTTTTTTTGTGACTTTAATAATATTCTTAATGGAAGGGAGATAAAAATGATAAATTCTAGTGAACAACTTAATTATGAAGTGGAATTAATTTTAAATGAAAATTTATATAAAAAGAAAATAATTACAGAAGACGTTTATAAAAAAGTTAATGAAAGATTGCTTAAATTAATAGAAATATATAAAACAAAAAATAAACCTATTAATGATAGTGGTTAATAGGTAGAAAGGAGACATTATGGAATTATATAAGATTAGAAGTAGAATTTCAATGGGAGAAAGTTTATATGATCTTCCTTTAAAAGTTACATTTTATGCTCGTGTATCTACCGACAAAGATGTACAGTTAAATTCGTTAGATAATCAAGTTATGTATTTTAGAAATTTGATAACTGAAAATAAAAATTGGACATATGTTGATGGATATATTGATGAAGGTATAAGTGGAACAAGTGTTAATAAAAGGGAAGATTTTTTAAGAATGATTGAAGATTCTAAAACAGGAAAGTTTGATTTGATTTTAACGAAAGAAATATCACGATTTTCAAGAAGTACACTAGATAGTATCAAATATACACAAGAATTATTAGAAAATGGTGTTGGAGTTTTATTTCAATCGGATAACATAAATACCATAATGCCAGATTCAGAACTTCGTTTAACTATTATGGCTAGTATTGCACAAGAAGAAGTTCGTAAATTAAGTGAGAGAGTGAAGTTTGGAATGAAAAGAAGTATTGAAAAAGGAAAAGTATTAGGAAATAGCGTTATTACAGGTTATAAAAAAGAAAATGGAAAATTAATAATAGTCGAAAAAGAAGCAGAAATGATAAGAATAATTTACGAAATGTATGCAACTGGAGAACATGGATTAGGTTATATATCTAATTATTTATATGAAAAAGGTTTTAAAACGAGAAAAGGTGGGTATATTCATACTACTACTTTGAGAAGAATTATAACTAATCCAAAATATAAAGGGTTTTATTGTACAAATACGGTTAAGCATTTGGATTATAAAACACACAAACAAATTAGGTTGCCTCAAAGTGAATGGGTAGTTTATGATAGCAATGGAGATATACCTGCTATTGTATCTCCTGTACTATGGGATAAAGCAAATGAAATACTTGCAAATAAATCAAGTGGATATTGTGCAAAAATAAAAGATATGGGTGCATTCAAAAGGACAACAACTTATGGTGGATTACTTATATGTGCAGAACACAATGTTGCATTTAGAAGATTAACATCCAATAATAAAAATGTAAGCTGGAAATGTGGAGAAATGTTAAGACGTGGTATTTCTGCCTGTGAAAGCCCTATACTTTATGAAACTGAGTTAGATGATATTTTTCATAAAGTAATTGATAAATTGATAGAAGATAGATCAAAAATTGTTAAACATTTATCTGAATTATATAAAGAAGCAAATAGTAGCAAAAATTATGAATATGAAATAAAAAAAGTATATAATCAAATAGATGAAATTAATTTAAAGAAAAATAAGTTATTGGATTTCTTGATGGAAGAAGTTGTTAGCAGAGAAGAGTATCAACGAAGAAATACAGAATTAGAACAAGAAATTGAAAATTTAAACAATAAAATAATTAAATTAAAAAGTGATGAACTATATGAAAAACAATTAAAGAAGAAGTATAAAGAAATAGATGAAAAAATTAATAATGAAGTAGATAGCGAGGAATCATTCCGAAAACTAGTTCAACTTCTTATTGAAAGAGTTGTTGTATCTAAAATAGATGGGAATAGGAGAAAAGTTAAATTAGATATTTATGCCAATGTAGTTGGTAAAAAATTAACTGTCTATGATAAGACAGTTTTAGACGACTCCTATTCATCACCATGTAGTCATAAGGAAAATAATGACATCAATAATTGCTCTTGAGCACGCTCCACTTGATATGAAAATCAGAATTGGAAAAGAAGTAAGAACGGTAAATGGTTCTATGATATACGTTAAAGAGGGTGAGATATTTACATTAAATGATTTACTTCATGGATTAATGTTACAAAGTGGTAATGATGCTGCTATGACTATTGCTACAAATGTTCTAGGATATGATAAATTTATAAAAGAAATGAATTTAAAAGCAGTAAAACTCGGCATGAATGATACAATTTTTGAGAATCCTCATGGATTAAATGATGACTCCAAAAATTATTCCACTGCTAAAGATATGGCAATATTAATGAAATATGCTATAAAAAATAAAGATTTTTTGAGTATAACGTCGGCTAAAAATTATAAAGTTGATAAATATATATGGTCAAATAAAAATAAATTATTAAAAGAATATAAATACTTAATAAGTGGGAAAATAGGCTTTACAAAAGCAAGTGGTCAAGTATTTGTTTCTGCGGCTAGAAAAGATGGGAAAACTTTAGTGGTTGTTTCAATAGATGAAAGTGATAAATTTAATTTACATAAAAAGTTATATAAAAAATATTTTGAAATATATGATAGGTATAAAATATTAGACATGAATACTTTTTCATTCAAAGTTAAAAATAAAAATAATTATCATTATTACATAATGAATGATTATTATATTCTTTTACAAAAGAATGAAATTGAAAAGTTGAATATAAAAATAGATTTAACAAAAAATCAAGAAAAAGTACATTTATACTTTGATAATACAAAAATAGATTCAGTTGAACTTAAAAAGATAAAATTTAATGTTAAAAAAAAATAAAATAAAAGAAATATTGTCATTTTGGAAATAATAGAGTATAATGACCTTGGTGTTTTTTATGGAAAGATTACAAAAATATTTAAGTTCATGTGGTGTTGCTTCAAGAAGAAAGTGTGAAGAGTTGATATTACAGGGAAAAGTAAAAGTTAATGGTGTCAAAGTAACTGAACTTGGCTATAAAGTGACTGAAAAAGATAAGATATCAGTAGATGATATTGATGTTATCAAAAAAGAAAAATTATATTATTTACTTTATAAGCCTGAGAAAACAATTTGTTCAGTTAGCGATGAAAAAAATAGAACAACGGTCATAGATTTAATTGATACTGAAGAGAAAGTATTTCCAGTTGGAAGATTAGACTACGATACAACTGGACTTTTGTTAATTACAAATGATGGAGAACTTACTAATAAATTAACGCATCCACATGGCCATGTTGAAAAAACTTATTATGCAAAAATAGATGGAATTATAACTCCGACTGATTTAAAAGCGTTGGAAAATGGTGTCGTGTTAGATGGCGTTAAGACTAAGAAGTCAAAAGTCAAAATTGGAAAAATTGATAAGAAAAATCAAAAATCTTACGTTGAATTAACAATTACTGAAGGAAGAAATCATCAAGTTAAAAATATGTTTGCTAGTCTAGGATACAAAGTATTAAAATTAAAAAGAACAAATTATGCTTTTTTGGATTTAAGAGGATTAAGTACTGGTGAATATAGAACATTATCAATTAAAGAAGTAAAGCAATTATATAATTATGTAAATTCTCATAAATAAGAACATGATTTTTTGTCGATCATGTTTTTAAATTAGTTAAATTTAATTGTTTTTAGTTTCTTCTTCAACAACAATTGCTCCAACAGGACAACTTTCAATTATATTAAGAACTTCTTTTTTGTCTTCTTCCTTAAGTTCAACATCTTTTGCGTGGCTCATTCCTTCATCATTGAATTCAAAATATTTCTCACATTGACTAACACATAATCCGCATCCAATACATGTGTCATTAACTTTAATTTTTTCCATTTTTTAATCTCCTTCATAAAAATTATATAAAAAAAACAAAAAAAATGCTAGATATATGTAAAGTATAATTTATTGAATTTAATCTTTAAATGTGTTATTATTAAAATGGTGAAAAATATGAGTTCTAGAATGGAAAAATATGAAAACAATTCACTTGAGAGTATGAGCAGAACAAAGCGAAATCAAGATATTTATAACGTTAGCGATATGAGTGAATTATCACGTATAAAAACTAATACAAATGTTAGTGTTATTGCTGATGCTTCAAAAGAAATAGATATAGAAAAAATTAAGAAATATATTGAAAATATGAATAATGATAGTGAAGAACATAAGAAAAGAATTTCAATCGAATTGCCAGAAGAACACGAAGAACAAATAAAAGAAAAAGTAGAAAAAGATTATGATATAAATTCTGTTTTAGAAAGAGCGAGAGGTAAGAGAGAAACTGATTATGAGATAGAACGCCATAGAAAATTAAATTCAAATGGATATGATATACTTAAAAGTATTCAAATAAAAGAAGAATCTGATGAAGATAAAACAGAACCAATAGATGAATTAAATACACAAGAGAAAACAATAGTTGAGTTAATTCAGAACATCCAAAATAGTAAGCCTCAAGAAAAAAGTACGAAAGATGATACAGAAGATTTATTTGGTGAATTAATGGGTAAAAATGAAAATACTATTGTTATGGCACCAATAGATAATGAAGAAAAAAATAATGAGAATATCAAAGAAGCATTGTTAAATATAACTGAAGATTTAGAAACGATAAAAGAATCTTTAAACGATAAAATAGTTTCTGATACAGTTGATGGGCAAAAGATTAATGATGAATTGGATAGCTTAAATGACAGTGATAAAAATGAAAATAAAAATGAAAATGAAGATGCTGATAGCGATGGCAGTGAAAGTGAAAAAATAGTTGCTGATAAATCTTTCTATACTAATTCTTTGTCATTTAATAAAACTGATTTTGAGGGTTTTGAAGATTTAGAAAAAAATCAAAAAAAGGGGAATGTCTTTGCAAAAATAGTTGTAACTTTAATTATATTATTACTTTTAGCTACGATATTTTTAATATTAAATTTTCTTTTAGATTGGAACATATTTTAGTTTTAAATAATTATTGTGATACATTCAAGTATAAGAATGTATCTTTTTTTATATAATTTATTAATGAGAATTGATAAAATTAAAGTTACTAAAAATGATATATTATTACTCATAGTAATAATTGTTATTGTAGTTGCATATGCTATGCTTAAGGTTTTTACCATTAAAAGTGAAAGCATTCTTTTAAATTATGCCGAAAACAAATCAAAAGAGTTATCATTATTACTCATAATTGATTCAATAGAAAAATTGAGGTCTAAATATAATATAGAAGACATAATTGTAATAGAAAAAAATGTTAATGATGAAATTGTTAGTTTAGACTTTGATAATACGAAGATAAATGAATTCAATTTAAAAGTAAGTGAAAATATACAAAAAAGATTGATGAAATTAGAGAAAAATAAAAAAAATAATTTAACAGAAAAATATTATGAAGGTAAAGTTGATATTATTTATAATGTACCAATGTCGATTATTTATGATGTTCCGATTTTAGTTGGCATAGGTCCAAAAGTTCCATTTAAATTGGATGTACTAGGTAATGTTTTTACAGAAATATTAACGAATATAAAGGATTATGGTATAAATAATTCTTTAATAGAAATGCAATTAAAAATTAAAATTAATGTACAAATAATTTTACCATTTTCTTCAAAAAATATTATTGTAGAAAATAAAATCCCATTGAAAACAAAAATAATTCAAGGAAAGATTCCAGAATATTATGGTGGTGTTTTAAATGGTACGATAAAAAATGAATAATAAACTATTTTTTAAGAATCAATCATTAATTTTGTAAACTATTTTGTGCTAATTATAGAAGTATTATTGTATTTTATTAATATGTTTAAATATAGTATTTGTGTGATATAATTGTTTTGGTGATATATGTGATAATTGAAGTGGATAATAATAAGTATAAGTTAATAAAAAATTATAGAGATGGATTTGATAAGGAAACTTTTTTAAATAGGTATACTCCTTATTATAAAGATTATGACTATATAGTTGGTGATATAGCGTATTCAAAATTGAGATTAAAAGGTTTTAATAAAAAAGACAATAAAAATTTTAATAAATATAATAATTATTGTAATTTGGAAAAATATATTAAAGAAAATTGTGCATATGAATGTAAGTATTTTATTTTAGAAAAAATTATTTAAAAATATTTACATATTTTAATGTTAAATAAATTAAAACTTGATTTAAGGTAATTGATATTAAAGATAATGTGTGTTAGAATATAAGAAGATAGAAAGGGTAAGGTTATGAGTAGAATTTCAATTAAAAATATGGATGGTACAATGGAAGAAGTTGACTTGGTAAATGCTTTTAAAATTGGTGAGTTAAATAAAAGATTTGTTATATTGTCAAAAGGAGAAAGCGCTGGTGAAGGCATGAGTAAAATTTATGTTTCAGAATTTGTTGAAAATGAACCTGGTGTTTATAGCTTGATTGGCATTGAGGATGATACAACATGGCAAAAAGTTAAAGAAGCCATGAAACAAATAGTAGAAAGTTAGGTGAGAGAATGACATTAACTAATGAAAAAGAAAATGTGGTTAAAGCTAGTGTAGTTATGACTCCTGGGTATAATTCTAGCGTAAGAATAATAGGTGTGGCTTCAAATACAGTTATACCAACTGCGACACAAGAAGCACCTTTATCTAAAACAAGTGCGTTTGTGCTTCCAGAAACTGTAATGCAAACTGCTGAAAAAGTTTTGGGGACTACTGATGTGTCATCAATTCCTCAGCAACAATATGTTACTAATATATTTCCACAACCTGTGAGCCAGTTACAACAGGCAGATGCAGCCATAAACAATGTACAGCAACAAGTTCCTTCTATGGAAACCATTCCAGTTCAGGTAAATAATCCGCAAAGTTTAAACTCTCTTGTTGGAAGCTCTGCTATTCAATTTGAAAATGCTCCTACTGATAATGTTGCTCATCCTGTTCAGCAACAAGTTAATTCACAAGCTTATACTGTTCCTATAGAACAAACACTGAATACTAATTTGTCTCAACAACAATTTGCACCATCAGAAGAAATAACATCAAACTCTGAATTTGAAACTCAAACTGATAATGATGTAGATCAAGTTACAACTTTAAATGAACCACCTGTTTTACCAGCATTTGATGATAATGTTTCAAGCAACTTAAAGCAATCAAGTGGCTATAAATACGAATTAATATCTATTTTAAAAAAATATCTTAAATCAAGTATAGAGCGTTATGAGTTACAAGCTAAAACACAAAGTGAAATTCTTAATGAATTGGAAAAGTACGAAGAGAAGTTAACGAGTGAAAAACATGATAATTCTCAAGAGATGACTACTAATTATGTAACTGAACCTTCTTTTAATACTAATTTTAATAATACTTATGATGAACAAGGTGTGTCTAGTGGATTACATATGTAATTTAATATAATGTGTTATCAAGCCAATATAGTTATTATTGGCTTTTATTATGCATAAAATTTTAATAGGTGTATAATTTTGAAAAATATGTTAAATAAATATTATAATTTATTTCCTGACAAGATTTTTCGAAAAAATAATTCATTTTATTTTTTTGAAAATAATGAAAAAATAGTTATAAAGACGTTAGACTCTATACAAATTAAAAATATTTCTGAATTAAGCGATATTTTGAAACATGATAAAAATTTGTCAAAAATTATTCTTAATAATGAGAATAAAGAAATAACCGAATATAAAGAAAAAAAGTACATTTTGCTTAGTGTGATAGTTATTAATAGAAGAGTATATCTTGATGATTTATTTTTAAAATTTGAAAATTTAGCTATGAAAAATGCTGATAATACTGACTTGCTTGATATGATATCAAAATTAGTAGTTATTGAAAAAAGAATGTTGGAATTTAATACTGAATATTTAGAATTGCAGAAATCATTCGATTATTTTATTGGACTTGCTGAGAATAGTATCCAATTGATTAATAAAATTAAATTCGATAATTTAAAACATGTTGTAGTTAATATATCTGATATAGATGAGTA
>ULXP01037149.1_pt1 | contig 19651 bp, 20 predicted proteins | sample 1961351 | NCBI WGS metagenome assembly ULXP01 (sample SAMEA4835840, study PRJEB28245) | human gut metagenome | biome: gut microbiome; material: fecal sample | place: Denmark | collected 2008 | reverse complement strand
TGCCTGATCCCCGCCATGATCGCCGGGCGCATAGTGTGGGGCGCCGTGATGGTCGTGCTGATGGGGCTGGGCGGCAACGCCTTTACCTGGGAGCTGTTCCTGGGCGGCGCCCTGCTCAATGCCCTGCCGGGCATCGCCCTGCAGCTGGTGCTGATCCCGGCGGTGATGGTGCTGCTGGATCGGACGAAGCTGGTGCGCTTTACAAAGCCGGATCCCGCCTGCCGGCAGGCGGGGTGAGCGGGCGGAGCCATACCAACTCATGCAATGCCTCTATCCGCGGTCAGCAGTTCCTCTTTTGGGGTCTACGGGGCAAAGAAGTTCTAAAATTCGTCCATACCACTGAATCCTCAAGCGTTTTCTTGGTATGCAGGAACGGGACACAGGGCGCTACACCCTGTGTCCCGTTAATTTTATGCGCTGTTCTATCCGTCAGCGGTGAAATACCTCGTCCAAAACCAACTGGGTATTGTCACCAAAAATCGGCCCATTACAGAGCTGATGCAGATTCAGCTCTCCATAGCATAGATTAGCCTCCACCAGCATTGGTATGCCGTCCTCATCCATAGCCACATCCCAGGATACCAGGCGGAAGTCCGGTATATAGGGGTGCGTCTCAGTAACCATTTGAATTATTTTGTCAAAATTGGGAATAACCACATCGCTGAAATGTACTCCTGTGGTCGGATGAATATCAAACGACTCGCCTTTATAATTATAGGCAACAGGCTTCAGCCGCCCATCCGCATCAACCCCGCAGCAAATACCGCCCTGACTGATATTATCAACTCTGCTGCCATTGACACCCATACGCAAAATGGCGGAGCAGATCCTAACACCGTCCTGCCGGAGCAGCGTCATCACGCGGATCGTATTGATCGAGGTGGGGTTTACTGCGCTCAAGGCAGCATTCTGCTTGATGGATGCCTGCACGACGATGTCCTTCTTTATACTGGCAGCTGCACGCTTGAACTGTTCATCCATATCTGCTCCATGGATGAAGAACACGCCATGTCCACCTTCGGATTCATTGGCCTGCTTCATGACCAACTCCGGGTACTTCCAAATCCTACGGAGGATCTCTTCCTCACTTACTAAATGCTTATTTGCATCCGTCCATATGTTGTTCATACGGAAAAAGACGCCTTCCGGCTGCTTGGCATCCTTGAACAGCTGATAATACAGGCACTTATTGTCAATGACCGGAGCGATTTTCCAGTTGTTATAATAAGGGTCGATGAAGCTGTAATATATGTCCACAGGCATATACCGAACATCAAATTTACCGGTCTTACTCAAATAAAAGCTGTGGAAAACCGTCTCCACGTCGAACAGATCCTGATAACCGCCCCAATACGCGCAGACAGCGCCTTCTGCTCCTCCGTGAGCATATTCACATTCTGCGTGCGTCGATCATACGACCCCCTGCTCTTTCGATGAGACGCTTCTCCTCTGCCGTATACTGCCGCGGTTTGGCTATGCTCACAACAGGCTGATGGGGCTCTGTTTTCGCTTCTGCGGTGCGCATCCCCTTCTCTTTTGCATATTGTTCGGCATAGGAGCCCTTATCGCAGATAATCGTACACTTACCAGCACCCGGGTGGCTTCCGCCGAACACATCTTCACCGAAGAATCCGACTGTGTTGGGGATGAAGATCTCCTGCAACGCATCGCAGTCATAGAAAGCATGGCGGTCAATGTGGATCGTTCCGGTAGGGACGATCACCGATTTCAGCGCTCTGCAGTAATTAAACGCATTTTTCCCGATGATCTTCAGCCTTGCGGGCAGCTTCACCTGCTGCAGGCTCGGGCAGATGTAAAAAGCCTCCTGTCCGATGCTGTCCACGGTGTCCGGAATGCTGACCGCCGTGATCCGCCGCTGTCTGGAAAACGCAAAGGGCGCAACTCTGGTCACAACATGCCCCTGCACTGTCTCAGGTATATCCAGCTCCTTGCCGCTGCCGGAATAGCCGATCACCTCGGCAATGTCATCCTGGCGCAGGCGGAAGCGGAAGCCGTCCTGCGTGACCACGCGGCCCTCGTTGAACTGCTGCTCATTCTGGAAGCTGGTGCCAAACAGATGGTCCACCGTCTTGGCAAGTGCCGCCTTAAACTGTCCGCTTCTGAAAAACACCACGTCCTCGTGGTGAATGTGCTTCCGCAGCCACTTTTCAAGCATCTCCCGGTCATCGGTATGGATGACATTGGTGCAGCCGTCCTCCAGCATTGCCTTATAGGTGCAGGCACTGTCCCCCGCAAAAAGCACTATCTGATCCAGGTGAAGCTTTGCCAGGTCATGGCCCAGCTTCTCGTGCATCTGCGGAGACTCCTCCCCCAGCTTGTCGATGTGGCCGGTCACGAAAATCTTTCTGCCGCCGTTTTTGACCGCGATCTGCTCCAGAGTCTTCGCCGCACCCAGGATGGTCAGCGGCTCGGCGTTGAAGGTATCCACAAAGAGATGGTATCCGCCGACCTCCACAAAGTTCTGCCGCATCCCGCTGGGCCGGTAGGTCTCCAAAAATGTGGGGATCTTCTCCATGGGGACGTCCGCCAGACGTCCCACAGCGAGGGCAAAAAGCGCATTATAAACATTATGCTCGCCGTAGAGATTCAGATGGATCTCCAGTGTCCCTTCCTTGCTCACTGCGGTAAAGTGGGTGCCGTCCAGCTCCGTGCGAATGTTTTGGGCATAGTAATCCGCCCGGGGGTCACTCTTAGAGCAGGTGACCACCCGATGCGTGTAGGCCGCCTTGCGCAACATATCGTCATCGTAATTGATAACCACCACACCGTCCGGCTGGGCATACCGCTCCAGGCTGGATTTATCATAGAAGATATTTTCCTTGGTGTGATACAGATTCAGATGAGACTCGCCGATATTGGTCAGCACCACGATGTCCGGAGCGAGGAACTTCGCCGAGCTCTCCACATAACCCGGCTGCACGCCGCCCACCTCCTGTACCCAGTATTCATAGGACGGATCCACCTGCTGGACATTGCGCAGAATAGCGCCATGGCTGTTGGCCATGGTGTGATGCGTGAAGGTGCGGTAAGAATTTGTCATTATGGCATTTATTAGGCTTGTGGTCGTCGTTTTTCCGACGCTGCCGGTGATGGCAATGCGCTTGGCGTGACAGGGCTCCGCCCGCCACCGCTCAAAGCGGGTCACGCAGGCCATAGGATCCTCCACCGGAATCACATTGTCCTGAGGATAATCCTTCTTTATCTCCGGGTCACAGAATACCGCTATTACATTCCTCTTCAGCGCCTCAGGAATGATTTCGGAGTGCGGATACCATCCCGCGCTGATAACCACATCATCGTCCGTGGCATACACAGATTGGGTCAGCACGCGCCGGCAGCTCCGGTTAGGGTCCATCCCCTCGGGCAGCACAGCCCCGATGACCTCCGCAATGGTCCCCAGCGTCAGATTTATCCGTTTTTCGCCGCTTTCCCAAACGCTCTTGTCTGTTGTCTTCATCTTTCAGATCATCTCCACTCGCTCCCTGCAAATCAATTCTAAACAAGTTTGTTTATGAGATTTCGCAGAGAGTATCTACATTATTTGTATTATCGGTAAAGCATACAATATCCGATTTTTTGTTGCCATTCGGTTGCCAGCATATAAGACTAAACTTTTCGAACAAAACAAACTGAAAACCTAAAATGCATTCGGTCTAACTCTTGTGCTGTAATCATTAGATTTACCTTACTAAAAAACGGGAGTTTAGCTTCTATTGAGGAGCTTTTTGTATCAATTATTGCATATACAATTTCGAACTCATCAGACTGAGGCTTTTGAGTGTAGTCAAAAACTGCGGTACCAAATTTTTCTTCTACGATATCGGAAACCTGCTTACGAAAAGCCATATCGCTCACAAAGCACTCAGCGGATACCTTCCCCTGGGAGAAAAGATGGCTTAATTGTGCAGACTGGCCTTTGTTTTTAACATGAATCATCTTTTTATCACGAGTAAAAATATCACACGCTTCTATTTGTTTTGGCCCATTTTCGACGGAGAGTAATTTCCTGTCCATAAGGCAGAAATCGGCATTACTGTTAGCAACCATTTCATTATATGCGCCTTCATTTTTATCAAATGGACAATCTGGTAAAGTTACATCAGATATCGGAATTTTTGCTGTGATGAAATTATTAACCTGTTCGAAAAAAGATGTTTCTACATAATACCAAGTACCTGAACAAAGAATATAGTTTTTCCCTTCATATTCTGTTTGAAATACAAGAGCTGCATAGATACTGCATATTGCAAAAGGAGTACCATCTGAATTCATAGCGTATAGTTTATCTCTACGGATTTTCTGGTAAACATTTGTGCTCGGCTTGATTTTTTCAACATATTCAGTTAAGTCAAGTTCGAGATTGTAGTTTTCGCCATCATCCAATTTCTTTCCTATTCCAGAATAACAAAAACCAATAATGCGATCCCAATCTGTTGTTTCTGGTGGAGCAATATGTAAATGATCAATTTGGCGACTTTCTATTGCATGAGCTAACTCAAAATCTAAAGCTTCTGATTGAACGGAATCTCTTATTTCTGAAACATTATCGACCCATTCAAATCCTATTCTTTTGTATCGCTTATCCTGGTAGGCAGCGTAATAGAGATTGAGTTTTTCCTTGAGTTCTGTTATTTCCATAAAAACAGATACAACTAAAGAATCTTTGCCGCTTATATGATTTCCGTAGACGGAATCATACGGTTCTCCTGTAAGGCCTTTCATAATATCATTTGTAACATTCAGGCCAAATTCATCCTGAGTAGTGCTATAACTTGCTTGCCTTTGCGTTGTAACAACCATATCCTCTATTGTTGCTGCATTGATACTACGCATTTTGTTAGGATTGATTGTATTAAGCGCAACCTTGAGGCCAAAATTGCGTTCAATACACTCCTCTTTTAAAAATGAACGCCCGTATCCAAATACAATTGCCATAATTCTATTTTGAATATATGCAAGAACAATGGCCTTATTTGATGCGTTTTCTGAAATATCTATTGTCTCATTTGAAAGTTCATCTAAGTATGGTTTCCATCGGGGGATTTTTTTATTGCTGTCACAATAATAGATTTCTCCATCTAATCCAAACTGCGATTTTATCTTGGAAGAGGAAAGTGAGCTTGGAGATTTAAGACAGTCCTTCAGTTCTTGAACATAATCCTTAATAAGGAAAATCGTTAAGTTAATCACTTGTTTATCCACGCCAGACCTCCTCCTATATTTCAAGTATTTTTTCATCCGAAAACATAAAATTAATGCATTTTTTAATGACACAATTTTCTGTTTCCTGCTTTTTCATCATCTGCCTGATCGTACACTCCCACACAATCAGGCATTTGATATTTCGCTTCTGTAATTCATCTTTTACGATTTTATCCCGTCTGACATTATCGTCAAATTTCCTTTGCCAGAACTCCGGCCTTGACTTTGGCATATATGCATATTTGCACCCCTGATGACGATGCCAGAAACATCCATGAACAAAGATGGCCGTATTATATTTGTGCAAAAAGATATCGGGATGTCCCGGGACGCTTTTTTCCGATATGCGGTAACGGTATCCTCTTGCAAACAGAAGCTTCCGAAAATATATTTCCGGCTTCGTGTTTTTGGATCGGATTGCCGACATGTTTCTGCTCCGTTGTTCGGGTGAAAGAATATCAGCCATCAGAGAGCCTCCACTTCCCGCACATAGTTCACAAATTGGGAAAGCGTCCATATCCTGTTTTGACGATCTGCCGGATAGGATGAGATGTACGGTTTCGGAACAACAAGAATTACATTTTCACTCTGCATTTCGTCCATCTGTGCAGGAGAAATCCCCTGTTGAAGAGTGCAGAGATATTTAGGCCTGTCCCGCAGCCGGTCAGCTTCGTTAATGACCTGCCTCCATCGATCCTTACAGGTTGTTTTTGCTGCAAGAGAAATCAATCTGTCTGTTGGAAAGGTCGCATTGTGATAGGCCTCCTGTGAAGGAAAAATAAAGTCCGGCTTTTTGTTTCCTTCCGTTACTGCCTGTGCAGAATACAAAATACTGTTTCCGTCAAAGATGGCAGACAGATGATGTTCAAGGCTTTTTCCGGCACGGCTTTTCCGACGATTCAAAACCATGTTGGCCATCGTAATAAAGGAATCAACAGAATCAAAGCCACGGGAAATTGTCTCTCCATAACGGGCGTGTTCAATCGCCCTGAACAGGGCATATTCCGTATTCGTCCATTCAATGATTTTTCGATCTGGATTCGTTCTGATATATTCCAGATGGTTATAGACGCTGTTCTGAATGTTGCGTGCTGCTGCCGACATTTCTTCGGACAATGGAAAGTCAACAGTCAGGCCTGAAATAAACTCCTGAATTGCCAGCTGCTCCCGTGTTTCAGTCTGCACCTGAGCGGCATCAATCAGCCTGTTTGTTTCGGTTGGTCCGATGCCAAAAGCATCAAGAAACTGGTCAATATCATCTTCGGAATTCAGGATATATGCCTGATAATACTCGTCGTTGCATTTTGCAAAGATGAACAGAGCGCCGGTATATTCCGGTCGCAGAAAAGGAAATCCCCGGCCGAAATTAGTAATTCTGTATTCATTCCTTGTTCCCTGACCGTAATAAATAAAGCGGGTATCTGTTTCAATATCATCCTGCCATTTGACCTTTACCCATTTCTCCTTGTTCTCGCCCTTGATTCCCGGCTCATCAAACAGAATGGGAACAGACGGCTTGGCAATATAAATACCAGCCTGATGTCCACCGGTCAGACCGGTATCATTAGCAGAGAGAAATTTACAATATGCTTTCTGACTGTTGAGTACTGCCTGAATTGCCTGTACGGCATAACTGTTCTGCACTTCATATCACCTGCCTTTGCGGTATTCCTTCAAAGTTCTTCATGGTCTTCTGTGCATCATCAAGCTGCACCAATCGTGTAACAACCAGTTTTGCAACTTCTGTCATCAATGGAACAACAACAGAATTTCCGAACTGTTTATATGCCTGTGTGTCCGAAACAGGGATTTTGAAAGTATCCGGGAATCCCTGAAGCCTTGCGCACTCTCTCGGGGTCAGACGGCGTGGATTTTTCCCTTTCTGTTCAATCAGGATTTCCGATCCGTCCTTATAATAGCGGGCGCTCATCGTCCGGGTAATCCCATCAGGCGGCGCAATACCGTAACCGAAGCCATTTCCTGCCTCTCTGTGTTTCGCAGCATAGTTTTGCAGATAAGCCCACAATTTATCAGACAGGGTATATTTACTGTCGACTTTTGATTCAAGAATATCTCTTAATACAGGTTGCCTTTTCAGCGGATGCAGGTCAAAATGAAAATCAATATCGTTTCCATAGCGCAACATATCGAAACCGACAATTACGATTCGTTCCCTGTGTTGAGGAACATACCCCCGTCCATCGACAACCTGATAAAAAATTTTATAGTTCAACTCCGCAAGGGACTCCTGTATAACCTTAAATGTTCTTCCTCTGTCGTGGCTGCAAAGGTTTTTTACATTTTCCAGCATAAACGCTTTAGGCCTTTTTGCTTTCAGAATACGACATATATCAAAGAAAAGCGTACCCTGTGTTTTATCTTCAAAACCGGTTGCACGACCAAGACTGTTTTTCTTGGATACCCCGGCAATTGAAAAAGGCTGACAGGGAAAACCAGCAACAAGTATATCATGATCAGGAATACTTTCTGCCGGGACTTTCGTAATATCACCATCAGGCTGAACACCGAAGTTTGCATAATAGGTCTGCTGGCTGTATTTGTTCCACTCATTGGAATACACACATTGAGCCCCTGCAGCCTCAAAAGCGATGCGCATACCTCCAATACCGGCAAATAAATCTATAAAAGTATAACCGTCAGGATTCCTGCCGGGTTCTTCTTTCGCTTTAATCAAAAGCTGCCTGATAGCAACCAGCATACAGTCCTGAATGGTCTGACTGCTCACAGTAGAATAATTGTTTAACTCTTCATATGTATCATCATCAATTCTTATATGAATCTGTTTTGCCATGCAAATTCCTCCTGGGAAAGAAATAATACCTGATTTATCCCCATTATAGCACGATCACGACAGAAACGCAATGGCATGGGTAAAAAAAGATACCTGTTTGTTCCCAGAAAACAAAGTGCCGCAGATAAATTAATTTTACCTGCGGCACGCCCTGCTTATCTCTTGAAAATCAACTCGGCATTTACAATCTCCATTGCCCTGCTACGAATGTTATTCATTCTACCAACCCATTCCATTTGATTTTCCGCCTTTAGCTGTTTGGTCACGCCCTCACACTCTGCCATCTGTTTTACCAGCCGAAGAAACATATCTTCAGCCTGCTTGTCAATATCCGCAAGATAACCGTTCAATTTACCACTTGTGAGCAGGTTGGTATAAAGCACTTTGCGGTGCTGTTTGAGATAGCGCAGGTGCCGCTGTCCCCATACTCCAATAGGCTTGTTTTCTTTTTCGGTGGGTAAGGACAGGCAAGGGAGAAGATAGTCTCCCTGCCGTACATAAGTACCACCCATTTCTTCAAAAATTGTCTTTGTCATTTTGTTTGCCTCCTGAAAATTGATTTATCTTGAGCGTGTGTGGTCACGCTTTTGACCTTTGAGATTTCTCGCCTGTTCAAGCAGGCTGTCTATCTGTTTGTGCCCAAATACTCTGCGAAGCAGCGAATAATCTTTGTTTTCAGCCCTCAGCCTTGTGTTTTCTTCGGTAAGCTTACCGTTGATTTTTGAGAGCTTTTCGTTCTCCCGATACAAATTCCTGTTCGTCACATTCAGCCTGTTATAGCTGTCTATCGCTTTGAAATACCGTGCGAATAAGGTTTTGATCAGCGATTTCAATTTAGCTATAAGCGGCTCAACAAACTTTGCCTTATAGCTTCTTGCCGACATCATTGCAGACGGCTCGGGGAGCTGATATTCAGGCTCGTTCATGATACTTTCATCAAGCTTCTGCAACGCTCTTTCGCCGTTATCAAAGTTTTCAATACGGTCAGTCATCACACGAAACTCATCTTTTTTCTCGGCGAGCTTACCTTCAAGAGCGTTGATTTCCTTCTCCCGTTCCTGCTTTTTGTAGTCCAGAACAGAGAGATGTTTTTCGTGTGTACCCTTGTGTTCCCACTCGATTCCGTGGCGTTCCATCACGGTGGCAAGCTGTTCTTTTTCGGACTGTACCCATTGATTCCACTCGGTATCGCCACGGCTTCCGCCCTTAAATCCCTGCGCCGCAAGCGCCTGTTTCAGCGAAACTCTTGTATCCAATCCACGCTTGCTACCAGTGGTAAAGGGAACAAAATCAATGTGCAAATGCGGCGTTGCCTCGTCCATATGCAGATGAGCTGAGAACACTTTCAGCTGCGGATTTCGCTCCTGAAACCCACGATAATACTCGTCCAGTATCTCCCTTGCAAGCGTCCCATTTTCGCTTTCGGCGCTCATATTTTCCTTATCGCCTATCTGCAAAATGATTTCGTGAAACGGTTTTTCCTGTTTGGAACTGCGGATTTTTTCATAGTAGTTTGCTATTTTTCGGTCAGCCCTCGTCTGCCTGTCATTATATCTTTTCAGCGCTTCATCGAATAACTCGTGATACACTTTCTTTATCGGCTCGTTGCAGTAATCTATATTGAGATGAGTGCGGTTGCCGTCTACATTCTCCGCTTTGAATTTACGGCTGTTGTGATTTACAGAGCCTTTACCGACCATTGCGCTTATCGTTCTTTTCATAAGTTACACCTCCAATCTCTTAAACATAGTACTTCCACGGTTCTGTTACTCTTGTCAAGAGTAACGCAAAAGCACTTTTGACAGGCAAGCCTATCAAAAATGCGACCTGCAAGCAGGTTTTGCGCTCTCCGAGGGGGTTACGGGGCGTTGCCCCGTTGTCTGCGGACAACTCCCCAGCAAGGGCTGTCCTTTGAAAAGGACACCCTGCACCCCGTCTAAACTTTATGCTGTTACTTCCCGAAAAAGGAACATTGCAAGGTTGCAGATGTGCCTGCCTTTGCAATGTTGCAATCTTGAAAAGCTTCACTCTGTTTTTTCGGGAATCTGCCAGTACCACTGACTGCCTTCCTTAACCGATTGGACATTCAGCGCTTTCTTCGCCTCGTCCAGCACACGCTTGGAGATTCCTATCGCCTGTGCTTTCTTCACCAATTCTTTCTGCGGGTATCTCCCCTTTGAAAGATATTCGAGTATTAAGTTTTCAGCCTGCTCTGATTTCTTTTCCTTTGGAATACCGCTTAGCAGATCATCAACTGAAATATCGTAATGACCGAGCCAGCTGAATCCGTTTTCTTTATCCAGTTCAAAGGCAATCGCTTCACCTTCGGGTGCAAGGGAAGACTTGTCTTGTACCATCACTCTTACCTGCGGATTGTCTTTAATTCTGCCGACGATCAGAACACTTCTTGCCGAAGCCTGAAAGTCAATCGAACCAAGTCCACGGTAAGAAGATTTATTTCCGCTGCCCTTGTTCATATGACCGACCAACAGAATAGCGCAGTCATATTTCTCCGCTACTCGTCCGAGCTGTGCCATTACATTACGGACTTCATTGGCGTTGTTCATATTGATATTAGCGCCGACATACGCCTGAATCGGATCAAGGATTACCACCCTTGCACCGACTTCTATGATTGCTTTTTCAATGCGTTCATCCAGCATACTGAGTGCGGCTTCCGATTCATCTATGACTTTGATTTGCGTACAGTCTGCTTCAGCTGCTTCTAATCTCGGCTTGATGGTATCTTCCAGTCCGTCCTCAGCTGTTTGATAGATGATCTTAACAGGCTCACGCTCGGTATCGTCATAGGGCAGCGCCTCTCCTTTTGAGAGAAGCGCCGCCAATCTTAAAGCCAAAGTTGTTTTACCCTCGCCGGGATCGCCCTGAATGATGGTTATTTTCCCGTAAGGGATATATGGATACCAGAGCCAGTTCACTTTCTTGCTCTGTACTTCATCCATACTGATGATTTTAAGTTCAGCCATTCCTGCCACCGCCTTTCAAAATAAAAGTGTTGATTTTCAAGTGATATGTGGTTATACTATTAACAGATACATTGAATGACTGCCTATCATCTGCGCCAACAGATGTGTTACAGGCGGTCATTTCTTTTTGTCTATTCATTCTGTTCCTCTCCTTTCAAGCCGCCGAGAATAACGGCGATCATCTCGATAACATCAAGCAGTTCGTCATCGATACAGCTTCCCGTTTCAATGCGTTGCAATTCTACAAGCACATCGGCAAGCTGATTCCGCAAGGCTTTGAAAACCCTCGGGCTTCCCTGCACAACGATATCTCGGTGTGTAAGCCGCCTTGTGATATAGTCCTGCTTGGTCAGTCCTGAAACCTGTACATAGCGTTCGATTTGTTCATTTTCTTCCGGCGACACACGAAATGCTATGGTTTTGCTTCTCCACCGGTTGTGATTGTCACAGTTTTTAGCTGACATAATTTTCTCCCCTTTCCATATCCAGCTTATCCGCCATCTCTGTCTGCTTGGACGGAAATAAATGAGCGTACTGATAAGTGATTTCAATGCTTTCATGTCCTACACGGTCGGCAATCGCCACCGCCGAAAATCCCATATCGATCAGCAAACTGATATGGCTGTGCCGTAAGTCGTGGATTCGGATTCTCTTCACGCCTGATTGCCTGACGCCTCTCTGCATTTCTCTGTACAGATAGCTTTTTGTTATGGGAAATATCCTGTTGTCAGGCTTTACATCGTACAGCATACTCAGATAGTCCTGTATTTCCCCACAGAGGAATTTCGGCATCTGAATGGTGCGGTTGCTTTTTTCTGTTTTGGGAGTAGTAATGATATCCCTGCCATTCAGATGCTGGAATGATTTACTGATCGTAACCGTCTGCTTTTCAAAATCAAAGTCCGCAGGCGTCAGCGCCAGTAGTTCACCCTCACGGATACCGCACCAGTAGAGCATTTCAAAGGCGTAAAAGGAAACGGGCTTATCCATCATTGCATCTGCAAATTTAAGGTATTCCGCTTTCGTCCAGAACAGCATTTCACGGTTTTTCTTTTTGCCCATGCTTCCGGCTTTTTTGCACGGATTTTCTTTCAGGTTATAGAAGCGTGCAGCATGGTTAAAGATGGCGGAAAGCTGATTTTGGATTGTTTTCAGATATACGGGAGAAAACGACTTCCCGTTTTCATCCTTGTAATTCAGAAGCTCGTTCTGCCACTTGATGATCTGCTGTGGCGTGATACTGCTCATTCTCAGCTTTCCGAAATACGGAAGCAGTTTGGTCTTTATGATGTGATCTTTGGTTGCCCATGTGTTTTCCTTTATACGAGTCTGTATATCTTCAGCATAATGCTGCACGAAGCTCTTAAAGGTCATATCCAGATCTCCACCCAGCCTGTTAAGCTGTTCTCGCTCCCAGGCCTGTGCTTCACGCTTTGTTTTGAACCCTCGTTTCTGTGACTGCTTTCGCTCACCGCTCCAATCGGTGTAACGGTAAACCACTCGCCAAGTATTTGTTTTTTCTTCTTTATATACTGCCATTGTTTAATCCCTCTCTTTCTTAGTTGCACCGTAACAGGTGCGCTCCATAAAATATTGCTTATTCACACGCCCTGAAATTGTCAGGAATCCCTGTTCTTTCAGTTCGGCATTTAACTTTTGCACGATTTTATAGGCGTATGATTTGGAAACGCCGAGTTCTTCAGCGACTTCATCCACTTTCATAAAAGTTGTTTCGGACACTCTGTTCACCTCCTTCGGATTGTTTTTATGATTGATTCTTTCGTGTCGGAATACTTTCTTGCCGCCTTCCGATTTGCCCGGGTGGATACGCCATTACCGTGACGCACGACGGTTATTCATCCTTGAAACTTAACTCTATTAGTTTAAGTTTGTATTGTTATTATACTAAGCAAATTCCGTAAAGTCAAGCGGTTTTCGAAAAAATATTAAATTTATTTGTTTTAGTTATCTTGACAGGCATTAAATTTATATGCTATACTGATTGCGCAATCCATACATAAGGAGCGTAATGGTTATGGCAATCGGCGAGAGAATTCGCTTTTTCCGCAATCTGCGGGGAATGACACAAAAGTATTTGGGAACGGTAGTCGGCTTTCCTGAAAAGACGGCGGATATCCGTATGGCGCAGTATGAATCCAGTTCCAGAACTCCGAAGGCTGATTTGACAAACAGCCTTGCAGAAGTCTTGGGCGTTTCGCCGCTCGCCCTGTCCGTGCCCGATATTGACAGCTATCTTGGTCTGATGCACACCCTGTTTACATTGGAAGACCGCTATGGTCTGACGGTCGAAAAGAACGAGAGTGGCGTTTCCATGCGCATTGATCCCCGAAAGGGTAAAGACGCAGCCGAGCTTTGCAAAATGGTTTCCGTATGGGCGGAGCAGGCGGAAAACTATCGCAGTGGGGAAATATCCCGTGAGGACTACGACAGGTGGCGTTACAATTATCCGAAATATGATGAAGCCTCCGGCTATGTAAAAGTTCCGTCGCAGGAACTCAGCGACGCAATGGTCGAAGCATTCAAAGACCAGCTGAAAGATTGAACGGAAAAAACAAAAGAGCTATCTGACTTCAACTTGAAATCAGATAGCTCTTTACTTTTGCAATAATCCAAATAATGTTGCCATTTTGTTGCCACTAAGGGCTTCAAAGCGGCGAAAAGCCTTTATTTACGGGCTTTTTCGATAGTGTGAAATTATTCCCACTCATTTGTTAAATTGTAGTCGTAATATTTGGAAAATGCTATATCTGTATTCCTGTCCATCCGCGTGAAAACGCACATCCGCAGCCGTCCGGCGTATCACTGCCGCAAGCGACTTTAAAAAGGGCCGGAATCCGTCAGCAGTTCGTCGCATGTAACACCCAAAACCTTAGCGATCACCTTCAGCTCTATATCCGTCACAAACCGCTGTCTGCACTCTATACGCTGGATTGCATTTTTGTCCACATCCAGGCCCGCACGCTGCAGCATATCCGCAAACGCCCGTTGGGAGGGGTGTCCCTCCATCTTTTTCCGTAATTTCCTTATCCTTGCCCCGCAAATGTTATTCAATCCGTCAGCGGCTTTGTTTTTATACACTTTGCAACGCTCCCGATATTATTTGACATTTTTATTATACGGTAAAGCCATTATACAAATGACATTTACAGAATGTCAGATAAGGCCGCGCAATAAAAAATTTGATCTTTTCGCACATCGCAGGCTCCAATTAAAAAGCCAGTATGGGCGGTGCCCTATATAGCATGTTCATAATTAAGAAAAAGCTACATAAAGGGGCACTTTTTTCCAGCAGAAAAAACGCATAATCGGTACTTATTCGCCCAAACTATGCTTGCGATACCCAAACAGGCGAAAGCCGAGTACCCAAAGAAAGGAGATCGTGACTATGTCCAGTAAGAATACCAACAAGCTGAACGTGCCCCAGGCTCGTGCCGCTATGGATAAGTTCAAGATGGAAGCTGCCAACGAGGTTGGCGTCAACCTGAAGGACGGCTACAACGGCGACCTGACCTCTCGTGAGGCCGGCAGCGTAGGCGGCCAGATGGTCAAGAAGATGATCGAGTCCTACGAGAAGAATCTGTAATCCCGCAGGCACGCATAAGAGCGCTTTGGAGCATATGCTCCAAAGCGCTCTTTTCCACGTTCTATATTCGCTCCACATTAATCAATGCAAACGTGATGTGATTTGTATGGAAATGTCGTTTTATCACCTTCTCAATATCAAAAGCACTACCAGCAAAGCAGCACATAGTTGCTTTGCTGGTAGTGCTTCCATTCTTTCGTCTTGTTATCTCAATTTTGCGTTGTGTTTGCGGTAACTGCAAAGTCTTAGTTTTATAGGCTAAAGCATAGAGCGTTCCCACGGCCCGCGGGTATCTATTTTCACCTTGGCGGCAGCTTGCTCAAGAGTTTTACAATCCGCTTGGGTAAGTTTGACCATCGCCGCTCCCGCTATCTCCTCTATTTGTTCGGGTTTCGTTGCGCCGATGATGGGGATCGCTCCCCTGGCAATGGCCCAGGCTATCCCGATTTGCGGAACGCCCGCGTTATACTTTTCCGCAACTTCTTTCATGGCATCTGTTAGCAGCTCGAGCTGCAGCAAATACGGATTATATACCTGTCCGCGCCGGCTGTCAGCAGGCATCGGATGCCCCGCATTATATTTTCCGCTGAGCGCTCCCTGCTCCAAAACCATGTAGGCAAAGAAGTCGATCCCCCGACTTTGGCAATACTCCAGAACACCTTCCTCCTCCGACGCACGGCATAGAAGGCTGAAGTGGTTCTGCACCGCACTGAGTGGTATGTTTTCTTCCGAAAGTATTTCCTCCGCACGCTTGATTTGCGCAAGATTATGATTGGAGGCCCCCACACGCCTTACCTTTCCGCTTTTGACCAGCGGGATCAGGTGCGGTGTCCAGCGCTCCACATCCGAAGAATTGTGTATCCAATAAATGTCGATATAGTCCGTTTGCAGCCGCCGCAAGCTTTCTTCGCACATATCTCTCATGGGGTCTTCCGTGTTTTTGGCAAGACGGGGCGTAAATTTTGTGGAGAAGCTCAGCTTATCTCTGGGGTATGCTTTTGCGAGATAGCCTACGATCTCCTCCGATGCGCCCATGGCATAGGCGGCAGCAGTGTCCCACAGGCGCAGGCCGCGGTCCATGGCCGCCTCAAAAACAGGCTTCAGTTCTTCTGCTTCCAGGTGATTGCCGAATACCTGATCCCCGCCGGAGGCCCCGATCCCCCAGGACCAGGTCCCCAGTGCAATGGAGGGATACTTTTTATCGTTCAATACTGTCTCCTCCCGTCCTATGATTTGTCGGATTCTGATGGTCAATTTATCTCTGTTGATCCACCTGGTGGAGTATCCTCACTACAGGCTGCATATTCTCTTGATTTGGCACGCGCAAACGAACGCAGTTGGATCCCATGCCGTAAAAACTTCGTCCCGATACAATCCCGAGCCCCGCCCGTGCGAAAGCCTCCGCAAGCTCAAAATCCGGCCGCTTATGCTGCAGCAGTAAAATGGGAACACATATATCCGTATGTGCAATTCGTAAATTCTCAAATGTTTGGCTCAGCAGTATCGTTTTCTGCTGTTTGACCCGCTCCCGTAGCTGCGGCAAAAAGGCTTCGTCCTGCAAAACCTCCTGGGCAAGTTTTCTGGCGGGTACACTTCCGTCATAGGGTGTAGTCAGCTTTTTCATCTGCCGGATTACATAGGGCTGTGCCACAAGATACCCCAAACGAAGCCCCGCCAATCCAAACGCCTTAGAAAAGCTCCTTGCAACAATCAGGTTGTTGTATTTATTTACAAGTGTAATGGCCGAAGCTGTCCGAGGCATATAGTCACCATAGGCTTCACCCACAAATACACATACGCTTTTCTTTTCTGCGGCCTGCACGATGGCTTCCAGTTGCTCCATCGGTATCACCTGTCCAGTAGGATTGTTGGGGTTATCCAAATAAACCAGCGTGTCATCGGAGGAAAGCTCCCTTAAAAGTCCCCGCGCGTCAAAGCAGTAGTTATCGCCCGTTTTGGCTCCCCGATACTGGCCGCCGCAAAACAGTACATCTGAGCAGTAGGATGAATACTGAGGTGTATATCCCAAGACTCTGCTGCCGGGCCCGACCAGCAGCTTGTTTACCAAATACAAAAGCTGCTGTGACCCGTTCCCCAAAAGAACTTCTGTTGGTGACAGGTCCGCCTCGTTCCTCCACCAGTGGCAGATCTCCTTCTGCAGCGCAAGGCCGCAAGGATACTCTGCCAGCTCCGGTGCGCAGGCAGAAGGCCGCAGAATATCGTTAATGCCGTCCGAGCAGTCGATGGTTATAGCCGATGCCTCTTCGTGTGCGTAGGTCTTTTTTTCGGTGCTGATTACAGATTTTTTTATCTTGATCATGATCTGTCCCTTTCAAAAATACCCGCCACAGCAGGCTGTAGCGGGTATTTTTTGCAGTATGGCTTACTTCTTCAATTCAGCTGTCATTGCCTGATAGCCTTTGCGCATAAAAGCAAGGTCGGAGGCCAGGGCAATATAGGAAGCGCCCAGCTCCATGTATTTCTGTGCCGCTTCGGGCGTCCCTACAAAAATGCCGAAGGACTTGCCCTTGGAATTGCATACATCAATGACTTTGTGAACGACCTTCTGCACATCCTCGTGGCCCGGGTCGCCGGGGTGGCCCAGAGATTGGCTGATGTCCATAGGGCCAATGAACAGCACATCAATATCCTCCAGCGCGCACAGCTCCTCCACACGGGCCGCAGCATCCTTGTTTTCAATGTGGACCACATTGATTAGCCCGTCATTGGAATCCTGCATATACTGGAATTTTTCCTTTGTGCCGTAGCCCGCCGAGCGCTGGGCAAAGGACAGGCCCCGTACGCCCCGGGGCGCATACTTGGTGAAGGACACGGCCTCCCGTATCTCCTCTACCGTAGACAGGCCTGGGATCTGCACGCCACTGGCGCCGATGTCCAGTGCCTTCAAAATGTGCGGCTCCGTGCCCTCTGGCACCCGAACGATAGTAGGCAGGCCCACGCTGTCTGCCGCACGAATCATATCCAGCAGCAGCATCTGGTCACAGGGTGCGTGCTCCGTGTCAATGATGGCAAAGTCCATGCCCGCAAGGCCAAGCACCTCCAAGGCCGTGGGATCGGCCAGCTTGACAAAAGTGCCGATCTGGGTCTGACGGCTGCGCAGCTTTTCCTTCAGTTCCCGGGCGATCATTTTACATACTCCTCCCGTTTGGGGGTGAATATATCGAAGTTAACCAGCACCTCGTCGCCAACTACCTCGGCATAGTGCATCAGATTAGGAGGAATGACCAACATACCGCCGGGAGTCAGGCGGAATACCTGATCCTCGATGTGGTAGTCACACACGCCGGAAGCGATATAGGCGATCTGCTCATAGGGGTGCTTATGGGGTCGGGGCTCATGATGGGGCTGCAGCTCGTTCATAGCAAAGGTCGCACCCTCTCCGGTAAAGGCCTTGCGGCGCACGCCGGGACGAACATCGGTCCAGGGCAGGTCTGCCCAATTTGCACAGTTATAAATCATTGTAGTTTCCTCCGTCATTTATCGTTCTTCCATACCCAGCAGCCAAGCGGGGTTGTGGTAGGTCATAACTTCCATCTGTTCATCCGTTAAACTGCAGGCCTCCTGCAGCATGCCGATGAAGCGAGTCAGCCCTGTTACGGGGCTTCCGTTGCCGTTCTGGCCATAGTCGGAATCCAGAACGATCTTGTCCATACCCACGGCAGCCACGATATTCCGGGCCTCCTCAATTTCATGGGTGTGAAACTTGGAATCCGGTACAAAAGCAACGGCGTTCAGCTCGATATAAGCGCCCAGCCTGCTCCAGGCCACCATATCCTCGATGGATGCGCCGATCATATAGTGGGGATGGTTGGCCAAAATACGCTTGATGCCCCGCTCCGCCGCAGCATGAATGAGGGCGTCAATTTCGTCCCGGCTGCCGTGGCCGGTGGCCAGGATCACATCCGGTTTCTGTGCCAGGTAGTCCAGCACCTGCAGCACCTCCGGCTTCAGGCTTCCGTCCTCATTGAGGTACATAATGATGTTTTCTGCCACGGTCATGCCCTTGCTGGAGGGAAATGCCAGGCCCCTCCCGGAATGCATGATCTTGTGGCGCAAAGAAGACACCGTGGGCATCCACACCAACTTTGCACCCAGCGCACAGGCGGCGTCCACCGCCTTGAGATTGATGCCGCCCACAGAGTTGTTCAGCGCAATACCGCCGAATACCTTGCATTTTCCGTCGCCCAGGTGCTTCTCGCAGATCTCAGCGGACATCATGGTAGGCGCGTAGTGGTCCTTAATAACAATGGCAGAATATCCAGCCTGCTGGGCCTCCTGCAGCATCTCCGCTGCATCCACCGCCCGGGGCATCACCGACGGGCCTGCATGCACATGCAAATCAATGATTCTCATAGCTTGCCTCCTGATTTGAATTATGATATTTCCTCAATAGATACCGCCTGCTTCGGGCAGCTATGTAGGCACAACCCGCATCCGCTGCAAGCTGTGTCATCGTGCAGTACGCCCGCTTCTATCGGCTTCATGCCGCCGAAATAGCAGGTGCGCAGGCAGGGCCGCTCCTCGCAATCTCGGCACAGCTCTGTCTGCACTGTCACCTGCCGCCGAGGCAGGCTGCCCAGGTTCTGATAGGTCACAATGTGGTCCGCCGTGCGGCCAACCACTTGGTTGTATTCCTCCATGCCCTTGGCGTGAACCAGTGCATCCAGCTCCTCAACCAGTGCGGAAGCATATTCCGGCCCCCGCAGCATCATGCTGGAGCCCACCTCGACCAGTGAAGCGCCACAGCACATATAGTCATATACATCCCGGGCGGTGTCTGCGCCGTTGCCGCCGAGAATGGTCATCTCCGGCACAGCCCGGCGGGCCCGGGCTACATTGGCCAGCGACACCGGCTTCATCCACGGCCCACCCAAAGCGGCCCAGCCGCCTAAAACCGGTTCGTCCGTCTCGGGATCGACCATCAGGCCCTGGAATCGGTGCATCACCGTCACCGCGGAAATACCCTCCTCGTACAGCACCTTGGTGATCTCCGCCACGCTGGAC
>ULXP01030441.1_pt1 | contig 19660 bp, 19 predicted proteins | sample 1961351 | NCBI WGS metagenome assembly ULXP01 (sample SAMEA4835840, study PRJEB28245) | human gut metagenome | biome: gut microbiome; material: fecal sample | place: Denmark | collected 2008 | reverse complement strand
GCGTTCATCCTGAGCCAGGATCAAACTCTCCATTGTATGAATTTTAAATTTAAATCTTAGCTCAATCTCAAAGGTATTGTTTTGAAATACTCTCTTGCGAGAGTGTAATAAACTTAGCTGCTCAATACTTCAAAGAACTATATTCTCAAAAAAGAACTTTCTGTTTTCAACTCCCGATCTCGGTACCGAAGCGGCCTTTGATCGAGCCTTCCTAAAATCGGAAAGGGACTGTAAAGATAAGGACTCTTTTTCAACCCTCCAAATTTTTCGGAATCTTTTTTCAAGATTTTTTTGTTGAGAACCCTGCAACCGTACTCTGTTTTTCCGATTGCGGGTGCAAAGATAAGGCATCCTGATTCACTTTTCCAAATATTTTTTGAACTTTTTTTAATGTTTTTTTCTACCCCGCTACAGTACAATCATTTACAGAACCGTCTCCAGAGCACTTTTTTTGTCCGTCATGTGCCGACCGAGGCAAAAAAGTTCCGAAGCCGCTCTCACATCGCCGCTCGCCCCGACCGATCTCCCGCTTCCTGCAAACGGCCGCATATACCTTAATATATAGAGACCCGAAAATAATGCGTTGTTTCACTTTCCCGATTTTTCGATTACCTTTGCTCCGTTAAACAAAAAATGACCTATGAAAAACCGAACCATCTCTAAAATCATCCTCTGTGCCGGGGTTGTCTTCTCGATCTTCTCCTGCTCGCAGCCCGCTGCACAGAAACCCGACCTGCAGAACGGCGACCTGCTCTTCATGGTCTTCAAGCCGAGCGACTTCTCGCAGGCTGTCGAGGATATCGCCGACGGTGCCGCCAACACATCGTTCTCGCACGTGGGTATCCTCGCCATGAACGACTCCGACACAACCGTCATTGAGGCCGTATTCCCGGGTGTGCGCGAGATCCCGCTGTCGGAATACCTGGGCAATGCCGATACCATTGCCGGGAAACCGGTCGTAGCCGTAGCGCGTGTCAAGGAACAGTATCGCGATCTGTGCGATGCAGCCGTCGAGCGTGCCCGCGGATATATCGGCCGCACGTACGATTTTGCATTCAGCCCGGTGAACGATTCGATCTACTGCAGCGAACTGGTCTGGCTGTCCTATCTCGACAATGATGGCAAACCGATCTTCTCGACCATACCGATGAGCTTCCGCAACAAGCACACCGGCCAGATCGACTCGGCATGGGTGGCACACTTCGCACAGTACGGTGTACCCATCCCTGAAGGCGTCGAAGGAACCAACCCGTCTCAGATGTCGCTTGACACCGTCATCCGGATCGTCTACAAATACTATTGATCGGCAGACGGGCGCCCGCTCCGAGCCAAAGAGAAAAAATAAGGCACATCCCTCAAAATGTGCCTTATTTTTTTTGGCAGATACACTAATTTCCTTATATTTGTATACTAACAGCTATTGAACGCCAAACCTATTACATAATAAAAACACCTAAAATCTTTATGAAACGTACAAACCTTTTATTGTTTGCCGCCGCAATGATGCTGGCCGGATGTTACCCGAGCGACGTATTGAAGAAGGTACCCGACGGGGAATTCCAAAAATTCATCGCAGAAGAGTATGACAACAACGGCGACCACAAGATCACCAAGGTGGAGGCGCTCGCGGTAACCTACATGCATGTCGGCATATTTTACGAATGCAAGAACCTGGAAGGCATACAATATTTCGAGAACCTGGAGGAGTTCTCGGCCGAAAACCCCTATCTCCAGTCCATCGACCTAAGCAAGAACTCCAAAATCAAAAAGGCCGAGTTCGACCACATGCGCGGGCTGCAGGAATTAAAGCTCAACCCGCAGATCGAGGAGTTCATTATGCGCTACCAGATGCCCGACAAGCTGGAATTCACCTCCACGGCCGAGCTCAGGACCTATATCAACTATGATTCGGGCAAGCTCAAGGAGCTGGGGTTCACCGAAGCGCCGAAACTCGAACTGCTCACCGTCGACGGCAACCAACTTTCGGAACTTGACCTGAGCAACTTCCCGGAGCTTAAGTCACTGTCTTGCGACTACAACAACCTCACCACCCTCGACCTGAGCGCCAACCCCAAGCTGGAGATGGTATCGCTACACAACAACCCAATGCTGAAAGAGGTATGGCTGAAGAAAGGACAGGTCATCGACGGCATCAATGTCAACCGCGACAATTATTACAAGATTGACGCACATGTCGAAATCAAATACAAGGACTAAACCATAGCGCAACACCCCGCTCACTGCGCTCCGGCATATGCCAGCCTGCCCGACACACCGTTGCAGGCTGGCATATATTGTTAATATACACGCATATATCCGCACCCCGCCGACAGCTACCCAGAAAAATATTGCACTGCGGAGCGCCACTTTCGAAAAAAAAGCGTTATCTTTGCACGCTATGTTTAATCTATTTTAACTGTTTACGAAAATGCCGAAAATGAAAACCAATGCCGCGGCGAAGAAAAGATTCACCTTCACCGGCACAGGAAAGATCAAGCGTCAGCACGCTTATCACAGTCACATCCTGACCAAAAAAACGACTAAACAGAAACGTAACCTCTGCTATTCGGGTATCGTTTCGAGCGCCGACGAGGCCAAAATCAAGAAGCTGCTCGTCAAATAATCTCGACCTTCAAGCTTCTTAAAACAACATTTTATTAATCAAAGAGCTATTCAGCCCCGAAGAACGTGAGAGAATCACGTCGCTGACAGCTCGTAAAACTTTTCAGAATTATGCCAAGATCAGTAAATGCAGTTGCATCACGAGCGCGGAGAAAGAAAGTTTTAAAACTTGCCAAAGGTAACTTCGGTTCAAGGGGAAACGTCTGGACGGTCGCCAAAAACACCGTCGAAAAGGGTCTGCAGTTCGCTTATGCGCACCGTCAGAACAAGAAGAGAACATTCCGCAGCCTGTGGATCCAGCGTATCAACGCTGCCGCCCGTGCAAACGGAATGACCTACTCGCAATTCATGGGTAAACTCAACGCAAAAGGTATCGCCCTCAACCGCAAGGTTCTGGCCGACCTGGCAATGAACAACCCGCAGGCTTTCGAGCAGATCGTAAAATCAGTTAAATAGCATAGTGCCGGCCTCGGGCCGGTACGCTCCGCCGCTACGCCACGTGCGTCGGCCGGAGACGGGAAGAGCGACCTGAAAAGGCCGCTCTTTTTTTACGCCGATAAACTGGAGGGAGGGGGGGTCGAGCCGGAAGGCCACTACTTGCGCGAGCCTTCCGGAGGGGTGGCAAGCGTTGAATAGCGGCCTGGAGAGCGGCCGAGAGGCACCCGGCACAGGATGTGGCGCAAGGCCAAACAGGATCAATGGTGGCCGTGTGAAAAAAGATCGGCCGGAGAGGTCGGATTCGTGAGATTTTCGCATATATTTGCAGCAGGTACAACCTGAAAAAAATTTCATTGTCATGGAAGAGAAAATCATCAAGGCATTCGAGGAGAAGGGTGCCATGCGTCCGGGCGACATCGCCACGGCAACGGGTCTGGACAAGGATACCGTTTCGAAGACCATCAAGAAGATGGTTGCCGACGGCAAGGTCTACTCGCCGAAGCGCTGCTTCTACGATCTGAAGAAGTAGCCGTACCTCACGACTCCACTCCCCTGTTTAGCACTGACGTGTTGCACAGAGGGACGGCGCGATTCGGTTTACGTGGCATTGGCGCCAGTTCGGACCGGAGCGCCACGGACAATCCCATCACTGCACCTGCCACATCATGAGGCAGGTGCGGTTGTTTTTTACGCACCGGCAGCCGGTCATCCGCACCGGAGGTCTCCGTTTTCTCGCGGCAAATTCGTATATTTGCAACTATGGAATCCCGCAATGCGACATCCGAAGCCAAGATGCTCGACACGCTGCGCCGATACTGGGGCTACGATACCTTCCGCCCCATGCAGCAGCGCGCCATCGAGTCGGTCCTGGCCGGTCACGACACTCTGGTACTGATGCCGACCGGTGCCGGCAAGTCGATCATATACCAGCTCCCGACACTCATGCGCGAGGGTTTGTGCATCGTCGTCACGCCGCTCATCGCACTCATGAAGGATCAGGTCGACCGGCTGCGGAGACGTTCGATTGCCGCCGCCATGGTGCATTCGGGACTATCGCCGCGCCAGATCGACATCACACTCGACAACTGCGTCTACGGCGACATCAAGTTCCTCTATCTGGCGCCCGAGCGGCTCGCTTCGGAGGCGTTGCGGCTGCGGTTGCAGAAGATGAATGTCTCGCTGCTGGCCGTCGACGAGGCACACTGCATCTCGCAGTGGGGCTACGACTTCCGGCCGTCATACCTGCGCATAGCCGAGATCCGGCGGATGATCCCCGACACTCCGGTGCTCGCACTGACCGCCTCGGCAACCGAAACCGTTGCCGAAGACATAATGGACAAGTTGAAGTTCGGGTCGCGGACGATCCTCCGGAGCAGTTTCGCACGCAGCAACCTGCAATATGCCGTCCGGCATGTCGACGACAAGGACAACCAACTGCTGCGGATCGTGAACAATGTCGCCGGAACGGGAATCGTTTATGTCCGCACGCGCGAGGGGGCCGAACGTGTCTCCGAGATGCTCAACGACAACGGTATAAAGGCAGATTTCTACCACGGCGGGCTGGGGCATGCCGAACGGGAGATGCGCCAGAACGACTGGGTCGGCGGCCGCACGCGGGTTATCGTGGCGACCAATGCCTTCGGAATGGGCATCGACAAGGCCGACGTGCGGTTTGTGGTGCACTACTCGATGTGCGATTCGCTCGAGGAGTACTACCAGGAGGCGGGGCGTGCAGGACGTGACGGGCGGCGGGCCTATGCCGTACTGCTGGTGTCGCCCGACGACCGCGGACGCATCGAACGGCGCATCGAGAGCGAGTTCCCGTCGATCGAAACCATCAAACGCTGTTACGAAGCGGTCTGCAACTACCTTCAGGTTGCGATCGGCGACGGGGCCGGCGCCACCTTCTCGTTCAACATCCACGACTTCTGCCGGCGGTACTCGATCTGCCACGGCACGGCGGTCAATGTCTTCAAGCTGCTGCAGCAGAACGGCTACATGACACTGACCGACGAGATGGAGAACCCGTCGCGGATACTCTTCTGCGTCAGCCGCGACGACCTCTACAGGATCCGCGTCGAGCGCAACGACCTGGACCAGCTCATACGCACCATATTGCGGCTGTACGACCGTGTCTTCAACGAGTTCCGGCCCATAGACGAGGGTGAGATCGCCGCTGCGAGCGGATACACGCCCGAACGGGTACACGAATTGCTGAAGAAGCTCTGGCAGATGCACATCATACGTTACATACCGTCGAACCGTTCGCCGCTGCTCTACTTCGACGAGGAACGGCTTCCGCTGGAGGACCTGCACATAGCACCCGAAACCTACCAGCGCCGGAAGCGGATGTCTCTCGAAAGATACGAGGGTATGCTTCGCTACGCCTTCAACGACACGACGTGCCGCAGCCGGATCCTCGAAGAGTATTTCGGGGGTGCGGACGCAAAGGATTGCGGCATCTGCGACGTATGTCTGGAGCGGCGCCGCAGTGGCAATATCCACTCCGCCGCTACCGCCGACAACGCCGAATCAGCCGCAGGAGAGATCCGTAGCGCATCTGCCGCCGGCTCGGGAAGCGCCGTCGACCGGCACCAGGTTCTGGAAGCCATACGCCGTCACCCGCACCCCGACATCCGCAGCATAACGTCGCACTTTGCCGGTGACCCGAAATACATTACCGGCCTGATAGACGAGTTGCTGGCCGACGGCAAAATTTCGATCGACAAAAGCGGTTTTATCACCATAAATCGGTAACTTTGCACAAATTTACCATGATGGACGCAGAAGTTCTCTTTTCACCTACAATCTCCAACGAACAGTTGGCCGTATTGCCTACGATACATTTCGACGGCGAGATCGTCATCGTCGAAACCGAGAAACTTCTGCTCGAAGCATGCGAATACCTCAGCCACCAACCGGTCATAGGTTTCGATACCGAATCGCGACCCTCGTTCAAGGCCGGCGTGACAAACAAGGTGGCCCTGCTGCAACTCTCGTCACCCGAACGCTGCTACCTGATCCGGTTGTGCCGCGTGCCGATGAAACGTCCGCTGCTGCGGCTGCTCGAAAGCCGGCAGACAATCAAGGTCGGAACCGATGTGGCCGGCGACATACGCGCACTCAATCAGTTGAGACACTTCCGCGCCGGCGGTTTCGTCGACCTCCAGGCCCTCGCCCCGCAATGGGGCATCGAAGAGAAGAGCCTCCGCAAACTCTCAGCCATCACCCTCGGCAAACGGGTTTCGAAGGCGCAGCGCCTCAGCAACTGGGAGGCGACACGGCTTACGCAGCAACAGTTGAGTTATGCTGCGACCGATGCATGGGTCTGCCTTGAGATTCTCAAGACGCTCTCATCCGCGCCCAAACTGTTCGACAACGCAGTAACACCCGATACCGCTACGACATCTGACGGGAGTGCAGACACACTGGGCTCGCAACCGGAAACAGCCGGCAATACCGGCAACAGTGCCTCGACAGCCAAGGGTAGCAATCCGTCTCCCCGACGCCGCAAACGTCCTGCCGCCACGAAGTCCGAAAAGGCTCCGCAACGCCGGGCGACTGACGGGGCCACGCCAGACGATACCGCTGCAACCGCCCGTGAAGAGCGTAAGAAATCCACCCGCAGCCACACACGGCGCCGTTACCGCAGAGGTCCCGCAGCTGAACCAGAACAATCCGAACCGACGAAATAGAGACCAAGAACAATGTACGCCCAAATATTTCTGAAACGAGGCAAAGAGGAGTCGCTTCTGCGGCGCCACCCGTGGATCTTCTCGGGAGCCATCGAATATATCCGCTCGGACCGCGACCGCATTACCGAGGGCGAAATCGTGGATGTCTACACCAAAAGCGGTGATTTCATCGCCCGCGGCCACTACCAGATCGGCTCGATCGCCGTCCGCGTACTCACCTTCGAGCAGGAGCCCATCGACCAGCAATGGTGGGACCGTCACATCGCCGGAGCCTATGAGATGCGCCGTGCCATCGGGATGATCGACAACCCCTCGACAACCTGCTACCGCCTGATCCATGGCGAAGGGGATTCGCTGCCGGGACTGGTGGTCGACATCTACGCCTCAACAGCCGTCATACAGTGCCACAGCATAGGCATGTTCCGCAGCCGCAAGGAGATCGCCGAGTCGATCCGCAAGATCTACGGCGACCGCATTACGGCCATATACGACAAGAGCGCCCAGACACTTCCGTTCAATGCCCGTATCGATACGGTCGACTCGTATCTCTACGGGAAGCTGTCGGCAGATTCGCAGACGGTGCTCGAGAACGGGAACCGATTCCTGATCAACTGGGAGAAGGGCCAGAAGACCGGCTTCTTCATTGACCAGCGGGCCAACCGAGAACTCGTACGCCACTACTCTGCCGGCCGCACCGTACTCAACACCTTCTGTTATACGGGAGGCTTTTCGGTCTACGCCATGGCCGGCGGTGCAAAGGAGGTCGTTTCGGTCGACAGTTCGGAACGGGCCGTAGAACTCGCCGTCGAAAACATGAAACTCAATTTCGGAGATGCGGTCCGACACACGGCTTTTGCCGTTGACGCATTCGACTACCTGCAGGGCATCGACAACCGGTTTGATCTGATAATCCTCGATCCGCCGGCCTTCGCCAAACACCATAAGGTCCTCGGCAATGCCATGCAGGGATACAAAAAACTCAATGCGCGTGCGCTGTCGCAGATCAAGAGCGGCGGAATACTCTTTACGTTCAGCTGTTCGCAGGCCGTCAGCCGCGACCTGTTCCGCACGACGGTCTTCTCGGCTGCAGCGATCGCCGGCCGAAAGGTTTCGATCCTGCACCAGCTCTCCCAGCCCGCCGACCACCCGATAAACATCTACCATCCCGAAGGCGAATACCTCAAGGGACTGGTTCTATATGTCGAATAATATAATCCGAACTGTATCATGAAAATGTCAGTAAAGAAGGCTCTGGCCGACATTTACACCTCCGTGATGAGCCGCCCGGCCATGCAGCCCCTGAACGAGGCGATGCTCAAGTTTACGCTCTATGCCATGGGCATCGGGTACTCCGAGGAGAGCGACCGAAACGGCGAACGGCGCTGGCTCGACCTTCTGCACCGGCAACTGAATGCTGCCGGAAGATCCCGTCCGGTCATCTTCGACGTGGGCGCAAACATCGGAGAGTATACTCGTCAGATCGCTTCGGTATTCGGCGACAGCGTCGAGATACATGCTTTCGAGCCCGCCCGCATCACATTCGAGCGCCTGCGCGAACATACCGCCTCTCTTGCCGCCTCGATACATTACAACTGTGCCGGTATCGGCCGCAGTACAGGCAGCGCAACGCTCTATTCCGACGGTGACGGTTCGACGCTGGCCTCGCTCCATCCGCGCGACCTCGAACGTTTCGACCGTACGATGGACCGCACCGAAATGATCGAAATCACGACCGTCGACGACTATTGTGCGCATCAGGGCATCGACCATATCGACCTGCTGAAGCTCGATATCGAGGGCAACGAGTACGATGCCCTATGCGGAGCCTCGCGGATGATTTCCGAACGGCGGATCGACTGCATACAGTTCGAGTTCGGCAGTACGACCTTGGCGGCACACGTCTCGTTCCACGATCTCTACACTCTGCTGAAGCCGGAGTTCGATGTGTACCGGCTTCTGAAACGCGGCATGCGGCGCATCGACCGCTACCGTGAGACCGACGAGATATTCATGTATCAGAATCTGGTAGCCCTCCGGCGCCGGTAGAGGCATCCTGACAACGGTCAGCAACGCGCCACAAACCAACAGGCAGAACGAGAGAGGGGGGGGAGAAAATAAACAAAAAAGAAAAATATAAAAGTCCTGTAAAGATCGGTGTCGCAGGTTTCGGGAACGTTTACCCGCCACCGCATGCAAGTCCCGACACCCGCACACCACTTCTTAAATACACCAAACCGAGTGCAGCCGCGTAAAAAGACGCTCCGCACTCGGTTTTTTCAATCCCTTGCCGGCAACGGCCGCGTCAGCAACCATCCCCAACCGCATGCCCGGCATTGTGATGTGGAACTACTCCATCGGCCGTACCCGAACCTCCGTAATATCCTTCACCTCCTCGACCAGCCGGTCCATGTCGGTCTTCTCCTCGACCTGTCCGTAGTGGTAGGGGTAGAATATCCGTGGCTTGATAGCCTTCACGGCCTCGACCGCCTGATCAACCGTCATCGTATAGGGCTGGTTCACCGGCAGGAAGGCTATATCGATATCCTTCATGGCCATCATCTCTGGGGTATTCTCGCTGTCCCCGGCAATGTAAACGCGCGTACCGCCCAGCGTCAGCAGATAACCGTTGTCGCGTCCGCCGGCCGGATGGAAGTTTTCGTGTCCCGGGGTAAAGTTGTATGCCGGAACCGCCTCGACAATCATATCGTCGGCCAGACGCAACGTATCGCCGTTTGCCATCACCTCACCGTAACCGAGCGCCGCCGCCGATACGGCATTGCAGATCACCCGTGTTTCAGGCTTCGAGAGCATCGCCACCACAGCCGTATCGAGGTGGTCGTAATGGTCGTGCGTCACCAATATGAAATCGGCCTTTGGTTCACCCGAGTAGTCGGCATTCTCACCCACCGGGTCGATCTGGAACCACTTTCCGCCATACGATACCGCCAGCGATGAATGGCCATAGAATCTGAAAATCATCTCCTGACCGTTCGCAGCCTTGATCGTATCCTGCGGATAGGTCGAAACTTCCGTCACGGTTGTCTGGGTTTCGGCACTCTTCCGTCCGCCGCCGCATGCCGTAGCCACACAGAGTGTGAACAACGACAAGATTACAAATCCAAAAATTCGCTTCATAATAAACAAAAATGTTTTTATCGTCGCACCCGACCGCTCTCAGGGCACCTGACCAGCAGTCATGCCCTCCGGATCGGTTACGAGCATAGTTAATACTGTCTTGTTACAAAGGTAGGCAAATTACACATTATTCCAAAAGTCGGCCGGCAACTGTTGCCTTTTTCCGACATGACGGGCATTCTGTCCACAATCTTCTCTACTCCTATCCAAATATTTTTTTCCGCCGCTGTTCGACAACTCGAACGGTACAGAAATCGGCTCTTCCACGCGTCCCGACAAATAAAAATTACGATTGCCGGGACTTTCCGCCGACAACCGTAATACCATTATACTCCGGGATCATTTCTCCTGCGGGCACTGATGTCTGAACAGAGACCGAAGCTCCCGCACAACTCTTCTCAACCGTTCATGATACGGTTCTGATGTTCGATACTCTCGATGTGAATCGCCTCGAGCACCGTCCGCAGGAAATCCTCGCTCAACTGCAGTTTGTCGGCCTGCGCAAGCACACGGTCAACGATGCTGGCCCAACGCCCGCTCTGCAGAATCACCACATCGTTGTCACGCTTCACCCGACCGATATTGTCGGCGATGGCCATACGGCGGCTGAGCAGGTCGAAGATCTCGGAGTCGATTTGGTCGATCTGGTCGCGGTAACGTCCCAGAGCCTGAAGGTATTCGGGATCGTCGCTGCGGGTCGAACGCCAGTTGATCGAGCGAATCATGTCGCCCAACGCCTCCGGCTCCAACTGCTGCGAGGCATCGCTCCAAGCCTCCTCGGGGCAGATATGGCTCTCGACGATCAGACCGTCATAGTTGAGGTCGGCAGCCTTCTGCGACACCTCCTGCAGATACTCCCGGCAACCGCATATGTGCGACGGGTCGCAGATCATCATCATATCGGGATAGAGGCTCTGCATCTCCAGCGCCAGGTGCCACATCGGGTCGTTGCGGTAGCGGCCGCGGCCGGCAACCGAAAATCCGCGGTGTATCAGACCGATGTTCTCGCGCGGGACGCCAGCCTTCATGAATCGCGCCACGGCACCGGCCCACAGCGCCACATCGGGATTCATCGGGTTCTTTATCAACACCTTGGCATCACTGCCGGCAACGGCATCGGCAATCTCCTGCACCAGGAACGGATTGACCGTCGTGCGGGCACCGATCCAGAGAATGTCAACCCCGAACTCCAGCGAACTCTCGACATGTTTTGCCGAAGCCACCTCGGTAGCGATCGGCAGTCCGGTAATGCGGCGTGCCTCGGCCATCCACACAAGGCCCTTCAGTCCGACACCCTCGAAGGTTCCGGGTTTTGTACGCGGTTTCCAGATACCGGCCCGCAGCACGTCAACAACGCCCTGCGCAGCCAGACGGCGGCATGTTTCGATAGTCTGTTCTTCGGTTTCGGCGCTGCACGGCCCCGAAATGATCAGCGGGCGTTTCTCTCCCAGTTTGAATTCACTCATATGCTTTCTGTTTTTTCAGTATTATCCCAAAATCTTCTGTATCGTATTGGCGCGCTGCATCGCCTCGCGCAAACCCTTCTCATCGTCGCGCTCGATCATCAGGCGCATGATCTGCAACTGATGGATATGTTCGCGCAGAACGTCGAGGACGTTGTACTTATTCTGCATGAGGATCGGAACCCACATCGACGCCGGCGACTTGGCCAGACGGACCGTACTCTCGAAACCACCCCCCGCCAGATCGAATATGTGCTGTGCCTCGCGCTCCTTTTCGAGTACCGTCAGCGCCAGCGCAAACGACGTTATGTGCGAAATGTGAGAGACATAGGCCGCATGCAGGTCATGTTCGTCGGGGGACATGTAGACAATCGGCATCCCGATTCGCGTATATATACCCTCAACCAGCTCCACGGCATCGCGGTCGCTGCGTTCGATGTCGCACAGCACCACCTTCCTCCCCGTAAAGGCATCGGCCACGGCCGCCTGAGGGCCATGGTACTCGGTACCCCACATCGGGTGCGTCGCCACCAACCGGCCGCGGTTCCGGTGCATCGAGGTCACCTCACACAACTCCCCCTTGGTCGATCCCATATCCATCACCACCTGTCCGGCGGTCACCTTGTTCAGGATCTTGGTTGCCATCATCGGTATCTTGTCCACTGGTGCGGCCAGCACAATCAGGTCCGACCCGGCCACTCCCTCATCCATATCCACCGCCCGGTCAATCAGACCTCGCGCAACGGCTTCGGCAGCATTGTCGGCCGAAATGTCGTATCCGACAACTTCGCTGCATATTCCCTTGTTTTTCAGGCTCAGTGCGAAAGATCCTCCGATGAGCCCCACTCCAACGATAAATGCTTTCATCGTCCCGACAAATCAAAATTTTTCACGAACGATCCGTTCGGCCTCCTCCAGCATCGGACGCGGCACGCACAGACTGATTCTGATATAACGGTTTCCTTCGCTGCCGAATATCCCGCCGGGCGTCACGAAGACCCCGCAACGGTCGAGTACGCGGTCGCTGAAGGCATAGCAGTCGCCCTCGAAATCCTCCGGCAGCGAGGCCCAGATGAACAGGCCAGCCTGACCCTTGCGGTAGTTGCACCCAAGGGCATCGAGCAGGCGGTAGCCATACTCCTCGCGGGCGTAATACTCGCTGTTTAGCTCCTCGTACCAGTCGTCGCCCAGCGAGAGCGCCTGCGCCGCCGCAGCCTGCATCGGCAGGAACTGTCCCGAATCCATATTGCTCTTGAACCGCAGTATCTGGTCGATCCACTCGCGGCGGCCGCCGATCATTCCGATACGCCATCCGGCCATGTTGTGGCTCTTGCTGAGCGAGTTGAGCTCTATGGCGCACTCCCGAGCCCCGTCGACCGCCAGCAGGCTCATCGGATGCGGATTGCGGACAAAGCTGTACGGATTGTCATGCACGAGCATGATGCGGTGCCGCAATGCGAAGTCGACCAGCCCGCGGAACATCTCCTCGGTCGGCACGGCGCCGGTAGGCATCTGCGGATAGTTCAGTATCATCATTCTGACGTGCTCCAGGCCGTTCCGTTCGATATCCTCCAGGTCGGGCATCCATCCCCCTTCGGCCGTCAGCCGGTATTCGACCGGTTCGCCGCCCGAGAGGGTCACAGCCGAACGGTATGTCGGGTATCCCGGATTTGGTATCAGCACGCGGTCGCCCCGCCGCAGGTATGTCATGCAAATATGCATCAGACCCTCCTTGGATCCGATCAGAGGAAGTATTTCGCTTGCCGGGTCGAGCGTCACGCCGTAGCGGTCGGCATACCACCGTGCAAAGGCCTCACGCAACACCGCCGCACCCTTGTATGATTGATAGGCGTGGGTATCGTCGCGCAGTGCGACCTCGTAGAGTTTCTCCACCACCGACGGATGGGGCGGACGGTCCGGCGACCCGATACCGAGCGATATTATACGTCGGCCGGCCGCACGCATTGCATCGATCTCGCGCAGCTTGCGTGAAAAATAGTATTCGCCGACGCCCTCGAGACGTTCCGAAAGGGCCATTTCAATCGGTTCGAACGGCTGTTTCATATCAGTATGTATTTTCAGATTTGCGGTAAACTCCATAGACATGTATCCCGCTGGTTACCGTTTGCAGCGCATCGAGCGTACGGATGTAGTCGTCGAAACAGTCGAACTCCATGTCGACGTGGAACAGATAGTGCCACGGTTCGCTCGGTATGGGATATGATTGCAGTTTTGACATGTTGACCCGCTCCATGGTCTGCAACGCCCGAAGAAGCGAACCCTGTTTGTGATCGGTCTTGAAATAGAGCGACGCCTTGTTGGCATCGGCCGAATAGCGGTGGTCGTAACGTTTGAGGATCATGAACCGCGTATAGTTGTTCTTCACGGTATTGATCGCCGGCGCGATGATCTTCAGTCCGAACATCTCGGCCGCCAACCGGCTGGCTATGGCTGCCGAGTGGCGCAAACCGTTTTCGGCGATATGCTTGGCCGAGAGGGCCGTATCTTCGGTCTCGACCAGCCGCCAACCCTTTGCATCGAGATATTCGACGCACTGGAGCAGGGCCATCGGATGCGACTGCACCTCCTCGATATCCTCCATTTCGACGTCGGGCAGGACCATCAGGTTCTGTTCGATCGGCAGATAGTACTCGCCGGCGACCTGCAGGTCGGCATCCTGCAGAATGCTGTAATTTGCGATGATGCTGCCTGCGATCGAATTTTCGATCGCCATCACGCCGTAGTCGGCCTCGCCGCTGCACACCTTCTGCGCCACCTGCCGGAACGTATCGCACGGCAGTGTCGATATGTCGCGGCCGAAGTAGTCGTAGGCGGCTATCTGGTGGAAACATCCGTCGTAGCCCTGTATTGCAACCCGTTTCATAGGCAATATTCAAAAAAAGAGTTCCGCTCTCTTTCGGGCGGAACTCATAAATCATACATCCTGAATCAATCTATCATCATATTGCAATACGAGTCCGCCCACTTATGCTAAAGTAGTAATAAAAATAGTTTGCATAAAACGGCGAATAATTCTTCATTGCTTCGATTGTTTCGTTTTTCGTTTTGCAAATATATGTTTTTTTTGACAAAGTGGTTATCATTTGGAAGATTTTTTTGATACCTGCAGGCACCTGCGACACTAAACCCAATAACATACAGTTAGTTACATATGTAACATTTTATTCGTTGCACTCCCCGGTCCGCCACCTGCAATGCACTTTTCCGACCCGTTTCCGACACTGCTACCCGATACTGCCCGTATGGTTTATACCCGCCCGACGGGCCTGCGAATGCTGGTAGCGGCGGGCAATGCGATAGATGTGCCCATCCTTTCGCAGCAAGGCCCCCGTCTGGTGATATACGAACGGTATGCCCGCCTCAAGGCATTGATTCCGGATATCGAGCACCCACTCGTAGTCGCACAGCCTCGCTTCGGGGCCCGATTCGCCTCCCACCGACACCTCCTCGACCGCCGGCGACAGATAGCGGCGCAGGTCGAGCGGCCCGAGCAGCGGTGCGCAGACAATCATGAAGTGCCGCATCGGCAGCGACATGTAGACCGGAAGCCGCAGGTCGGCCTGACGCTGGTTCTCTACCGTACAGGCTATGCTGACATTCGTCCAGCCGCCGCCCCAATCCCCGGGCAGCGATCCGGCAATACGTTCCGGGCGCTTGGTGATGATAAAGAAATTGAGATCCGGCCGCATGCGCATCATCTCCCACACCTGTTCACGCCACGGGTCGGCCTCGGCCAGAAAGAAATCCGATGTAAAACAGGTGTAGAGCGTCTCACCGGCCGCCACCTTGAACCTCCCGTGACGGTCGCGCCGCACGGGCAGGTTGAAATCGGCATTGCGCCGCACCTGCGAGCTGTCGATTCCGCACGACGAATCCCGCCGGTAGACATAACAGTTCCGGCACCCCTCGCTGACCTTGTGGCATCCATGCCACGGATTCCACGTTATCGACATTCCTGCAGAGATTGTTTTTCTTTTTCCGGCCGTGCTTCTGTCAGAACGCGGCGAAACGGTCGTCACGAACCTCGACCGCAGCCAGGCACTCCATCTCGACCAGCCATGTCGGGCGGCATACCGGTGCGAGAACCATCACATACGGCAACTCGGGAAAACGTTCGGCAAACATCTGCTCGACGAGTGTCCGGTCGCCCGAATCGCGCAGATAGACGATCGCCGATTCGATGTCCGACATCCGGGCTCCGGCCTCGGCCAGCAGAGCTTCAATGTTCGCCCACATGCGCAGCACCTGCCCCCTGACATCGCCGACATGCAGCACCTCGCCACGATGGTCGATGCTGGCCGTCCCCGAGATAAAGACATGACGCCGGTCACCGTATGAAACCGCTGTCCCGCGCTCGAAGGTCACCCCGTAATCGGATGTCCGGCTCAACATCCTGCGGGCATGCAGATATGTTGTCTGCCCGGCCGCCAGTCCCTTGACGGCATAGGCATCGAGCGTCACCAGCGAACCCTGTACGGAGTTGCCACCCTCGATTCCGGTACTGGCTATGTAGTGGGTTTCGGATGTCAGCCCGCAGGAGTCGAAATATTCGCGGCGCGCCCGCACCAGCCCTCCGTAATTGTTGTCCACGTCGCGCACGAAGAACCACGTCCGGATACAGTCGTCCGTCAGCCGGCAACCGTGCTGCGCCAACTCCCCGACATATTTTTCGATCAGGTCGCGGCTCTGCGCCCCGCTGTCGCAACCGGCCGGACCATCGGCTCCGAACCACAGATGTTCGTACGCTCCGTGTATGAGTGATTCGCCGTGCCGTTCGGCACCTTCGACCAGCCACAGCCACAGCGCCACTTTCGAACCGTCGAGCGGCGCCTGCTGGATGGCCGACAGCCGCCGGCCGCAAAAACGTTCGGGCAACTCGGACACCTGATTGACGGCGTCGCTCAGGAACCACCGTCCGAACATCACCTCGGCCCCGTCGCACCCCAACACACCGACCGCCTCGTCAAACGACCGCCGGATCGATTCCAACTGCTGTGAGAAGGATCCGCGCAACGAAGTGCGGATCATGATATTATATTCGGCCACGCCGCCCTGCGGTGCAAAACGCACCGCCCGGACTTCGCCGCAGCCGTTATCTGTTTTCAAGTTATACGATTCCATAGGATGTAAAATTATACATTTTCGGCCAGACAAAAAAATTTTGCACCCCCGATAAATCACATGCTGCAGATTTACCGACATGCTATTGCCTGACATCCCCCCTCCTTGCAAAACAGCAAAGGCATCCGCCGGCTGTACGGATGCCTTCACTGTTTTCATAGGGGCCGCATCACAGGCAGCCTTGCCCGCGGTTACTCGTCCGCCTTCATCGTCTCCTGCCAAACGGCCGTACGCAGTGTACCGGCATTGTCATCGCCGTCATAGTCCCAGTACATGAGGCCCTTCATACCCAGGTCAAGCGCCCACTGTGCCTTGATGGCTATACTCTTCGGGTTGTCGTAGCCGCAATAGTAGTTGCCCTTGTAAGTCACGTAGGGGACCGAAGCCTCCTCGTCCCAGTTGTCGATCTTGTAATCCTTCTTGTCGAGCTGGATTATATCCTTGTAATCGATCGCAGTAGGCGACACGTCGAACGAATGGCGGCCATAGAACGGAATACCCAGAACAAGTTTCGAAGTCGAGACGCCCGCCTCGATATATGCATTCACAGCGCGTTCGCAATCCCAATAGCAGTCGGGGTCACGCAGCGCCGACTGGTGCTGCGGAGCGCTTGCTATATCGTACGTCATGATATTCACATAGTCGACATATGGATCTACCGCCGCCACGTCGATATATTTGCGGCCGCCGCCCTCGATATCCTGCACATCCTTGACGTAACCGGCATATGTCAGCAGATAACGCGTACCGAGTGTCTCGCGGAGCTGTTTCATAAGCAGCGTGAAGTTTTCGACATCGACCTCGGGATCACACTTGTGACCGCTCCACGACAGCCCCGGGAACTCCCAGTCGATATCTATACCGTCAATGCCCCACGATGCGCAGAACGTACGGCAATCCTCGGCAAATGCCTTGCGATAGGCATCCGACTTGGCAAGGTCGGAGAAGCCGCCGCCCTGCGAGTTGTCGGAATTCGACACCGTATGGGTGAATGACAACGATATCTTCAATTCGGGATGCGATCTTTTCAGATTTACGATCTCGCGGAAACGCGACTCGTCACCCTGAAGCTTGAAGCCTTCGTAAACACCGTTCTTCATGTACAGCTCGGCAAAACCGTAGTTGATGTTGGTGAAATAGTCCGGATCGGGCGTTGCCTTCCCGTAATAGGTTACATAGGCCACTACGACCCGTCCGTCGACTCTTTCGGCCAGATCGACCGGCTCGTCGCTCCCGCTCAGTACGCCGCGATCGTAATCATCCTTCGAACAGCCCGCCAATGCCAGGGCAATGATCATTGAAACAAGTAAAATTCTTTTCATAGTTAATCAGTTAGGTTAGTTAAAAATTTATGTTGTGTAGAAAAAAATTGGTTGGTCAACGTTCACGCGCGGTTACCTTTTCGTGCCGCGCACCGGTGATCTCGTCGGGCGAGAGGTCGATCGGGCCGGAAATGAATTCCGGAATGTTGTACGACTGCATCAACTCGTCGTAATATGCCGGATCGCGCTGCGGCAGCAGGAACGGTTTTCCGAACCGGCCGGCCGTATCGACATGCGCTATGTACGGACGGGTATGCAGGCCGTCGATGCGGCGCGACGAGAAGACCACCCACCGCGAGGTGCTGCTCCACGAGTGGTAACTTTCGGTATCGTCGCTGTTGATCTCGTCCACCGGCCGCAACTCACCGCTCTGCAGATCAATCAGCCACAGGTCGGCATCCTTGTGCCAGATCGTAAAGTTGCCGAAATCCGAACGGGTCACCAGGAGCCACCTGCCGTCATAGGACGGACGCGGGAATGAGACACTGCCGCCATTACCGTCCCAGAGGGTATCGATCTTCTGCCCGACCTCACCCGTCTCGGGATCGAAATCGATGCTGCACAGCGAATATTTTATGTCGGTCAGCACGGGGAGGGTCGAGGCGTCGGCCGAACAGAAATACAACTTCCGCCCGTCGGCCGAGAAGGCCGGGAAGGTCTCGAAGCGTGCCGTATCGGCCAGTATGGGATAGATGTTCAGTTCGCCGGTGCGGGTATCGTATATCACAACGTCCGAACGCAGGTCGTAAACCTCGAGAATCTGCTTCGGGTCGCTGTGGAATGTCTGACGGATGTCGTTGACCGAGTAGGCAATGTAGCGGCCCGACGGATGCCAGTAGGGATATACGCACGATACGCCGGTCTGGTCGGTTTTCGTATCGAGCAGCCGCACGTCACCGTTCTGCGAGAGTATCGTACCGCCGCCGTTTCCACGGATATGGAACTGCATGTTGCCGACGTCGGTTTTGGCGAACGAATGGCAGTTCAGGCACGACCCGGCGATGAGCGAATTCTCCATGAGGGTATGCTCACGCCATTCGGACAGCGGACGGTAGTAGATACCCATTCCGGCATAGAGCTCGTATCCGGGATCGATCCGACGGTAGCAGATACCGTAATCGATCGAATCGCGGCTGACATGGACGGTAAACGGCGCATAATCGGTGCGCACACCGTCGGCCGTTATCCCCACGCTGAAGCGCAGCGAGTCAGCCCCGCCGACCATCCTGCGCCACTTGCGGATCGGGATGCGGATTCCCTTTCGGCCCGAAAACTTCACCTGTGAGCGGCCGTTGTCGACCGTCACCTCGATCTTCGAACAGGGCACCGCCGCATCGAAATTGAGCGGGGCTATATTGACCGGTATGGTCACCGACGAATAGTCCGGAAAAACCGGCGGCAGTTCGCTGCTGGTCCGTTGTTCCGACGGCCCGCAACCGAATGCCAGCGCCATCGCTCCGGCCAGCACAAGGCTCCTGTATATATTCACACGTTTCATCTGCTTCAGAATTTTACGAAATTGGTGTAGTACCAGTAAGTGTTGCCCCAATCCTCCTTCAAGGCTTCGGGGTTGTTGTCCGACATGTTGAAGGCGCGGATATATTGTTCGAGGCGGTTGATCGTACTGCGGTTGATGTTGCTCGGCAGCGTCGAATAGTCGAGCCGTTTGATTCGGCAGATCATCACGAAGGCCTCCTCGTAGCATCGCGGCAGCCCCTGCGCCGGAATGATCAGATGGTCGGCAAAACCGTCGATATCCTTCAGCAACATGTAGTAGGACATCAGGTAGTTGTAGACCGGCCGGTTATCGGGATGCTGGTGCAGCATTATCTCAAGCATTCCG